>Ga0187769_10000381_pt1 | contig 24308 bp, 20 predicted proteins | sample 0116_SJ02_MP02_1_FD_133140 | JGI IMG/M metagenome (GOLD analysis project Ga0187769, IMG submission 133140) | Tropical peat soil microbial communities from peatlands in Department of Meta, Colombia - 0116_SJ02_MP02_10_MG | ecosystem: Environmental > Terrestrial > Soil > Wetlands > Peat | place... | reverse complement strand
TCGGGCTCCTGCGGCGGGATGTACACCGCCAACACCATGAGCTCCTCCTTTGAGGCGCTGGGCATGAGTCTTCTGTATTCGTCGACCATGGCCAATCCGGATGAAGAAAAGGTGCAAAGCGCGGTCGACTCGGCCAAGGTGCTTGTGCAAGCCGTCGAAAAGGGTCTGCGACCGCGCGACATCATCACGCGCGAGTCGATCGAAAACGCGATCAGCCTGGTCATGGCCGTCGGCGGCTCCACCAACGCGGTGCTGCACTATCTGGCGATTGCGCACGCCGCGCAGGTGCCTTGGACGATGGATGACTTCGAGCGCATCCGCGCACGCGTTCCGGTCCTGTGCGACCTGAAGCCTTCGGGGCGCTACGTGGCCACCGACTTGCACCGCGCCGGCGGCATTCCCCAGGTTCTCAAGATACTGCTGGCCAACGGTCAGCTGCACGGAGCCTGCCGCACCATCACGGGCCAGACGATGGCCGAGGCCCTCGAGCACGTCCCCGCGCAGCCGCGGCCCGATCAGGATGTGATCCGGCCCTGGGAGCGGCCGCTGTACCGGCAGGGGCATCTGGCGATTTTGCGAGGCAACCTCGCGCCCGAGGGCTGCGTGGCCAAGATCACCGGGCTCAAGACCACCACGATGTCCGGGCCGGCGCGCGTCTTCGATTCGGAGGACGCCGCGATGGAGGCCATCTTGGGCGACCGCATTCGTCCCGGCGATGTGATTGTCATTCGCTACGAGGGGCCCAAGGGGGGCCCGGGCATGCGCGAGATGCTCGCCCCGACTTCGGCAATCGTCGGTAAAGGTCTGGGCGAGAGCGTGGGCCTGATCACCGATGGGCGGTTCTCCGGGGGCACCTGGGGCATGGTCGTCGGGCACGTGGCCCCGGAGGCCTACGTTGGGGGATCGATCGCGCTCATTGAGGAGGGGGAAACCATCACGATCGATGCCGAGCGCCGGCTGCTGCAGCTGCACGTGAGCGAGCACGAGCTCGCGCAGCGGCGCGCCCGCTGGCGCGCGCCGCCGCCGCGCTACACGCGCGGCGTGCTGGCAAAGTTTGCGCAGCTCGTTTCAAGCGCGAGCCAGGGCGCAATCACCGACGGCGACCTCGCGCCGTAAGTCTGCGCAACAAAGTCAGCGGCGCTCGACCCAGTACAGCGCCGCGAGCGCGCAGGCCAGCATCAGGAGCGCGGGCAAGCCCGCGACCGCCACGGGCGGCCAGGTATTGATCAGTCCCAGGTGTGAGAAGAGCTTGTTGATCGCGTAGAACAGCACCCCGATCATGATGCCGGCGAAGATCTTCAAGCTCACGGTGCCTGCGCGCACGTGCAGATAGGCAAAGGGCAGTGCGAGGGCCATCATGACCACGCAGACGAGCGGATAAAAAAGCTTTTTCCACAGGGCGATTTCATAGCGATCGGTGCGCTGATGGTTTTGGGTCAGGTGGCCGATGTAGTGGTACAGGCTCCAGGCGCTCTGGCGCTCCGGCTGCACTAAGAGCACCCCGAAAATCGCCGGCGTGAGGTCGGACTGCCACATGCGCAGCGGCTCGCGTACCACGCGCGTGCCCTCCTGCGGGAGCTGCGGCGCACCGCTGCGCGCGGCCGCCTGCGCCTCCACGGGGGGCAGCTGCGTATCAACCACGTCAGCAAGCAGCCAGCCGTGCCCGCTCTCATAGGTGCCGCTGGCCGCCGTGGCGATCGATCGCAGGTGCAGCTCCGGATCGAACTCGAAGATGCGCCAGTTGTTCACCGTGCCGTCCGGATTGACCTGCGCCACGTTGACAAACCGCAACCGGTCCGGCTGCCCATCGCGACCGTGAATCAGATCCCGGACCCAGACACCGGATCGAAACTCCTGGCCGATGGACACTCCGATGGCACGCGAGCGAAAGCGCTGAGCCAGGTCTTCGGCCGGCGGCGCGATGATTTCGCCAAACAGATAGGCCAGCGCCACCAGGCCCAGACCCACCCAGAGCACCGCGTCGGCGAGCCGCCAGGTGGTCATTCCCGACACCCGCATGATCGTAAATTCCGAGTTGGCGGCGAGCTTCGAGAGGGCATAGATCGTGCCGATGAGCGCCGCGATGGGCATCAACTCGTAGGCGTGCGAGGGAACGAGCAGGGCCACGAAAACGAGCGCCTGCGCGAACTGGTAGCTCGAGCGGCCCACATCGCGCAGCTGGTTGATGAGATCAAAGAGCGCGAAAATGCCCACCAAAGACAGCAGCACGAACAGCGACGCGGCTGCGATCTCCCACCAGAGGTAGCGGCGCAACGTTCGCATGCCTATCGTCCCCCCCGCGCCAAGCGCGGCCAACGCGGCAGCCAGCGCCGCAGGTACACGCGCCGCACGAACAGGGCCGTGATGAGCACAAAGGCGACGGCATGGGCCAGCCACACGGCCGTGGCAAACCGGAGCCGCTCATGCTGCACGGAGGCCTGCATGATCTGGATCGAATTGAGGTAGAGAAGCGCAAGCAAGGTGGCCAGGATCAAATTGGCCGAGCGTCCTACGCGCGGATTGACGTACGACAGCGGCACGGCGAGCAGCGCCAGTACGATCGTGGCTATCGGCAGCGCGATGCGCCCGAGCAGCTCGCCCAAATTGCGCACGCTCGGGTCGGCGAGCAGCTGCAGGGTCGTGAAGGCGCGCGCATTTTCGATGGTAAGCGGCGCCTCGGGCTGCACATCGAGCCGGATCGCGTAGCGCTCGAACTCGAGCACGCGGTTCTCGGCTACGCCGGGCGAGCCTTCGTAGCGCCGGCCGTGGCTCAAAACCAGAAAACGTGCGCCGTCCGCGTGGGTCTCGAGCTCGCCGCGCGCGGCCACGATGATGCTTTCGTGGTCTGCGGAGTGCTGGCTCGCAAACACGCTTTGCACCCGCCCGGTCTCGACATCGAGGTTCTCCACAAAGAAAACCCGCTCGGAGGCCGCTGACTCGATGAACCTCCCGGGCGTGACTTTACTTACGTCGTCGCGGTGTTCAAAGCGCTGTCGCGCCTCGGCGATCGCGCGTTCGGCCCAAGGCGACACAAACAGCGCCAGCGTCGCCACCACGCAGGCAATGGGCAGCGTAAAGCGCAGTACGGGGCGCACCCAGGCAAGGAGGCTTTGCCCGGCGGTGAACCACACGACCATCTCGGAGTCGCGAAAGGCACGCGAGACGGCAATCAGCACGGCGATGAACACGCTGAGCGTCAGTATCAAGGGCAGATTCGTGAGCGTCGAGAGCGCGACGATGGAAAACAGCGCTTTGGTGTCGACGTCGCCGCTTGCTGCCTCGCCCAGCAATCGCACCAGGACCTGGGTGAAGACGATGCAAAACAGCACCGAGAAGACCGCCCCGGCGTTGTTGGCGATCTCCTGGACGATGGCGCGTCGAAAGATCAGCGCCAAGCGCGCCACCGGCCGCGGCAGGCTCTATACTGGCAAGCTTTGGCCTGTGCCGCACAAGCCTGCGGGCCAACGCCCGGCGCGCTTCGCCCGCGCCCGGCAGGGTCAACAGCGCCGCAGGAGAATCGGCTCGGGAGCTTCGGTCGCTGCACGATGCGCCGCTCGAGATGGGGTGAGACAACTGCGATGGAATTTAGCACGAAGAACGCGGCGCCCGAATCAGTCAGGGTCGATTGCCTCGCGGTGGGAATCTTCGAGGACAAGGCAATGACGCCCAGCGCCCGGCGCGTGGACCACGCTACGGGCGGAGCGATACGCGCCGCAATGGCCAGTGGCGACATGAAGGGCAAGCGCGGCTCGCTGCTGGTCCTGCGGGCCTTGCGCGGCGTGGGCTGCGGCAGACTTGCGCTCGTCGGCCTGGGCAAATCGAGCGATTTCGGCGACAAGGCCTTCGGCGAGGCGGTCGCCGCCACCGTGCGCGGCTGCGGGGCCGGGGTGCACACACTTGCCTTTGCCGCCGCCGAATGGAAGGTGCTCGAGCGCACCGAGAGTTGGGCGGCGCGCGCCCTGGTGGGCGCCGCGCGCGCCACGCGATTTCGCAGCGACGAGCTCAAGACGAAGGCCTCCGGGGCCGAGCGCGAATCGCGTCGAAGACTGCAAGTTTTCTGGCTCGTGCCGCAGCGCGATCGAGCGGTGGAGAACGCCCTGCGACAAGGCGAGGCCATCGCCAATGGAGTGGAACTGGCCAAGCGGCTGGGCAACCTGCCGGCCAATGTGTGCACGCCCGATTACTTGGCCAGAGAGGCACGGGCGCTTGCGCGCGAATGGCGTCTCAATGCGCAGGTCCTCGACCGGCCCCGAATCGCCGCGCTGCGCATGGGATCGTTTTTGTCGGTCACGCGCGGCTCGGAGCAGGCGCCGCGCTTTATCGTGCTGCGCTACCGGGGCGCCGGTGGCCGCGGCTTTGCTCATCCGATCGCGCTCGTCGGCAAGGGCATCACCTTTGACTCGGGGGGAATTTCGCTCAAGCCCGGCGCGCAGATGGACGAGATGAAGTTCGACATGTGCGGCGCCGCGGCGGTGCTGGGGACCCTGCGCGCCATCGCCGAGCTCAAGCCTAGAATCAATGTGGTCGGGGTTATTCCCGCCTGCGAGAATTTGCCCTCGGGCCGGGCGACCAAACCCGGGGACATCGTCACCTCGATGTCGGGCCAGACCATCGAAATCCTCAATACGGACGCCGAGGGCCGCTTGATCCTTTGCGATGCGCTCACCTACGTGCAGCGCTTTCACCCCGCCGCGATCATTGACATCGCAACCCTTACGGGCGCCTGTGTCGTGGCCCTGGGCAACGTGCACTCGGGTCTGTTTTCCAAAGACGAGGCGCTTGCCGCCGAACTGTTGTCGGCCGCCAAGGCCGCCGGCGATTCGGTCTGGCGCATGCCGCTCGACGAGGACTATCAGGAGCAGCTCAAGTCCAATTTTGCGGACATGGCCAATATCGGCACCCCGGCCAACGCGGGGGCGATCACCGCCGCATGCTTTCTTGCGCGCTTTGTCAAGGACGAGCGCTGGGCGCACCTCGACATCGCGGGCACTGCGTACCGCAGCGGCGCCGCCAAGGGCGCCACCGGACGCCCCGTGCCCTTGCTCACCGAGTTTGTGCTCTCGCGGGCCGGCTGATGGGCCTGACGAGCTGCACGCAACCTGGCCCGAAGTCCATGGCCCAACTGGTTCCTACGATCGATTTTCACGTCAACGTGGAGCACTGCATCGCCTACGCCTGCCGCGTCGTGCGCAAAGCGCGCGGCGCCGGCCACACGGTGCTGGTTTTTTGCCGCGACGACGAGCGCCGCTCGCGCTTGGACCTGGCTCTGTGGACATTTTCGGCGCTCGACTTTCTGCCGCATGTCGACCTGCCTTCGCCCCTGGCCGCGCACACGCCGGTATGGCTTTGCCGCACCCCGCCCGCGGCGCGGCGCGATTTGCTGCTTCTGCTCGACGACGAGCCGGCGCCGCAGTTTGCCGACTGGTTCCCACAGTTCGATCGGGTGATCGATGTCGTCTCCGCCGATCCGCAGCAGCGGGCCCTCGGGCGGACGCGGTTTCGGGCCTATCGGGACGCCGGCTTTTCCGCAGTTGCGCACGAGATCGGTATATCGTAAGCGCCAGTGCGCCTCCAAGGGTACGCCGCGATGAATACACCGCCGAAGCAGCCAACGCCGCCTGCCCCGCCGGACAAACCGGCCGAGGACGGGTCGATCCCCGTGCTCACCGACCGCCTGGGTCTGCCCCCGCTGGATTTCGACACGACCCTGCCGCTCATTGACTCGACCCTGCGAAGCCCGCAGAGCCTGTTTCAGGGACTCACCGCGCTGCCCAATCCGCCCCCGCGGCCCGGTGCGCCGCCCGCGGCGGCTGCGGCGCCCGTGCCTGCGACGGCAGCGCCGGCCGCGCAGGAGGCGGTTGCGCCGCGCGCGCAAGTCAGTGTGCTGGGAGCAACGAGCGCGGGGCCGGCTCCCGCAGCCGCGGCCCCGCCGGCTGCGGCGCCGCGCGTTGCCGTCGACAGCCGCCACTGGGCGCGCATCGAGATCGAGCTGCGAACGGCGATCTTGCGCGAAATCGCAGAGCAGCTGCCGCGCGATGTCGAGGCGATCGTTCGCAACCGCATGAGCGCCGCGATTGATCGCGTTTTGAGCAGCCTTGCAACCGAGACCCGGATGGCGATTGCCGCCTCCTTGCGCGAGATCGTCGAGCGCGCCGTGCACTCCGAGCTCGAGCGGCTGCGCAACTCCAATCGAGGACAGATTTGACGGCTTCCGCAGTCGCAACACCGGCAAGCGCGCTGCCAAAGAGCTTCGACCCAAGCGAAATCGAGCGTCGTTGGTATCCCCTCTGGGAGGCACGCGGCTACTTCGACGCGGGCGCGCAGCCGCACGCTCCGTCCTTCGGCATTCAGTTGCCGCCGCCCAACGTCACCGGCATATTGCACATGGGCCACGCGTTTAACCAGACCATCATGGACGCGCTGACCCGTTACCACCGCATGCTGGGCTACAACACCCTTTGGTTGCCGGGCATCGACCACGCGGGCATTGCCACTCAGATCGTCGTGGAGCGCCAGCTCGAAGTGCAGGGGTTGCGCCGCCAAGAGATGCAGCGCGAAGAGTTCGTCCGCAGAGTCTGGCAGTGGAAGGAATATTCCGGCGACACGATTTTGCAGCAGATGCGGCGCCTGGGCGACTCCTGCGACTGGAAGCGCACGTACTTCACGATGGACGAGGTCCGTTCCCGCGCGGTGATCGAGACCTTCGTTCGTCTCTACGAGCAGGGCTTGATCTATCGCGGCCAGCGGCTTGTCAATTGGGATCCCAAGCTGCAGACGGCGGTCTCCGACCTCGAAGTGGAGTCGCAAGAAGAAGAGGGGCGGCTCTGGGAGATTCGCTACCCCGACCTCGACGCTGGGCCAGGCCTCGTCGTGGCCACGACGCGCCCCGAGACGCTGCTTGGCGACGTCGCGCTGGCGGTGCACCCGGCGGACCCCCGCTACGGCGCGCGGATTGGCACGCACGTGCAGCTGCCGCTGTGCGAACGCACGATTCCCGTCATCGGCGACACCTTCGTCGATGCAGCCTTTGGCACGGGTTGCGTGAAAATCACGCCGGCGCATGACTTTAACGACTTCGCGGTTGCCCAGCGCCACGGTCTGACCCCGCGCAACATCTTCACGCCCACCGCGACGATCAACGCCAATGCGCCGGCGCGCTTTCGTGGCCTGGATCGCTACGCAGCCCGCAAGGCCGTGCTCTCCGAGCTGCGCGCTGCCGGGCTGCTTGTTTCGGAGAAACCCCATCGCATGACCGTTCCCCGCTGCGAGCGCACCGGCGAGGTGGTCGAGCCCATGCTCTCCGACCAGTGGTACGTGGCGATGAGCAAGCCCACGCCCCCCGGCGCACCCAATGCGGGCAAGTCCCTCGCCCAGGCAGCGCTCGATGCCGTCGAGAGCGGCGCCATCCGCATCGTTCCCGAACAGTGGCGCGCGGTGTACCGCCAGTGGCTCACCAACGTCCAGGACTGGTGCATTTCGCGCCAGCTCTGGTGGGGGCATCAGATCCCCGCCTGGCATGATGAACAGGGCCGCATCTGGGTTGCGCGCAGCGAGGAGGAAGCCCGCGGCAAGGCGCAGGCGGCCGGTTCCGGGGGAGTGCTGCGGCGCGATCCCGACGTGCTCGACACTTGGTTTTCCTCGGCGCTCGTGCCGTTTTCCACCTTCGGCTCGCTGCACTCCGAGCTCGCCGATCGCGCCGCCTACGATCGCTACCTGCCCTCCTCGGTACTTGTGACCGGGCACGAGATTTTGTTCTTCTGGGTGGCGCGCATGGTCGTGATGACCACGCACTTCACCGGCCGGATCCCGTTTCGCGACGTCTACATCCACGGCATCGTGCGCGACGCCGAGGGCAAGAAGATGAGCAAGTCCGAGGGCAACACGATCGACCCCGTTGACTTGCTCGACGGCATTGACCTCGATGCGCTGGTGCGCAAGAACACAGCCGGCTTGCGCCGGCCGGAGGACGCCCCCAAGGTCGAACAGCGGCTGCGCCGCGAATTCCCCCAGGGGTTGCCGGGCTATGGCGCCGATGCGCTGCGTTTCACCATGGCGGCGTATGCGACGCTGGGGCGCAACATCAATTTCGACTTCAAGCGCTGCGAGGGGTATCGCAACTTTTGCAACAAGCTGTGGAACGCCACGCGTTTTGTGCTGATGCACGTCCAGGACCGCGACTGCAGCAGCCCGGCCGTCGCGGGCGAGCTGTCCTTCGTCGACCGGTGGATCGTGGGCGAATTGCAGCGCACCGTGGCCGAGGTCGAAAAGGGATTTGCCGATTACCGCCTCGACAACGTCGCCCAGGCGATCTACCGCTTCGTGTGGGAGCAATATTGCGACTGGTATCTGGAGCTCGCCAAAGTGCAGCTCGCCACCGGCAGCCCGGCGCAGCAGCACGCTACCTGCCAGACGCTGGTGCAAGTCCTCGAGGTCCTGCTGCGCTTGGCGCACCCGATCATTCCCTTCATCACCGAAGAGCTCTGGCAGAAGGTTTCCGTTCCGGCCGGCACGCGCGCGGGCGCGCAGCAGACTTCGATCATGATCCAGGCCTATCCTCGCGCCGAGCCCGCGCGCGTGGACGCGGCCGCCGACGCCCAGGTGCGTGCCCTCAAGGAGTTGGTCGACGCGGCCCGCAACCTGCGGGGGGAAATGGCCCTTGCACCCGCCGCGAAGGTGCCGATGGTCATTGCGCCTGGCAGCCCGCAAGTCCAGGCGTTTTCACCCTATTTGATGGCTCTGGCGCGGCTGGAATCGGTGCAGGCGCAAGACGATCTGGCCGGCGCCCAACAGCTTGGAAATGCGTCCGTGGCGGTCGTGGGTGCGTATCGGTTTTTATTGCGCGTGCCGGTGGACGTCTCGGCCGAGCGCGCGCGTCTGGCCAAGGAGGTTGCGCGCCTGCAAGCCGAGATCGCCAAGGCGCAGGGGCGCTTGTCGACCCCCACGTTTGTCGAGCGCGCTCCGGCGGCGATCGTCGAGCAGGAGCGCGAGCGGCTCGCGCGCTTTGCGCAGGGTCTCGAGCGCGTGCAAGAGGAACTCGCGCGCCTGCCGACGTCCTAGTCGTCTCGCGCCGGCACCGCTGCGGGCGCGCCCGCGCAAAGGCCCTATTGGGGCGAGGCTGCGGAAGGATGCGTGGCCGGCGGCTCCGGCACCACGGTCACCGCGTTGACCCAGTAGTCGGTGTCGCCAAAGCACGTTCCGGGCAAGCCCAGGTGCTCGTCGTAGTGCAGGTTCACCCGCTGACCGATGGCCTGCGTGACCCGCGCTGCGACCGCCTCGTCGCGTACGGTAAACGGGAACTTCTCCGGCATGGATCCGGGCAGCGACACCATGATGAGTTCACCCTCCCAGGTCTTGCACAGCCAGCCCTTGCGGCTGAATTTCTGGATCCAGCCGGCGCGCTCGCCGCTTGAGTACGACCAGTTCAGGACAAATGTGAGATACAGCGAGCCGCCCCCGAGCAGTGCGAGCAGGGCAAGCAGGATCAGGCGTCGGAACATCTTGTTTTTCTCGTTTCCCCAAGAACTGCGGCCGCGTTCCCAACCGCGCCCCGAGCACGCGTCAGCGCCGCTGCAAGAAGTGCAGGTACTCCTTCTCGACCGTCACCTGACGCAGCAGTATGTTGCCCGTCTGGCGAGCGAAGGCCTGGAAGTCGCGCACGGAACCGGGGTCCGTGCACACGATCTTGAGCACCTCTCCGCTGTGCAACTCCGCAAGCGCCTTTTTGGCGCGCAGAATCGGCAGCGGACAGTTCAAGCCCCGCGCGTCGACCTCGCGGTCGAATTTTTCAGCGGTTGGTGCCGGTGCGCTCATCTGTTAGCTCCTGCAATATTGCCTTCGCCGTCTGGTTTCCGATCGCTGTCACGCTTGCCAGGTGCATTCACAGCCGCTGCCGCGCCCATGCCTCCACCGCGGCCAGCGCCTTGGGCAGCGCGCCAACGTCCGAGCCGCCGGCCATCGCCAGGTCGGCGCGCCCACCGCCCTTGCCGCCGACTTGCTGGGCCACGAAGTTCACCAGATCGCCGGCTTTGATGCGCGCGGTGGCGTTTGCCGTGACGCCCGCGACGAGCTGCACCTTGCCCTCGGCCACAGTGCCCAGCACAATGGCCGCACTGTCAAGGCGGCTTTTGAGCTGGTCTACAGTATCGCGCAATTGGCGCGCGTCGACCCCGTCGAGCGCCGCGGCCAGCACCTTGACGCCGCCGATTTCGACGGCGCGCTCGGCCAACTCCGCACCCTGTCCGGCCACCAGTTTTTGCTGCAGGCGAAGGATGTCCTTCTCATAGGCCTTGACCTGCTCGAGAATCTGACCGATGCGCTGCGCCGCCTCGCCGGCCGGCGCGCGCACCGCCGCCGCGATCTCGGCCAGGCGCGCATCGATCTGCTGCACGTACTCCAAGGCTCCGGCACCGGTCACCGCTTCGATGCGCCGCACGCCGGCAGCCACCCCGCTTTCCGAGACGATCTTGAAAAATCCGATGTCGCCTGTGCGCGCAACGTGCGTGCCGCCACACAGCTCGACGGAGTACCTGTGCGCATCTTCGCCCATCGCGATGACGCGGACCTCATCGCCGTACTTGTCGCCAAAAAACGCAAGCGCGCCGCTGCGAATGGCATCCTCGTAGGGCATCTCGCGTGCGCTCACCTGGGCATTGGCGCGAATCGCTTCGTTGACGGTCTCCTCGATGCGGCGCAACTGTGTTGGCGTCACGGGCTTATCGTGCGAAAAATCAAATCGCGTGCGCACCGCGTCGACCAAAGAGCCCTTTTGCTGCACATGCTTGCCCAAGGTGGCGCGCAGCGCCGCATGCAGCAGGTGTGTGGCCGAATGGTTGCGCCGCGTGCGCTCGCGCAGCGCTGCATCAACCTGTGCGTCGACGCGATCGCCCACGCGCAGCGCGCCCGCGCGCAAGATTCCGTGGTGCGCGACCACCCCCGGCTGCAGCCTCTGGGTATCGCTCACTTCGAAGCGCGCACCCGGCCCCTGCAGCAGGCCGCGATCTCCGACCTGCCCGCCCGACTCCGCGTAAAAGGGCGACGCATCGAGAATGACGGCCGCCTCCTCGCCCGTGGCCAGCGTCGCCACCGACCGTTCGCCTTGGAACATCGCCACGACGCGCGCCTCGCAACGCAGTGTTTCATACCCGACAAAACAGGTTGACGGCCCCTCGAAGTGCGCGCCGCCGGCCGTCTTGAACTTGCCCGCCGCGCGCGCCAGTTCGCGCTGGCGTTCCATGGCCGCCTCGAAGCCGTCCAGGTCCACGCCGAGGCCGCGCTCGCGCGCGACGTCCGCGGTCAAATCGACCGGAAACCCGTAGGTGTCGTAGAGCACGAAGGCCGTTTCGCCGTCGATGCAGGGTGCCTTCTGGCCCGCAAGGCGCGCAAAGGTCTCGCTGAGGATCTTCATGCCGTGCTCGAGGGTCTCGCCGAAGCGCTGCTCCTCATGCAGCAAAACCGACTCGATGCGCGCGCGCTGCTCCCCGAGTTCCGGGTAGGCGGCGCCCATTTCCTTTTCCAAATCGACAACCAGGCGATGGAAAAACGCCGTGCGGCAGCCCAGCTGATAGCCGTGTCGCAGCGCACGCCGGATGATGCGCCGAAGCACGTAACCGCGTCCCTCGTTGCCGGGTATCACCCCGTCGGCGACCAAAAAGGCGCAGGCGCGGATGTGATCGGCGATCACCTTCAGGGAGTTGTCTTGCAGATCCGTCGTTCCGGTGAGCTGGGCCGCGGCGCGGATCAGGTTCTGGAAGAGGTCGATCTCGTAATTGCTGTGCACGTTTTGCAGTACCGCGGCCAGGCGCTCCAGGCCCATGCCCGTGTCGACGCAAGGTCGCGGCAGGGGCTCGAGCCGGCCCTGAGCGTCGCGGTCAAACTGCATGAATACGAGATTCCAGATCTCGATGTACCGATCGCCTTCGGCCTCGGCCGACCCGGGCGGGCCGCCCGCGACCGTCGGGCCGTGATCGTAGAAAATCTCCGAGCACGGACCACAAGGCCCCGTGTCAGCCATCTGCCAGAAGTTATCCGACGCATAGCGCGCAGCGCCCGGCTTGTCGCCGATGCGCAGACACCGCTCGGGCGCGATGCCGATCTCGCGCCTCCAGATGTCGAACGCCTCGTCGTCCTCGACGTAGACGGTGATCCAGAGACGCTCCGGCGGCAGACGGTACACCCGGGTGAGCAGCTCCCACGCGTAGGCAATCGCCTCGCGCTTGAAATAATCCCCAAAGCTGAAGTTGCCCAGCATCTCGAAGAAGGTGTGGTGGCGCGCCGTGTACCCCACGTTCTCCAGATCGTTGTGCTTGCCGCCGGCACGGAGCGATTTTTGCGCCGTCGTCGCCCGCGTGTAGGGGCGCGTCTCCCGGCCCGTGAATACGTCCTTGAACTGCACCATTCCGGAATTCGTAAAGAGCAGCGTCGGATCGTTGGCCGGCACGAGCGAGGCGGCGCGCACGCGCGTGTGGCCACGGTCGACGAAAAACTGCAGGAAGCGTTCGCGAATTTCGGAACTGTTCATGAAATCCCGGCTCCCGCCCAGACGGCAGGCAGCGGCACGGTTCGCACTTCAACCGCACATGATACTGGTCCTTCGGACGGCACGCCGCAGGGCGTGGCATCCGTACTCAGACGATCTTCGAGTACGGACGGGCGCGCTGATCGTTGCGCAGATAGCGGTCAAAGACCATGGCCAGCGCCCGCACCAGCAGCTTGCCCTTCGGCGTGACGCTGATCCAGTCCTCGCTGCATTCCACGAGTCCCGCCTCTTCATAGGACTTGAGCTCCGCCAGCTCGCTGGCGAAGTACACGTCGAAGTCGACCAGGTGCGCGGTGGCGATCGATTCCTTGGCGACCTGAAAATGGCACATCAGCGCCATGATCACCGCGCGCCGCACAAGGTCATCGGCATTGAGCTGGATGCCGCGCTGCGTCGGTATCACGCCAGCGCGCAGACACTCGTAGTAGTCCTCCAGGGCGCGCACATTTTGCGCGTAGGTCGGTCCCACCTTGCTGATGGCCGAGACGCCCAGCCCGATCAGGTCGTAGTCCGGACGGGTGCTGTAGCCCTGGAAGTTGCGGTGCAGCCGTCCTTGACGCTGGGCACGCGCGAGCTCGTCATCGGACTTCGCAAAGTGGTCCATGCCGATGTACTCGTAGCCGGCCGCGCCTAGACGCCGGATCGCTTCGATCATGATCGTGAGCTTCTCCTGCGGCGAGGGCAAGGCCGAGGTGTCGATGCGCCGCTGGGGCTTGAAGCGCTCGGGCAGGTGCGCGTAGTGGTACAGCGCGATGCGGTCGGGTGCGAGTTCCAAAACGCGATCGAGCGTGGTCGAGAAGCTCGCCGCGGTCTGGCGCGGCAACCCGTAGATCAGGTCAAGGTTGACCGACTGAAAACCCGCGGCGCGCGCCTCCTCGATGCTCGCGCGCGTGATCTCCAGGCTTTGCTCCCGGTTGACTGCCAGCTGCACGTCACGGTCGAAATCCTGCACCCCGATCGACAGTCGATTAAAGCCCAGCGAGGCGAGCGCCTGGACCTTCTCGGGAGGCGCCGTACGCGGGTCGATCTCGATGCTGAATTCGCCTCGCTGCGCAAAGGCAAAGCGTGCGCGCAGCAGCACCATGACGCGCTGCAGCTCCTCGATCGAAAGGTATGTGGGCGTACCGCCCCCCAGGTGCAGTTGCTCGACGCGCCGCTCCCCGTTGAGCCGGCCGCTGACCAGATCGATCTCCCGTTCCAGAAAACCGAGATATTCAGCCGCCTTGCTGTGGTCCTTGGTCACGATCTTGTTGCAAGCGCAGTAATAGCAGATCGTGTTGCAAAACGGGATGTGGACATACACGGACAAGGGCCGCGCACCGCCGCCATTGGGTGCCGCAAGCCACGCTCCATAGGCCCGCGCGTCAAAGGCCTCGACGAACCGATCCGCGGTCGGGTAGGACGTGTAGCGCGGTCCGGGCTGGTCGTAGCGACGCAAGGTCGCCCGGTCCGGTAGCTCGACGAGGCCCGGATCCGTCCTGCCTGGTTTGTTCATTGCCTGCTGTTCCAAATGCCGCTCGCTGCCTCGCCTTTTCTCTGGTCCACAGTGCGCCGACGCCTCGGCCGCGCAAACGCCGCCCGCGGAACCGGCCCCCGAGTACAGGGGCCCGCAGCACGCGAAGCGCCCCGGCCCCCTCTCCGGTCGAAGACCGAGGGGGTCCAGGGACCACAAATACACTAAGGATTATCACGAGTAATATCCCACCTTGCCGGAGAAAAGTCTTGATCAGGGTCAAGGGCAGTCCAGTCCGGCACGCCGAACTTCTTGACCGCTCAGCCGCTTCGCGCCTTTACCTGAGAACGTTATGAACTTGGCCAACCTTCGCGTCGCCTGTTCGAATTGCAATCTGCGGGAGCTGTGCCTTCCGGTAGGGCTGTCGGCCGAAGAACTCGGTCGTGTCGAGCAGATCGTAGCCACGCGTCGCAGAATTCACCGTGGCGAGTCGCTGTTTCGTGCCGGCGATCGCTTCGAATCGCTGTACGCGGTGCGCCTGGGATTTCTCAAGAGCACCCTGATGTCGAGCGACGGCCACGAGCAGGTCACGGGCTTTCACATGGCCGGCGAACTCGTCGGTCTGGACGGAATTTCCAACGACGCGCACACCTGCGACGTCACCGCTCTCGAAGACACCGAGGTGTGCGTGATTCCCTACGAACGGGTGGAGGAATTCGCCACCACCTTGCCGGCGCTGCAAAACCACCTGCGCAAAGTGATGAGCCGGGAGATCGTGCGCGAGCACGGCGTGATGTTGCTGCTGGGCAGCATGCGCGCCGAAGAGCGGCTCGCAGCGTTCTTGCTCAATCTTTCGCAGCGCTTCGAGGCGCGAGGCTATTCGCGTTCCGAGTTTGTGCTGCGCATGACCCGTGCCGAAATCGGAAGCTTTCTGGGTCTGAAGCTGGAAACGGTGAGCCGCGCGCTGTCGCACTTTGCTCAGGAGCACCTGATCGAGGTCGATCAAAAACACGTGCGCATTCTCGACGCCGAGCGCCTGCGCGCGCTGCTGGGTTCGAGCGCGCCCAAGCCCGATCGCTGAGCGCCCTTTGGCGCCGCGGCGACCGCCGCAGATCTCTTAAGCGCGAACCCTCCGCGGGCCGCCGGGCTCGTCGGCCGGTCCGATTCGATCGATGCGGTCGGTGCAGATGGCGTCCACGCCCCAGCTCCAGAGCGTCCGGGCCCGGTGCGGATCGTTGACGGTGTAGCAAAGCAAACCGTATCCGCTCGAAGTGATTTGCTGCGCCAGCTCCGGCGTGAGCTTGCGATGGTCGCAGTGCAGCGAGGCGCACGAGAGCGCCTGCAGCGCCTCGCGCCAGTCGGCGGCAATCTGGGAAAACAGCAATCCGCGCGGCAGTTCGGGCGCCGCTCGCCGCGCCTCTTGCAAGGCGCCCCGGGAAAACGAGGACAGTAGCGGCAGGGCCCGCTCCGAGGCGCCGACCTCGGCGCAAAACCGCGCCGTGGTCTCGGCAACGATCCGGCCGGTGCGCTCCTCGTGGCCGGGCACCGGCTTGATCTCCACATTGAGCCAGATTCCGTGCTCGTTGCAATGGCGCAGGGCCTGCAGCAGCGTGGGGATGCGCGCGCCGGCAAAGCGGGCATCAAACCAGCTGCCCGCGTCGAGCAAGGCGAGTTGCTCCAAGCGCATGTCGGCCACCGAGCCGTGGCCGTTGGTGGTCCGATCCACACTCGCATCGTGCAGCAGCACGGGCACGGCGTCGGCGCTCAGCACCGCGTCGATTTCGGCGGCGCGACAGCCGTAGCGCAGCCCGGCATCGAAGGCCGCCAGGGTGTTCTCCGGCGCCAAGGTTCCCCCGCCGCGGTGGGCCAGCAGGTGCGGGTACGGCCAGCAAGACATCGGGGGCGGATTCAGGCCGGGGCGCGCGAAGCGATGAGCACGGCGTTGCTGCCGCCAAAGGCAAAGGAATTGCTCATGACGTGCTCGATCTGCAGACCGTGCCGCGCACGGTTGGCGACATAATCGAGGTCGCACTGCGGATCGGGTTTGTGCAGGTTGATCGTCGGTGGAGCGAAGCCCTCGCGCATCGCCAGCAAGCTGGCAATGAATTCCACGGCGCCCGTGGCCCCCATCAGGTGCCCGTGCATCGATTTGGTCGAGGACACTGCCAGCGTCTTGGCGTGCTCCCCGAATATCTGCTTGATCGCCTGCGTCTCGATGATGTCGCCGGCAACCGTTGCGGTACCGTGCGCGTTCACGTAGCCGATCTGCGCCGCACGCAGACCCGCGTCGTCGAGCGCCGCCTGCATGGCCGCCGTCTGTCCCAGTGCATCGGGTTTGGTCATGTGCGTTGCATCGGTGCTCGTGCCATATCCACCCAGGCGCGCGTGAATCTTTGCGCCGCGGGCGCGCGCGTGCTCCTCTTCTTCGAGCAGCACGAAACCTGCACCTTCGGCCAGAACCAGGCCGGTACGGTCGGCCGCGAACGGCCGGCAGGCCGTTGCCGGATCGGCCGGATCCGGTATCGCCAGCGTCCGCAGCGCCTCCCAGGCCGCAATCGTGCCCAAGGTGAGCAAGGCTTCGGCTCCCCCCGCGATCGCCACGTCGGCGCGCCCGTGGCGCAGCGCAAGCAGCGCCTCGCCGATGGCGATGGCCGAGGAAGAGCATGCGGTGGAATACGTGATGCTGTGGCCATGGCAGCGGAAGTCGATGGCGATGTGTGCGGCCGCCGCATTATTCATGCCCTTGACCACCGTCAGCGGATTGATGCGCCCGCCGCCGCGCAGCAGCAGTTCCTCGTAGCCGTGCTGCAATGTTTCGGCCCCGCCCAAGCCGGTGCCCACGCAAACGACTGCACGCTCCAGACACGCGGCGCCCGCAAGCCCCGCGTCGGCGACGGCTTCGTGCGCGGCGATCAAGGCAAAGGCGCTGAAACGGTCGACTCCCGCCAGGCGGGCGCGCGGCAACGGCAACTGCTCGGGCAGCTCGACCACGCCGAAGGCGTTGTGCGCGAGCCGCTGCGAGAAATCGCTGCGCAACGCGCGGATCCCCGAGCGCCCGTTTTGCAGCGACACGAGAAACTCGCCAATGTTCGTCCCGATTGGGCTCACAACGCCCATGCCCGTCACACAGACGGTGCGCCCCTCAGGCACGGCCCGACCTCTGCCGCTGGCCGCACCGACCGGACACGCAAGCGTTGCTCCCCCGCCAGGGGGCTTGCAGCGAACGCCAAATCGCGTGCAAGTCCTACGCGGCCTGGGCTGGCTGCTGCCCGCGTACCGCGCGTTCGATTTCCGCGATGACGTCGGCGACCGTCACGAGCGGCGCGCGTGAATCGGCCATGCGGATGTTGAGCTTTTCTTCCACCGCGAACATGAACTCGATCATCGCCAGCGAATCGATTCCCAGACTGGCGATTTGCGTCTCGGGTGTGAGCTTGCTCAGATCGAGGCCGAAATGCTCGGCGATCAGTGATTGAATTTTTCCGGCCAGATCGGCACTCATCGTTCGTTACGCCACTACAAAGAGCTTGGGTTTGACGCCCTCGCCGTGTTCATCGGAGCGAGCCGCGCCTGCGCCGGCCGGGCCGCGGAAAAACCCGATCGTTTCGTCGGCGACGGACTGCTTGTCATTGTCCAGCGTCAGTATATGGTAGCTGTTGTGGTACAGAATTGTACGCACTACGCTCGAGCGGATGTTGAGCGCGACGAAGCTGGCGCTGCTGGGGCTGGCCACGTCGTCTTCGATCGCATGCAGGATCAAGGTCGGCGCTCGCACCTGCGCAATGTCGCGGCGCACGGCGCGGATCAGTTGATGCGCTTCGTGGATCCCCGACAGCGGCAGGTACGCGGCCCCGGCGGCCGTGGTTGCGCCGCCGGATTGCGGGCCGGTGGCCCACGCACGCAGCACCCACTGGCGCAGACGCTCGTTTTTCAGTCCGTAGGGGTGGCGCTCGGGCCAGGCGATCCGCCGACGCAGGGGCGTATGCCATCCCAGGGGCGCGAGGACCCGGTACCACGGCATGCGCCAGCCATCGAAGGCCAGGGTCGTGGACACGAGCGCAAGACCCGCGACCTGCTGGGGCCGCTCGATGGCCAGGCGCAGCGCGAGCACGGCGCCCACGCACAGGCCCGAGACGTACACGCGCTCGTGCTCACGGCTCAGCGCATCGAGCTGCTCGGCGGCGAAGTCCACCCACTGGCGCCAGACCCCGGTATCAAACCGATGCTTGCGCCCGGCCATTCCGCAGCCGGGAATGCTCGGGTTGTGCGCGCGAAATCCCGCTTGCCGTGCGCAGCGCTCGAGGTACTGCATTTCTAAGGGACTGCCCGACAGGCCATGCAGAAGAAGCACAGCGTCCTGCCGGGAACGGTTCGACGCCAGATGCATGGCCGGGAAGTTCCTCGGGACGGTCAAACGACAGGCGCCGGCACCGGCGCCCCATTGACAGACAATGACGAATTGTAATTTTACCTGTTTGTAGGGCGCCGAATGCACAATGAGTCGGCGGCTTGTCGTTCGGTTTAGCGCATTGCCGCCTCCGGCGCTGGACATTGCTTGTGCGCACCTAAGCCACAGGTCATAAAAGCACGTCACCGGGGGTCCAAGCCGTCTTCACGGTTAAGATTTCCCAAGAAACCGGGGGTCGTGCAAGCGAGGCTTAACTGGAGCAAAGTGCGAAGGAAATGGACGCCGCGCATTTTTCATGGCCCAACCCCTATCCGAGCGTGCGCACGCCGGTTTTCGCACGCAACGTCGTGTCGACTTCCCATCCGCTTGCGGCGAGCGCCGGATTGCGCACGCTGGCTTGTGGCGGCAATGCAGTCGACGCCGCGGTTGCCAGCGCGGCCGTGATCGCCCTCACGGAACCGTGCTCCAACGGCCTGGGATCGGATCTGTTCGCCCTCGTCTGGGACGAGGGCCGCCTGCACGGCCTCAACGCCAGCGGCACGGCTCCGATGGCCTGGACGCACGCGTATTTCGTTGCGCGCTACGGCGCGCAATGCGAGGCAACACGACCGATGCGCGGCTGGGACACCGTGACCGTCCCGGGGGCCGTGGCCGGGTGGGCCGAACTGCACCGTCGCTTCGGCCGCTTGGACTTCGATGAGGTTTTGGCGCCCGCGATCGCGTATGCGGAGCGCGGTTTTGCCGTGAGTTTGATCACGCAGCAAAAGTGGGAGCGCGGCGCGGCGCTTCTGGCCAGCGAGCCGGGATTCGCCGAGCACTTTCTGCCTTTTGGGCGCGCGCCCGCGGTGGGCGAACACGTCACGATACCGGGGGCCGCGCGCACGCTGCGAAGCATTGCACGCTCCCGCGGCGAGAGCTTCTACCGCGGAGAAGTGGCCGCAGCGATCGCGGAGTTTGCGCGCGCCACCGGGGGCGCGCTCACGCAGACGGATTTGGCTGCCTACGCGCCCCAGTGGGTCGAGCCCATCGCGCTGGGTTTTCATGGATACGAACTGCACCAGATTCCGCCCAATGGGCAGGGGATCGCCGCCCTGATGTGTCTGGGCATCTTGCGGCACACGGCGCTCGCGTCCTATAGCGTCGACTCGGCCGACTGGTATCACGTCGTGATCGAGGCGATGAAGCTTGCATTCGCCGATGTCTACGCACACGTGGCCGACCCCGGGGCGATGACGGTGCGCTGCGAGGACTTGCTCGACGATGGGTACCTGCGCGAGCGCGCGGCCCAAATCGACTCGCGGCGAGCGCGCCTCGCGACCCCGGGCACGGCACCGCGCGGCGGCACAATCTATCTCACCGCGGCCGATGAACGCGGCCAGATGGTGAGCCTGATTCAATCGAACTATATGGGCTTTGGATCCGGCGTCGTCGTGCCCGGCTGGGGAATTTCGCTACAAAACCGGGGTCACGCCTTCAGTCTGATGCCGGCCCACCCGAACTGCGTTGCGCCCGGCAAGCGGCCGTTTCATACGATCATTCCCGGCTTTTTGACCAAGGCGGGACAGCCCCAAATGAGCTTCGGCGTGATGGGAGGAAACATGCAACCGCAGGGGCAGGTACAGACCCTGTGCCGCATGCTCCTTGCGCACCAGCAGCCACAGGCCGCGTGTGACGCCCCGCGCTGGAAGTGGAATCAGGGCCTGGACATTGAAGTGGAGCCGACGATGGATCCGGCGGCGCGCGCGGAGCTGGCCCGCCGTGGCCATCGGATCGTCACCGGGGAGGATTCGTACATGGACTTTGGCTCGGGTCAATTTGTCTGGCGCCTGGGCGATCCGTCGAGCGTCGGCTACCTCGCGGCCAGCGACAGCCGGCGCGACGGCCAGGCCTGCGGCTTCTGAGTACAGCGGCCCAGCGGTGCGTGCGCCCGAGCAGAGCAGTTCCGCGCAGACCATCGCCGATTTGCGCCCCATGCTGTTGCGCATCGCGCGGCTGCAACTGCGCAACGAGGCCTGGGCCGAGGACGCGGTCTCCGAGACCATCGTCGCCGCAATGGAGGGCATGTCGGCCTTCCGTGGTCGCTCGCAATTGCGCACCTGGGTCGTGGGAATCCTCAAACACAAAATCATCGATCAGATCCGGCGCCACAGCCGCGAGGTTGCGATCGAAGCGCAGCAGCAAGTTGACGAAGGTGAAGCGCTCGACGAACTCTTTGACGCGAGCGGGCACCGCGCGAGCGCGCCCCACGACTGGGGCGATCCGGAATCGGCCTTGGCGCGCAGCGAGTTCTTCGCGGTGCTGCAGGCCTGCATCGACGAGCTGCCTGCACCACTGGGCCGCGTATTCTTGCTGCGCGAGTGGCTCGAGCTCGATACCATGCAAATCTGTAAGGAATTGCAAGTGACATCGACTAATTGCTTTGTCATGCTCTACCGGGCACGGATGCGTCTGCGCGAGTGCCTGGAGGCTCGGTGGTTTGCGGCTCAAGGCGCCCGGCGAAATGATTAAATTGCGGATCAATTGTCGCGAGGCGCACGAACTGCTGTCGCGCCAGCACGACACCACGCTGGACTGGTCCGAGCGCCTGGCACTGCACCTGCACCTGCGGGTGTGCGACTGGTGCCGCACCGTGCAGCGCAATCTCGCGTTTTTGTCCCGCGCCGTACGGCGCCTGGACTATTGAGGCGGAGCGCGAACGCACGTGCGCCTGGCGGTGATCGTGCCGATCGACACTCGGGCGCAGGGCATCGAGGAGAGCCTGCTTGCGCTGGCCGATCTGCGCCGCCGCGGCCATCAGGTCATTGTCGTCGACGCCGGAGATGGCCAAAGCGCGGTGGCGCGCGCACAAAATCTGGCCGACCGGGTTTTGGTCGCAGCCCAGAAGCTCTCGGTCCGGCTCAATGCCGCCAGCCGCCTGCCGGAGGCCGAAGGCGCGGATGCGCTCCTTTTCTTGCCGGAAGCGGTGCGCCTGCCTGCGCAGGCCGATCGCGCAATCGCGCGCGCGCTTTCCAACTCCACCAGTCCCTGGGGCTGCTTCGATGTGTCGTTTCGCAATCCCTCCCAGGGACCGAGCGCTGCGCTGGAGCTCGCCGCTGCGCTCGCAAACTGGTGCTCCCGCCTCACCGGCATTTGCATGTGGGAGCAGGCGATCTTTGTATCGCGCTCGGCATTTTTCGCCCTCGAAGGCTTCGCGGTGTCCGAGGAGCGTGCCGATGTGGAGTTCTCGCGCCGCGCGCGCCAGCTCGGTGCGCCGATCGTCTTGCGCGAGCGCGCCCTTGTGGAGATGAAAGAGCGGGGGCTGCGCTCGATTCTGCGCGCGACGGTGCGCCGCGAGCGCAGGCGCCTGGCCGCTGCGCTGGGACTCGATCCGGAGGCACGTCGCCGCGCGCCGCTACAATGAGGCCGATCATGGAAACGAAGGTCTCCAAAAAAGAACACGCGGCGACCAATTTCATTCGCAACATCGTCGCCAGTGACCTGGCCGCGGGCCGCTTCGCCCAGCGGCACTGGAACGGTCAGCCGGGGGATGGGGATTTCGAGCGGCGCGGCTCTCCCGATGCGGCTCGCATCCGCACGCGGTTTCCGCCCGAACCCAACGGCTACCTGCACCTGGGGCACGCGAAGTCCATCTTTCTGAATTTCGGTCTGGCGCGCGATTTCCGCGGTCGCTGCCATATGCGCTTTGACGACACCAATCCGACGCGCGAGGAGCAGGAGTACGTCGACGCCATTCTGGAGGCCGTGCGCTGGCTGGGTTTTGACTGGGCCGATGCGACCCAGAACAACCTGTATTTCGCCTCGGATTATTTCGAACGGCTCTACGAATGCGCGGAGTTTCTGGTCGCGCGCGGCCACGCCTACGTCGACCAGTTAAGCCCCGAGGAAATGCGGCTCACGCGCGGAACCCTGACCGAGCCCGGACGTAATTCTCCCTACCGGGACCGGGCGCCCACGGAGAGTCTGGAACTGCTGCGGCAGATGCGCGCCGGCCAGCACCCCGAGGGCAGCATGGTGCTGCGGGCACGTATCGACATGACCTCGCCCAACATCAACATGCGCGATCCGACGCTGTATCGGATCCGGTTCGCGCATCACCACCGCACGGGCGACCAGTGGTGCATCTATCCGATGTACGACTTCACCCATGCCTTATCCGACGCCCTCGAGTGCATCACGCACAGCATTTGTACGCTCGAGTTCGAGGACCATCGGCCGCTGTACGACTGGTGCGTCGAGCGCTGCGTGCCGACGCTGCGTGCCCCGCAGTGGCGCGAGGCCCTGGAGCTCGTGCGCTCGATTCGTGCGCAGGGGCTCGAGGCAGCGCGGGAGTTCGCCCTGCATTGCCATAATTTCGCGCACAAACTGTTTGCGAGCGAAGCCGAGACGCAAATGCGCGCATTGTTCACCAGCTGGGAACATGCCCGCAGCGCAGTCGTGCGCGATCTCGACGCCTTCTTTGGACTGCTGCTCGGTCAAGCCGAGCAGTTTGCTCCGCTGCTCACCCACGCTCTGGAGGAGCGCCGGCCCGATCCCTTCGAACTGCCGCGGCAATATGAATTTTCGCGGCTGAATCTCGATTACGTGGTGCTCAGCAAGCGCAAGCTCATTCAGCTCGTCGAGGAGCGCCTGGTCGACGGTTGGGACGATCCGCGGATGCCCACGATCGTCGGATTGCGCCGGCGCGGGTACACGCCGCAGAGTTTGGCGCTGTTTGCCGAGCGCATCGGCGTGAGCAAAGCCGACTCGCGCATCGATTTCGATGTGCTGGAGCAGGCTTTGCGCGAGGACCTCGATCCCCGCGTGCCGCGCGCGATCGCGGTTCTGGAGCCGCTGCGTCTGGTTCTCACGAATGTCGAGGCGGCGACCAAGGAAATCTGCCGGGCACCGGTGCATCCGCACCTGCCCGAACGCGGAATGCGCGAACTGGCGCTGCGCCGCGAACTGTGGATCGACGCGCAGGACTTCCTTGAGCACCCGCCCGCGGATTACTTTCGCCTTTGTCCCGGCGGCATGGTGCGGCTGCGCTACGCCTACGTGATCCGCTGCACGGATTTCGAGAAGGACGCCGACGGCACGGTGCGCGTCGTCTACGCCGAAATACTGCCGCTGACGAGAAGCGGCACGGCCGGCGCCAACAGCGTAAAGGTCAAGGGCGCGATTCACTGGCTCGCGGTGGCCGACGCGGTGCCGGTGGAGGTGCGGCTCTTCGACCGGCTCTTTACGCTCGCCGATCCCGACGCGAGCGCGTCGGATTACCGCACGCTGCTCCATGCGGGCAGCCGGCGGGTCCTGCGTTCCTACGCGGAGCCGTCGCTGGCCGGCGTGCTGGCCGAGGACCGGTATCAGTTTGAACGGCACGGATATTTCGTCGCCGATCGAGTCGATCACCAATCGCAACGTCCGGTGTTTAACCGTATCTCCACCTTGAAGGACTCGCGCGCTCGCTAGCGCTCGGCGCCGATGACGCTATTGGTCTGGCCAGCGGCAGTTGGATCAAACAACGCGGTGATGCGCGATGGATAGTGTTGTCAACGCGGTAGGGCAGATTCGCGAGCGCATCGAGGCGCTGCGCGAGCGCATGCGTGCGCACGGATTGTCGACCTGGATCGCGTTGTCCTCCGATCCGCATCTGTCGGAATACCTTCCCGAACGATGGCAGTCGCGCCGGTGGCTCACCGGATTTTCCGGCTCCGCCGGCACCTTGGTGCTCACCGCCGATTTTGCGGGAGTTTGGGTCGACAGCCGCTACTGGGTGGATGCTGAGGCGCAATTGGCCGGTACCGGAATCGAGACCGTGCGCGCGAGCAGCGCCCTGGGTTCGGCACTGTTTGACTGGCTCGGGCAACACGTCGCCCAGGACTCGGAGGTGGGCATCGACGGCACCTGTCTTGGCCTTTCGGTGGCCCGCTCGC
>Ga0187769_10000380_pt1 | contig 24325 bp, 20 predicted proteins | sample 0116_SJ02_MP02_1_FD_133140 | JGI IMG/M metagenome (GOLD analysis project Ga0187769, IMG submission 133140) | Tropical peat soil microbial communities from peatlands in Department of Meta, Colombia - 0116_SJ02_MP02_10_MG | ecosystem: Environmental > Terrestrial > Soil > Wetlands > Peat | place... | reverse complement strand
GAGCACGTCCAGCCGCGCCGCGCGCCGTGCGGGCAGCTGCGCGGCGAGCAGGCCGGCGAGGCCGGCGGCGAACAGCAGCAGGATCAGCGTGCCGACTGGGATCGAGAGCACGTAGCCGGACCCGGACAGCAGCAGCGTGGTCACCAGCACGGCCCCGACGACGCCGATCACGAGCCCGAGCACGCCGCCGATGAGGCCGGTGATGAGCGACTCGTAGCGGATCATCTGGCGGATCTGGCGGCGGGTGGCGCCGATCGCGCGCAGCATGCCGAGCTCATGCGTGCGCTCGTAGATCGAGAGGATCAGCGTGTTCACGATCCCGAACAGCGACACGATCACCGACAGCGCCAGCAGCACGTACACGAGCAGCAGGAACTGGTTGACTTTTTCGCTCTGTTCGTGCGTGTACTCGGCCTCGGTCTGGGAGTGCGTCTGGGGGAAGTCGGAGCGCAGCAGCGTGTCGATCGAGCGGCGTACTTCGCCGGCGTTCGCGCCGGGCGCGTAGGAGATGAAGTCCGCGCCGTCTTCGCGCTGCCCAAACGCGGAGACGGCCAGCGAGCGGCTGATGGTGAGGTTGGCGAACAGGCCCAGCACTTCTTCCTTGACGATGCCGAGCACCGTCAGCGTGAGGACCCGTCCCGAGGGCGTGAGCACCTCCAGGCGGTCGCCGACGTGGAGTTTGTGGGCGCTCGCGAACTTCTTCTTGATCACGGTTCCGCTCTGCCCCAGCGCTTCGAGCGTGGCCGTGGAGCCGTGTTCCCACTGCACCCTGTACATCTTCGCGAAGGACTGCCCTTCCAGGGCGGTCACGGGGCTCTTTTCCTCGATCACCGGCGCCCCCGGCTTGGACAGGTCGCGCACCCGGCCCTGCGTGAAGGCGATGGCCGTGACCGCGCCGACGCCGAGTATGCGCCTGAGCGCCGGCGCCACCGCGGCGGGGATGCCGCCTTCGGTGCCCTGGGTGTTGTCGACGATCAGGCTGCCCGCGAAGGAGCGGCTGACGGCCTGGTCGATCGTGGTCTTCGTGCCTGCGGCGAGCACGGAGATGAAGGCCACGAGCCCGAGCCCCACGGTGAGCGCGAGCGCGGTCACGAGCGTACGGCCGGGCTGGCGCACGGAGTTCTCCTGGGCGAGCTTGCCGGTGATGCCGCGCCAGCTCACGATCAGCCCGAGCGTGCGTCCGAGCGCGAGGATCACGCGGTGGCGGGATTCCCGGTTGCCGCGCGCAAGGCGGACGACCATCGCGCCGACGTACACCGCGAACGCCACGAACGCGATGGGAGCGAAGCCCTTGCCGAGCACGACGGTCAACAGCACCAGCACGAGCAGCCCGATCGCGGCTCGGCGCGCCACGATCCCCTCGGTGAGCGCCCGCCGGGGAATCGACACACCCTCGCGCATGGCCGCCACCGGCGGTACGCGGGTGGCGCGCAGCGCCGGGAAGAAGCCCGCGAGCACGGTGATGGCGATGCCCACGCCCAGCGAGACGATCACCGTGCGCGCCTCCAGCACGGTGCCGTTGTCGGGCAGGTCCGCGCCGAACGCCTTGAACAACCCGTCGAGCGCCGGCGCCAGGCCGACGCCCCCCGCCAGCCCGAGCACGGCACCGCCCACCCCGAGCATCAAGCCTTCCTGCACCACCGAGCGCATGATCTGGCCGCGCGAGCAGCCGAGCGTGCGCAGCAGGCCGAACTCGCGCGTGCGCTGGGCGACGGTGATGGAGAAGGTGTTGAAGATGATGAACGCGCCCACCACCAGCGCCACGTAGGCAAACACCAGCAGGAAGGTGCGCAGGAAGCTCAGCCTTTCTTCCAGTTCGGAGGTCTGGTTGGCGGCTTCCTGGGCGCCGGTGCGCACCGTCACCGTCCCCGGCAGGGCGGCGCGGACGCGTGCCGCCAGCTGTTCGGGGGTCACGGGGTGGGCGGGATTCGATTCTGCGGCCGCGTAGATGCTGTCGTATTCCCCCCGTGCGCCGGCCACGTACGCGGCTTCCGCGGGGACGACCAGCGCCAGGGTGGCGCCACCGAACGATTCGCTGCCCGCGAAGCGGATGACGCCGACGAGCGTGTACGTGCGCGCCGGGGAGCGGCCGGCGATTACGATCTGCTGGCCGAGCTTCAGATGCTCGCGTACGACGGTGGCCTGGTCGATCGCCACCTGGCCCGGGGCGTCCGGCTTGCGGCCCTTCACCGCGGTGAACGACGAGAAGCGCGCCGGCTGCGCCGCGTTCACGAGCCCCGGCGCGCCGCCGCTGGTGAGCCGCTTCCCGCTCGTGGTGAGCAGAGCGGCACGCGTGGAGATGGCCCCCGAGGCCGCCGCCACGCCCGGCACCGCCCGCACGCGGGCGAGCAGCGCTTCGTTCAGCGGCGAGGTTTGCGAGCCCAGGTGGCGGCCGAGCGTTTCCTTCTGGGTGACCACCACCGCCTTGCCCTTGTAGGCGGTGCCGAACACTTCCGCGAAGGCGTTGTTGATGGTGTCGGTGAGGATATAGGTGCCCGCCATCAACGCCACGCCGAGCGCGATCGCGACGCCCGTCAGCAGCACGCGGACCTTGCGCTGGGCGAAGCCCCGCAGCAACAGCTTGCCCATCAGCCGATCGCCTTCATCAGATCGAGCGCCTGCTCGGCGCTCGCGGCCTGCCCGTCGTGCACGATCCTGCCGTCCGCCAGCAGCAGCAGCCGGTCGGCGAACGACGCCGCGTGGGCGTCGTGGGTGACCATCACGACGGTCTGGCCGAAGTCGTCCACCGCGTGGCGCAGCAGCGCCAGCACGTCGCCCGAGGATTTCGAGTCGAGGTTGCCGGACGGCTCGTCCGCGAACACCACCGCCGGGCGCGAGATCAGCGCCCTGGCGACCGCCACGCGCTGCTGCTGGCCGCCAGAGAGCTCCGCCGGGCGGTGGCTGAGCCGGTCGCGGATGCCGACGGTGTCGATGAGGGTGTCGAACCATGCGCGGTCGACATCGCGTCCGGCGATCGACAGCGGCAGCAGGATGTTCTCTTCCGCGTTCAGCACCGGCAGCAGGTTGAAGGTCTGGAAGATGAAGCCGACGCGGTCACGACGCAACTGCGTGAGCGCGCGGTCGTCGAGCTTCGTGAGCTCCACGCCGGCCACCTCCACGGTGCCCGAAGTTGGACGGTCGAGCCCCGCCAGCAGGTGCATCAGGGTGGACTTGCCCGACCCCGACGGCCCCATGATGGCCGCGAAGCGCCCCTGCGGGAAGGCCACGGTGACGCCCGCCAGGGCGTCGACGGCGGCTTCGCCTTCGCCGTAGCGGCGGCACAGATCCCGCGCCTGCACGATCGTCTGCGCGGTCGTCGCGGTGTCCAGCGTGTGCGTGTCAAGCCCTGTGGTGTCCATGGCCGGCACGCTACGGTCCGGACCGCCATCCGTCATCGGCGCAGAGGCCGAGCTCTGCGCTCCACCCGTGGTTGGAGGCGGGTCCGCCGGGGCTCCACCCGCCGTCCGATCGGCCCCGTCGCCCTCGGGCAAGGTCATCCTCTCGGAGTCTAGTGGGCTCCTCGAAGACGCCCGACGCTGGTTGTAGGATCGCGCGCCCATGCACGCCACCACGCCCGCCGTGTTCCTGCTCGCCCGACCCTCGATCGACCTGGAGGGCATGCGCGCGTATCTGGCCGACGTGGGTGGAGAGTCCTGGCTCGAGCGCCGTCTGCAGGAGGCCGACGGTGGCGCGGGCGGGCTCAATCACGGCGAGCTGCTGGTCGAGTTCGGCGGGCGCGCCTGCTACCGCAGCTGGGAGCCGGGCCTGAACCCGAACGTGACCCGCGTGCGCACCGACCAGCGCGAGTACTTCGCCAACATCCTGCGCTCCGGCCACGGCAGCGTGCTCGAGCACGCGAGCTACTCGTTTGCGTTCAGGAACGTCAGCCGCACTTTCACTCACGAGCTTGTCAGGCATCGCGCTGGCTCGGCCTTCAGCCAGGAGAGTCTGCGCTACGTGCGCCTCACCGACATCGGCTTTCGCGTGCCGCCAGCGCTGGAGCCGGTGCGCGAGCAGGTGCTCGCGATCGTGGAGCAGCTGGAGGAGTTCCAGGTCAGCGCCGCCCGGGAGCTGGGCATCGACGACGATGGCGTTCCCTTCCACGTCAAGAAGGAGGTCACCTCGGCGCTGCGCCGGCTCGCGCCCATCGGCCTCAGCACGGAGATCATGTGGACGGCCAACGTGCGCACGCTGCGCCACGTGATCGAGATGCGTACGGCGGAGGGTGCCGAGGAGGAGCTGCGCCTGGTGTTCGACAAAGTGGCCGAGATCATGAGCAGGGAGGCTCCGCTGCTTTTCCAGGACTTCACACGTCACGAAGACGGGTCGTGGGTACCCGAGCACCGCAAGGTCTAAAGCCGGCTCCCGCTCCCGGTAGAAAGGAGCGGCCAGCTGACGGTCGACCCCAGGCTTTCGCGTCTCGTCGTGGGTGTCGCGCAAACCGAATCTTTGCGCGACACCCACCGTCCAACTCGGGCGTCTCGCCAGCTACGCGAGCGGCGCCTGCGTTCCGCGCGTTGGAGGGCGCTCATCGTGTGCAGCGAGATGCTCGTCGCCGAGTGAAAGCAGAACTCGGTGACCTCCCAGAGCGGGGCCCCGTTGTCCCGATCGCTGCCGTTGTCCTCGCCCAGAAGCTGCTCCCACCTCACGTGCTCCTGGCGCGGCCGATTGTCGCCCTCGGCGTCGCCATCGCCCGCAACCCTGAATCCCACCAGGAGTACCACGATCACAGCCCTGGTAGGCTCGGCGGCGTACCGCACTGGTAGCGGCTTCCTTTTGCTCGGCTAACCGCGCTCTGCCGGCGTGGTCAAGGAGGTCGCGATGATCGAAGTTCGTCCGTTTGAGCGCAGGGATCGGGATCAGCTGGCACGGTTGGTCAACGCCCATGTCGCGGCGGCGACCCCGGGCGGGTCGATACCTGTGTCCACGCTGTTGAGCGACTTGGAGCGTCCCCTCGGCGAGGAGCTGATCGGTCCGTGGGTGACCGAGCTCGCGACTTTCGCGGCGGTGGACCGGGGACGGCTACTCGATGCGGCTCATCTGCGTCGCTACACCGGCGAGACCGTAGCCAGCGAGTGGTATCGGGATTCGGGCGAGATCCGATGGCTTTTGTGTTGGCCCGATCGGATCGATGCGGGTCGCGCGCTCTGCGAGTGGTCACTCGACCAGCTCGTCGAGTGGGGCGTCCGGATCCACTACGCCGACGGCTCGCTTCCGGCGCCCGGCATCTACGGCATTCCTGACTGCTGGCCGCACGTCCGTCGGCTCTACGAGCAGTCCGGCTTCGATCCTGCAGGCGGCCAGCGCGAGATCGTCCTCGTAGGGCACCTGGATCAGGTGCAGCCGCCGGGGGCGCCTCCGGTCCAGGGCTTGTCTCTGCGTCGCGAGGTCGGCCGGACGATGGGGGTGGCGTTCAACGCGGTGCTCGACGATGAGATCGTGGGGAGCTACGAGGTGGACGACGACCTGACGCGAGCTGGGTCCAACCTGGCGTTCTCCAACTGGGCCGATGAGTGCGACCACTGGGTCCGTGCGGACTTGCGCCGGCGCGGTATCGGAGCGTGGCTGCTGATGAGCGCGGCAAGCTGGCTGCGACTCGGCGGCAGCAGTCGGCTCATGACCTATGTCATCGACGGCGTTGACGCCGAGGTGTGGATCCGGTACTACGCACGGTTCGGAGTGTTGCCAATCAACCGAACGACTCGTGGGTGGCGACGAGCGCCGTGACCCCGCCGGCTGTCGCAGGCGCCACGATATGGCCGCCCAACCCCCGAGCTGGAGCTGTCCGCGTGTTCTGCTGTCCGCGCGTCGCAGGGAAGCGCTGACGCCGTTGGGATGCGCGTGCCCTGAGGGAAGCGGGACGAGCGAGAGTTTTTGCTTGGCCCGGCGAGTGCAACACGCTGCGCGACCCTGGACCGAGCTTGCGCGTCGTCCGAGGCAGGAGCTGAGCCGCGCCTGTCGACGCGCTCGCATCCAGCGAAGGCAGTCGTCCCGGAGCGGTCTAGCAGGTTTCCCGGCAGAGGGAGACGCGCACGACCAGCGGCCCTGGGAGGAGAGGCGACTGGTACTGAGAGCGATTGGTCCAGGCCACGATCCAGCCATAGCCAGCGAAGGAGAGCTGCGTCGCCACAACCGCGGCCGCGTGTTCGTCGGAGGAGACCTGCTGCGGGGCTTCGAGCTGGGTCCCCGCCGTATTGCTGACCGCTGCGTACACAGCGCTGGGAGAGACGAGCGAAGGGCTTGGCAGGGGGCTGGCGCTGCCGATCCAGGTGAGGATGCCGCCGCTGACCCCCTGGGTAGCGGCGAGTTCGCTGGCTTGCTGTCCGGGCGGGGAGATCGTCTGGGGCGCGCCGAAGTGGTTGCCGGCCCTGTATGAGATCTTGACGACGGCTGGCGTGAAGCCCGAGACGGGTGTGCCGGGCTGTGCAAGGAACGCGAGGATGCGGCCGCCCTCGGCGACGATCGCTGGCTGGCCGCCTGCCGTCGCGGTTGGTTGGTCGCGCTCGAGCGTCTGTGCGGGCTCGAAGCGCTGCGCCCCGGGAGGAAGGGTTGCGACCTGGGTGTAGCCTGGGCCGAGCGGTCCGCCCTCGGAGAGCTGCTCGTGATACCAGGCCACGATCATGCGGCCGTCCCGGCCGACGTATGCCGTCACCTGGTTGATGGTGCCCTGCGCCGCCGGTCCAATGTCCTGGACCGGACCCCATGTGTGTGGCCCGTGGGGCAGCACGCTGGCGAGCATGCGTCCTCGCTTGCTGTCGAACACGACGACCATGTCGCATGAGCAGCCGCCGATGTTCGTGCGATGGGCCGGCGGCCCGACTGCCGCGGTCACCGAGAGGCCGTTAGCGTTCGCGTCGATAAGCTGCGGCGCTGCGAGCCTCTTGCCCGCCAGCCGTACGCTGACCCAGACCTGCCGTTGGCCGGCGCGCGGAGAGCTCATCCAGGCGAGCAGCAGCTCGCCGCGCAAATTGCCTGCCAGGCTTGCATGGCCACCCCAGACGGACGCGTGGATTCGCTGCGGGGAGACGAAGAGGCCGCTTGCGTTTCCGAGCGCGACCTCCGGTTCGGCCGTGTCGGGACCGGTGCGGCGCAGGATCAGCTGCGCGACCTTGCCTTCGCCGCCAAGGTTCACCAGCGGCCCGGTGGCGTAGCTTGCCGGTAGCTGGTGTTCTGCTTCAAACATTCCTGTTACGGGCGCCCGGGCGTAGCTTGCGCGGGGAGCTCCAAAGATCTCCCTCGCCGGGGGAACGAGGTCGCTGTAACGCCATGCGAGCAGGTCGCCGCCAGGACTGGATATGAGCTGCAGATTGCTGATCGCGTCGTGAGGCGCGGAGACCGTCTGTGGCGCCGACCAGGAAGCGCGCGCAGCAGGCGCCGACAGAGCGAGCACGACCGTGAGCATGATCCACAGTCCGCAAGCAAGCGATGAAACGCGCGAACTGAACACGGCGGTGACACTAGCCAGATCCGGGTCCCCGCGAAAACGGTAAGAAACCCCGGCTCGGCGTCGGAAGACTACGCGAGCAGCGCAGAGCCTCTCGAGTGCTGCCATCGGTCGCCATCGCACGAGCCGTGGCGATAACCAAGCTCGGCGATTGCGTACCGGTCTCGCACGGGTCTTTCGGGTGGCTTCGACAACAGCCCGACGCCAGCTGGGCGAGGTCTGATCTACGATCGCGCGCTCTGGCCGCCCAGGCCGGCCGTAGAAGCCCTCGCCGCCAGCATCAGCTAAAAGCACTCGCGACGCGCGCTCGGCCTCGAGCCGTCAGCCGAGTGGGCTGATCGCCGCCTGGGGTCCGGTCCGTTCGGCCGAGACGACGACGGCCTGCCCTGTGATGGGCTGGAAGGCGACGAGTCCGGAGCCACCGGCGCCAGATGTGACCTGCGCTGGAGCTGCGAACGGCTGGCCGTTCCGGCGGAGCGACACATAGGTGGGGGTATCGCCGGGGTGGCCCGGTGTCGCCATCCACGAGACTGCGAGCGCGTTCCGCGGCCCCGCCGCGGCGTCGAGTAGCGTCGCTTCGCTCACGCCGGTCGAGAGCACGGTCGTCGGACCCACACCGTGCGTGCCGACCCGGGCGAACTTGACGACCGGAGCGTCGTGGCTGACGCCGTTCCACGTGACGTACATGCGTCCCGCCGTATCTTCGAGCGCGACGATCTGGGCCGACACAAACACGTCATAAGTGGCGGTGGCGGGCCGCTGGAGTGTAAAGCTCCGCCAGGAGCCGTGCGCGCCCGACACCGCCACGACCGCCTCCAGCATGGGCAGGCAGGATCCGCAGGCGAAGAACCTAACCTCCCATGCCAGCACGACCGTTCCGGACGGGCTGATCGCGACGCTCACCGCGGTCCCGGGCGGCGTCGTCGCGGGCAGGCGCACCGAGACAAGGCGCGCCGGGCCCCACGGCTGGCCCGGGCGACGGATGCGCGCGTACAGGGCCTTGCCCTGCGGCCAGACGAGGACGCGCTCGCCGCGCGGGTTGAGCCCCACCGCGAGCGGGAGCCTTTCGACGAGGGTGAGGGTGCGGGGTGAGGAGAACGGGCCTCCGCCGGTCCGTTCGGCGAGCACGATCCCGTGCCCGTGCCCTATCGGTTTGCTCGCTTTGGTCCAGGCGACGATCGCATCGCCGGCGGCGTCGGCGGCTGACACGACACCTTCGCCATCCGAGCTGAGCGCGCGCGGCGTCGCGAAGGTCCCGCTGATCGAGCCGTCGGCGGCGAGGACTTCCTCGCGATCCCGGCTCAGGTTGTACACGGTCCCTATCTGCTGCGCCAGCCCGTTGCCGTAGAGGTACATGTGTGCGTTGCTCGACTGGATGGGTGGATTGGGTACCTGGCGCCAGCCGCCTGCCGGTTCACGGACATCCGCGCCGAAATAGAGGCTTTCGGAGGGTGTGCCTCGCCCTCCCAACCAGGTCACCATGGCGTGCCCGACGGCGTCGAACGAGAGGTCTTCCGGCGTCCGCTCCGCGCCGGAGATCTGTTCGATCTGCCACCCAGAGGCGGGGATGCTCTGCGCGGCACGCGCAGGACCGGAGGCGACCTCGGCCGATGACGACGCAAGCAGTCCGGCCGCCGCCACCGACAGGGTGGCCACCACCAACAGGGCGCTCGCCGCCGAGATCGCACCTCCTCGCATCCACTCCACGATAGGCGGCCGCGGGCGTCCCGCATCAGTTGAAACCATCGTTCCGGCTGGTGGAATCCCACGGGTCACGAGCTTGCCGCCGCCCGATGCGAATGTCTGCAAACGCGAGGGACGCCGGGACGCCGCGCGGCGCACACAGGCAGCGCCGTATGCGCCGAGGGCGCGATCCAGGGGGACCCGTCGTCTCTGGGCGCCAGACGGCGCGTCTCGCACACGGGCTGACTAAGCACGTGCCCGAGCTCGCGACGCAGCCGGGGCGTGCTGCTTGCGCTCACGGCCGGTGTGTTCCTGCTTTTCCTCTGCATCGCACCCGGGAGTCCTGATGGGGGCGCTCGCGCCGACGTGGTGCTCGACGTGATCGGCGGTGACATCCTCAAGCGTTCGACCGCGCTGGTACGCGCCGGCGCACGCTCGTCACCACGATCGAACCGCCCACGATCCAGCCCGGAGAACGGGCGGGCGATCTTCTTCGTCGTTGAGGCCGATTGCTCCCAGCTGTCCGAGCTCGCCCAGCGGCTGCGCGACGGACGGACTGACTTCGAATATCGGGCCGTGCGGCCGTTCGCCGAAGCGCCCGCCGCGTCCGGCCCCGACGCTCCGCATGTATCCGGGAAGACGATCATCCAAGTCATCGAGGGCTGGTAGCGCACCACGATCGACGACGTTGCTAGCACCGCTGGAGTGAGTTGCGCGTCGTTGACAATGCAGGTGCCCGTCGCACCCGCATCGGAGACCCGAGATTCGTCCCCTGCGCTAGCGAGCTGGCCCGTGGGGCAGACGCCTGCTCAGTTCACAAAGCGCACATGCGGGACGCGGCCGGCTAGCAGCGAATCGGAAATCCTGCCACTTGAGGTGCGCAAGTAATACCCGGATGCAGTTCTGTCTCTTCGCTCACGGGGGGATGGCTCTTGGCCTTCCCGATAACGGTCAGCGCCTGGTTGACCATAACGTCGAGCTCGGAGGTAGTCAGTTCGGCTTGGTCGTACTCGGCCGTCCGGGGGAGCTTTCTTGTGATCCAGGTGAAACCGTCGGTATGAGCGTATTGCGCACCGAGCGTACTAAAATCCGTCCCGAAGGTCAGCTCAAAGTCGTATAGCGAGACGGTTGCAGCTTGTCCTAGTCAGATGGTAGAGGTGATCAGTCGTGAACTCGTCGACAGTAACGCTTTCGACGCCACGGGAGGTGGTTATCAAGCCGTGGCTGCCGTCCCCGCTTAATCCCCGCCGCGCTCGCTCGCCGAGGGAAGCAGGTGGCAGTTCGCCAGCTCGCCATCGGAAGACCGAGGTCCGCGATCGATGACCAGGGCCATCTGGAGGGCCTGTCAGGATGCGACCCGCTCGCTCGTGTGGCCGGGTCTTGCCGCGAGCGCGTGATGCGGGACGGAGATGAAATCGAGCGCGTGCCCGCGATCATCGCTGATCTCGACGAGCGCCAGCTCATCGTCAGCCTCCACCACGGTGCCGATAGTCCCAGCCGGCCAGCGACCCGAGTCGACCAACAACTCGACCACATCGAGAATCGCGTGTCGCGTGTCTGCCATAGCCCGATAATTCTCGCAGACCTACGGGATATCCACCCAGGTCGAGGTCAGCCGCGGCGGTCGATCGCCTTGACTGATCCACGTTGTGACTACGGGGTGTGTCGCTCCGTTCAGGCCGTCAATCATCACGACCACCTCGTATCCGACTCCGAACGGAGTGATCCGAGTCGCCCGGACCTCCGCCTCGGGCAGCGCTGCGAGGATCTGGTCGTGCAAGTAGCGCCAGTTCGACGCGGTGATTCCGAGCGCAGAGGCGAACACGCGCGCCTTGTGGCGACCGCGTTCGTGAGCGAGATCGAGCGCGTAGCGGACGAGCTTGTCCGTCGGGATCCTCGCCTCTCGAGCCCTCGGAAGACGCACCGGCTGGTTCATCGCCAAGACCGTACCCGCGAACGCTGACGTACCGAGCCGAGGCAACCCCAACGGTGATATGTCGCGCCCCCTTCCACGCGCGAGCAGGCGCGCGAGTCCTCTTGATCGAGGCTTGCGCAAGGGACGAGCCGCGGTTGTCCCGGCTTGCGGTGGGCGGACGCTCGCTCGCAGGGGACGAAGCAGGCGTGGTCACGATGTCGGCCTCGGTGCCTGCGTCTGCGTGAGGTCCTTCGTCGGTCCTGGCGCGGGGATCGCCAGCGGGAATACTTCGACATGTGCCCGTTCGAGTTCGACTCCGGCTTGTTGCGCGAGGTCGCCGAGGCGCTGGTCGCGAGTTGCCGGAGGGCGTCGCTGCGCTCGCGGGCTTGGAGCTTCCCGGGATCCTCGGCTGCTCGAGCGGGATCGGCGCGAGCCGTGTTGGCGCTGACCACCCGTCGAATACGCAGCGCCAGCGGATAGCGGTAGGTAGTTGCCTCGGTCGCAGTGCTCGCGTGATCGAGGAGAATGGGTGCATGGAGAAGAGTCGGGCGTCGGTGCATCGCGGTGGGCGCTGGATGGCGTTGGAGGGCGGCGCTGGCAGTCCACCCGGCGGTGGGTCCTGCACGAGTCGTTTCGTCGGGATCGGCGCCTCGGTTCCCGAGCGGCGGCTGAGCACCGATGAGCTGATGGCGAGCACCAAGCATCGGACTCACATCGAGCTGGAGCGGTTGACGGGCATCCGCGAGCGCCATGTCGTCGGTGAGGGCGAGGACTCCCATACGCTCGCGCTCGGTGCAGCGCGGGACGCGCTGGCGCACGCGGGGTGCGCTGCGGAGGACCTCGACGTGCTGATCGTGTCGAGCATCAGCCGCTACTTCGGCGGCCTGCGGCTGCGGCTCGAGCCGCCGATGAGCGTGTCGCTGAAGGAGGCGCTCGGCGCGGCGCGCGCGGTCAGCTTCGATCTCTCGAACGCCTGCGCGGGGATGATGACCGGCGTATTCATCCTCAACGACCTGATCCGGCAGGGCCGGATCAGGCGTGGCATGGTTGTCAGCGGCGAGTACATCTCGCAGCTGGGCCACAACGCCGCACGCGAGGTGCGCACGGTGATGAGCAAGCAGCTAGCGTCGTTGACGCTCGGCGACGCTGGCGCTGCGGCGATCCTCGAGCGGGCACCGGAGGGCGCTCCCGGGATCGAGGTGGCCGGCTTCACGACGTTGTCCGAGCACAGCCGCCTGTGCGTGGCGTTTCCGGCGAAGATCGGGCGCGGGGCGTCGATGTACACCGATGCGCGGATGATCCACAAGGTCGCGATCGAAGACTCGCTGCCGCTGCTGCGCGAGGCGCTCGATCAGGCCGGGCTAGAGTTCGACGAGATCGACTATCTGATCCCGCATCAGACCTCCGCACGGGCGATCAAGAAGGGGATGAGACAGCTCTCCGAGAGCATCGGTGTGGCGCCGAAGCACGTGGTGGTCACGGTCGACGAGCTGGGCAACACGGCGTCGACGACGCATTTCGTCGCTCTGCGCAGGTACCTGGAGGAGGGCCGCTTCGCCGAGGGAGACCGGGTCATGTGTCTGTCTCTCGCCTCGGGCTTGGAGGTGGGGGTCGTGATCTTCAAGGTCGATCAGCTGGTGGGGCGCTATGGGCACGATCATTGAGGCGAGCGCAACCGCGACCGCGCACCGACGGCCGTTCGCCCCGGGCGCGCTGAAGCTCGCCGACGCCGCCGCCCGCTCGTGCCTGGAGCGTGCGCACCGGAGCGCCGAGGAGCTGGATCTGCTGATCAACGCGGGCGTCTACCACGACAGGATCCTCAGCGAGCCCGCGTTCGCCTCGTTGATCCAGGAGGACATCGGCGCGAACCCCGGCCACCCGCCCGGCGCAGGTCACGGAACGTTCTCGTTCGACGTCTGCAACGGGGCCTGTGGTCTGCTGACGGGCATTCACCTGGCTGACGGCCTGCTCGCGTCGGGGGCGGTCGAGCTCGCGATGGTGGTCGCGAGCGACATGGACCCGCAGCCGGGCGTCTCCGAAGGGTTCGGCTTTCCGGCGGTCGGTGGTGCTGTGCTGCTGAGCGCTGAGGACTCCCGCGCGGGCTTCACGGCTTTCCAGTTCGCTACGTTCCCCGAGTTCGCGCAGCTGTTCGGCAGCTACGTGGACTGGCAGGAGGATGCCCGGCGTGGGCTGGCCCATCACGGTCGGAACGTCCTCACCGTCGAGATCGCCGACTCCTACGCCGCTCAGGCGCTCGAGTGCGCCGCCTCGACCGCCCGCGAGCTGGCAGCGGCGCAGACGCTTGACCTCGGCGAGGTCGACCTGCTGCTCGCCACAGCATCGGTGCCGGGCTTCGCCGACGCGTTGGCGAGGCGACTCGGCGTGCCCGCCGAGCGGGTCGCGGCGCCCGCGGAAGGCCTCGCCCGTGCGCACACGGCCGCGCCGGCGGTCGCGCTCGAGTCCGTGGCGCTGCCGGCCATGCGCACGGCGCTATTCGTCTCGGCGGGCGCGGGGATCACGGTCGCAGCCGCGCTCTACCGGGGATGAGCCAGGCGTGAGCGGGCAACGCCCTGCAGGCGCGAACGTCGCTGGGCTGCAAGCGTTGCTCGCGCCCGCGGACAGCGGCGAGCCCCGCATCGCTCCCGCCCGCCCGCGCGAGCTGCAGCCGCTGGCGAGGATCGTGGCCGAGATCGCGGGTCGCGTCACCGGCAGCGGCCCTCCGAACATCCTTACGACGCTCGGCCAACACCCGCGCCTGTTCCGCGCCTGGCTGCGCTACTCCGCGCGGCTGATGCCGTTCGGCAAGCTGCCGCGGCGCGACACCGAGCTGGTGATCCTGCGGGTCGCGTGGCGGTGTCGCTGCGCGTACGAGTGGCACCAGCACGTGCCGATCGCGCTGCGCGCCGGGCTGACGCCGAACGAGGTCGCGGGCATCGCCGACGATCCTCCGGCGGGCGGCTTCACCGAGCGTCAGCGAGCGCTGCTGGCCGTCAGCGATGAGCTGCTCGCGCGACGCGCGCTCTCAGACGCGACGTGGAGCGCCGTCCGGGCGAGCCTCGATGACCGCGAAGCGATCGAGTTGTGCGCGCTCATCGGGCACTACCAGGGTCTCGCGTCCACGATCGGCGCGCTCGCTATCCAAGTCGAGCACAACCCTCAGCGACGAAGCTGATCTGACCGCGCGCTGCTCGCATACGCGTCGTCAGCCCCGTCGTGTCCGAAACTCACGCCGGCGGGGCGTGCTCAGCGGCCGCTCCTCGACCTACTCGACGTTCCCAGAAACGGCGCGCCGCCGCGCGCGATCGGTACGCCAACGGCGTATCTCATCGAGCACCTCGGCCGTCACCCTGCTCACGAACACCTCCCCGCCGCTCACCGCGGTACGCGTCAGCTCGAACTCACCGAGCTTCTCGCGTACGTAGTCAGAGGCAAGCTCGTTGGACGCGTCGGCCGCCGCCTTGTCGTGGAAGACACTGACCGTCTCCACCGTCGCGTCGCCCGTGTCCAATGCGAAGTACGCGACAAACCCTGGCTCCTGGCTGATGGCGGGAGCGAACTCGTCATCAACGCGATGCATGAGCGCATCGATCGAGCCCGCGCCCATCCTGTAGTGACGCACGCTTGCATACATGATTGCACCCTCCTTCTACCGTCAGTTCCTCCTGGTCATCGAGATACGCCACTCCGGGCGCTACGGCATCCGAGCAAACTACGGCCCGCGATCAGTAGCGGGCGGGCGGCTGACGCTTCGTGCGTGATCCGAGAGTCTCGCCAGCACTCACTCTCATGCCCGCATTGGACGAACCTTGACAGCACCGTCCGCAACTCGGGACAGGCCTGCTTGCGCCGGGCGAAGCGGAAGCACTCCTTTACCTGATCCCAGACTCGCGGCTCGTCCAACTCGAAAGCGGGCCTGGTCTTTCGGGGGCGTGCTTGCTTGCTGGGTGAGCAGGGATGGCCGTTCCGCGATTTTTGTCGGCTCGCTGGTCATGGGGTGGCCGCCTACGCTACCCCCACAGCGCGCAGGTTGGGAGTGCGAGGATTCGGTCGTCCAGCTCGAACGGCCGTGGTCCGGTGTGGAAGACCACGCCACGGGTGAACCGCTCTCCCAGCCGGTCCCGCAGCCATGTGAGATGTCGCGCTGCGCGGAGGTCGGCTGCTCCCGCCTTGACCTCGAAGGCCACGACCCTCCCGGCTCCCAGCTCTGCGAGGAGGTCCACCTCGTGGCGTCCGTGTTCCTCTCGCAGGTGGTAGAGACGGGGTCGCGACACGCAGACCGCCAGCTCAGCTCTGATCTGGGCCACGACGAAGCTCTCCAGCACCCGGCCGAGCAGATCGCCGTCGCGAAGCACCGCACCCGCGTCCAACTGGAGGATCGATGCGGCCAGCGCCGGATCGACCAGGTGGCGCTTGCAGGCTTTGGAGAGGCGCTTCAGCCGGTTCGAGCTCCACGCCGGTAGCGCGTCCACGACGAACAGGCTCGTGAGCAGCCGCTCGTATGCGACGGCGGTCCTGCGGTTGACGCCGGCGAACTCGAAGAGCGTGACGTCCGCCGCGATGCCAGCCGTGTTGAGCGCGTACGCCTCGAGGTAGCGCCGCAGACGTGCCGGGTCGCGGCCCGGGTCAACGCCGGCCGCGTCCCGGGTGAGGAGCTGCTCCACATACCCGTCCAGCCACCGCGTCCGCGCGCGTGGGGCCATGCGCAGCGCGGGGTCGGGGAAGCCGCTGCGCAGGGCCAGCTCCACATAGCCGCGCAGGTCCGGTGGATCGCGCGGCACGCCCGGAACGTCTCCCGCCGCGAGCACGTCGAGCAGCGGGGGATCCTCTACGCGTCCGAGCTGCTCGCGCACCGTCATCCCGTACATCGCCACGCGCACCACCCGTCCGGTGCCGGGCCACGTCGCCGCGTCGAGCTCCGCACGGACCGAGCCCGTGAGCAGGAACCGGCCGGGTCGCGGGTCCCGGTCGACCGCTCGCTTGACTGCCCCGAGGACTCCGGGCTGCTCCTGCCACTCATCGAGCAGAACCGGCTCCTCGTACTCCCGCAGCGCCACGTCCGGATCGGCCCGAAACGCCTCCGCCTCGAGCGCGCGGTCGAGCCGCACCACGCTTGCTGCGTGGCGTGCAGCGGTGGTCGTCTTGCCGCCAGCCCGCGGCCCCGTCACCATCACCGCAGGTAGCTCCGCGAGCAGCTCCGCGAGCAGTCGATCAAGCATACGCTCGCGGTAGCGCGCGTCGGCCACACTCGCAGACTACCGCATTTCGACACTCATTAGTACTTGATTTCGCCGCCTCTTGATGTCTGGTTTCGCCGTCTGGGAGCGGCGAGTATGAGCGCTGAGCAGGACGAACGCGGGCGGCTCAGCCCCCGATCCCTTCGAGGCCGGGCGGTGCGGCGACCCAAGGCGTGGACACCGTGCCGCTCCTGTGAGCAAGCGGGCGTACGTTGCCAGCTCCGTCCACGTGCCCGCTCAGCACGATATCCGCTCGTCTCGTTGCCGCGGCCACCGGAGTCTGCGAGATGAGCGCGACTCGTTCCAAAGCGGCCCTGGTGTGGTGGGTCTGGTCGATCGGGACTTCTCGGTTCTCCATGTGCGGCAGGGAAACGCGCGCTGGCGAAGGCGCTTCGAGGTGTCGCGAAGTGAGCTGAGCGAGCTCGCGTGTCGGGTCGGCTGCGGGTCGTGCCGCGCGACCAACGCGGCGACACACGATCCGGCCCTCGAGGCGGGCGACGTTCGGCAGGTTTAGCGCTATCGGCAGCGAACGATGACGCTGGTGGCCGATCACAGGCGGGAGCCCATCACTCAGCACGATCAGCGGGTGCGTTACAGGCTGGCGCTGGCCTTCGGGTCGGTGGTGGAGTTCTCGGATCCGCGCCTGGAGTACCGCCGGCTGTTCGCCGAGGTTCTGGGGACGTTCCTGCTTGTGCTGGCGGGCGCTGGAGGCGGGCTGCTGCACGCGAAGGGGGAGATCAGCCTGGCCGCGGCTGTGGTTGCGCCCGCGCTGATGGTGATGGGGATCATCCTGTTCATGGGGGCCGTCTCGGGTGCTCATCTGAACCCGGTCGTATCGCTGGCGTTCGCGCTGCGGGGCGACTTCCCGTGGAGGCGCGTGCCGGGCTACATCGTCGCGCAGCTGGTCGGGGCGACGCTCGCCTGCCTGTTCCTGCTGGCGGTGTTCGGCGACGTCGAGCATCTCGGCGCGACGTTGCCGGGCCCCGGATACAAGGCCTGGCAGGCGTGGTTGATGGAGATAGCGCTGACGGGCGGGCTGGTCAGCGTGATCCTCGGGACCGCCTCGGAGGCACAGAACGTGGGGCTGTTCGGCGCCTTCGGCGTCGGTGGGTACATCGCGCTCGCCGGCCTGTGGGCCGCGCCGGTCAGCGGCACGTCGATGAACCCGGTACGGTCATTCGGTCCTGCACTCGTGGCCGGAGACTGGACGGCTTACTGGGCGTATGTCGCCGGGCCGCTGATCGGAGCCATGATCGCGCTCGGCTGCGCATGGATCCTGCGAGGTCCAGGCGGCGACGCCACCGCTCGGGCGGCGGCCGCGGGACGGCTGCAGGAGTTGATGAGCACACGAGATCAGGGGGTCGAGTAATCGGATGGGAAAAGCAAAGGTCGCCGAGCCGGAGCTTGGCAACGTCGCGATCGGCTGGCGCGCAGACGTGGCAGAGCACGACTACGCGGCGGCACAGGCATACCTGTCGCTGAGGTTTGACGATCAGAGGGCCAGCAAAGTCGTCGCCCGCCTGCGAAAAGCCCCGCTCACCAAGCGCCGGGCGAATGACATCCTGCGGGCAGCCGGACTCAACCCCGCGCCGCTCGAAGATCCGGGCGTCATCAAGGACCTGGTCAAGATCATCGAGGGCAAGCAGCTGAGCCCCGTGCTCCTCATCAGCGACGCCGATCGCGCCGATATCGCGGACGGCTTTCACCGCGTCTCACTGGTGTACCGCGTCGACCCCTACGGCGAGGTGCCGCTACGCCTCGCTGACGCCCACGCGTAACCCCCGCGCCGCCACCCACCGCCCGCGGAGCTCGCCGCGACCGGGGAACGGCTCGTCCTCGATCAGGCGTCCATCGTACGGGTGCGCCAGGCGCCGAGCGCGAGGAACACCACCAGCCACGCGAGTACGACGAGCACGGCGGTGCCGGTGGACATCGTGAGGATCCTCCCGGCGTGGCGGCCCGATTCGAAGCCCACGGGGCTGAAGTGGGTGAGCGCCTGCGAGAGCACACCGTCGCGCGCGCGTCCCAGCGGTTCGATCGCGACGATCAGCGGACTGGCAACGATCTGCCACGCGATCAACGCGATGATCGCCCCCGGCTTGGAGTCGACGAGCGAGGCGAAGCCGACCGCCACCACGCACACCGCGCCGGTGGTCAGCGCCGTGAAGAGGAGTGCGTTGACGATCAGCTCCGCGCTCGGGGTGGGGGTCCCGTCGCGAGCGAGCGCGATCGTTCCCACTGCAAGCAGCGCGTACGCGCCGAGGTTGACCAGCCAGCACAGCGCCAGGGCCGCCGGCACCCGCGAGGCAAACAGCGCAAGCCGCGAGCGGCCGGTGACGATCAGGTCGCGCAGGACGCCGTTGGACGAGTCCGTTGTGCCGGCCTCCACGCCGACCAGGATCGCGGCGAGCGGGCCGAACAGGCGAGCGAGCACGTTCAACCCGTCGCTCAGGCTCGGCGATTCGTTCAGCAGGCCGTTGGCCACGAGGAAGATGATCACCGGCGCGAACGCCAGCACGAGCGCCCAGATCAGGATGCTGCGCTTCTTGCGGATCTTCAGGAAGTCCGCACCGGTCATGCGCAGGGCGAGCTCCGTCATGTCCTCACCTCCTCTGGCGCCTTCTCATCGAGGCGCGCGGTGATCTCCAGGAAACGCTGCTCGAGGCTGTGGCGCACGGGCTCCAGGCGCACCACGCCCACTCCCGCGCGCACCAGCTCCGCGTTGACTCCCGCGGCCGTCTCCGGCGCCCCGCTCAGCACCACCCGCACGCCGTCGTCCGAGCGCGTGGACTCGTGCACCAGCTCGCTGACCGCGAGCACGCGCAGCGCCGAGTCCACGTCGTCGACGCCCACGATCAGTTCGTTGCGCGCGCCGTCGCCGCCGCGGGATATCTCCGCGATCGGCCCCTGCGTCACGATCTTGCCGCGATCCACGATCGCCGCCGCGTCGCAGGTCTTCTCGACCTCGTCCAGCAGGTGCGAGGACAGGAACACCGTGCGCCCCTCCTGCTCCACCAGCGCCCGGATCATCACGCGGAACTCCTGGATGCCGGCGGGGTCGAGGCCGTTGGTGGGCTCGTCGAGGATCAGCAGCAGCGGGTCGGCCAGCAGACAGCGGGCCACGCCCAAGCGCTGGCGCATGCCCATCGAGTAGCTCTTGACCTTCTCATCCGCGCGCTCGGACAGGCCCACCCGCGCCAGCGCCGGAGCGATCCGCTCCTCGGTCTCGGGACAGCGCACGGCGGCCACCACGTGCAGGTTCTCGCGTCCGGACAGGTGCGGGTGAAAGCGCGGCTCCTCCACGATCGCCCCCACCCGCTGCAGCGCCACCGCGCGCTCCGCCGGCACCGGGTGCCCGAGCACCCACATGCTGCCCGCGGACGCATGCGTGAGACCGAGCAGCGTGCGGATCATCGTCGTCTTGCCCGCGCCGTTGGGGCCGAGGAAGCCGAACGCGCAGCCGCGCGGCACCCGCAGGTCCACGCCGTCGAGAGCCGTGCGCGCGCCGAAGCGCTTGGTCAGGCCGTGGGTCTCGACGGCCAGATCGGAGTCCATCTTCAGTCTTCCTCTGCGTGGTGCTCGCGAATGCGCTGCTGCAACTCCACCATCACCGCCGGGTCGCGCAGCGTGGTGACGTCGCCCAGCGCGCGGCCCTCGGCGATGTCGCGCAGCAGCCGGCGCATGATCTTGCCCGAGCGCGTCTTCGGCAGGTCGTCCGTCCAGATGATGCGCTTGGGGCGCGCGAACTTGCCGATCCGCTCGGCGACCGTCCCGCGGATGCCCTCCACGGTCATGTGATCGCCGTCGAGCTCGCCCTGCAGGGTCACGAACGCCACGATCGCCTGGCCGGTGTCCTCGTCGAACTGGCCGATCACCGCCGCCTCCGCCACGTCCACGTGCGCGACGATCGCCGACTCCACCTCGGCTGTGGACAGCCGGTGTCCCGACACGTTGACGACGTCGTCGATGCGCCCGATCACCCAGAAGTAGCCGTCCCTGTCCAGACGGGCGGCGTCGCCCACGAGGTAGGTCTCGCGCCCGAAGCGGCTGAAGTAAGTGTCGACGAAGCGATCCTCCTCGCGGTAGAGGGTGCGCAGCATCGACGGCCACGGGTGGGTGAGCACCAGCAGGCCCTGGCCTTCCTCGACCGGCTCGCCCGTGGACTCGTCGAGGACCTGCGCGAACACCCCCGGGAACGGCTGCGTGGCGGAGCCGGGCTTGGTGGCGGTGATGCCCGGCAGCGGCGTGATCATGATCGCGCCGGTCTCCGTCTGCCACCACGTGTCCACGATCGGGCAGCGCTCTGAGCCGATCACCTTGTGGTACCACAGCCACGCCTTCGGGTTGATCGGCTCGCCCACCGAGCCCAGCAGGCGCAGGCTGGAGAGGTCGTGTGCGTTGGGGTACTCGGCGCCCCACTTGATGCACGCGCGGATGGCCGTCGGCGCGCAGTACAGGATGCTGACCTCATAGCGCTGCACGATCTCCCACCAGATCCCCTTGTGGGGGTAGTCCGGCGCGCCCTCCCACATGACCGACGTGGCGCAGTTGCACAGCGGCCCGTACACGATGTAGGAGTGGCCCGTCACCCAGCCCACGTCAGCCGCGCACCAGTACACGTCTTTGTCGTCCTTCAGGTCAAACACGTAGCGGTGGGTGCATGAAACCCCCGTGAGATAGCCGCCGGTGGTGTGCAGGATGCCCTTCGGCTTGGCGGTGGAGCCGGACGTGTACAGGATGTACAGCGGGTGCTCCGCGTCCAGCGGCTCGGCCGGACACTGCGGGTCTGCCGCCGCGAGGATCTCGTCGTAGTACACGTCGCGGCCCTCGCGCATCTGGCAGGGGGTGCCCTTGCTGCGCACCACCACGATCTTCTGCAGGCTCTGCAGGTCTCCCATCACCTCGTCCACGCGGTCCTTCACCGCGGCGGTCTTGCCCTTGCGCGCGGCGCCGTCCACGGTGATCAGCACCTTCGCCTGCGAGAACTCCATGCGCTCGCGCACCGCCTCCGCGGAGAAGCCGCCGAAGACGACGTTGTGCGGCGCGCCGATGCGCGCGCACGCGAGCATCGCCACCACCACCTCGGGGATCATCGGCAGGTAGATGCCCACCACGTCGCCCTTGCCGACGCCCAGGTCCTTGAGCGCACTGGCGCAGCGCTCGACCTCCGCCAGCAGCTGCGCGTAGGTGATGTCCCGCTCCTCGCCCGCCTCGCCGCGCCAGTGCAGCGCCACGCGCTCGCCGCGGCCGGCGAGCACATGCCGGTCCAGGCAGTTGTAGGAGGCGTTCAGGGTCCCGCCCGTAAACCACTTATAGAAGGGAGGGTTATCGTCGTCGAGCACCCTCGTCCAGCGCTCGAACCAGTGCAGCTGCTCGGCCTGCGCCGCCCACCACGCCTGCGGGTCCGCCGCCGCCTGCTCGTAGACCGCCGGGTCTTTCAGCAGCGCCTGCTCGCGGAACTGCGCCGGCGACTCGAAGCGCTCGACCTCCAGCAGCTCCGCCAGCTGCTCGTCCAGCCTGTGCCCGTCAGGGTGCTCCGCCCCGGTCGCCCGCTCGCTCCCCATGACTCGACTCTACCGCCTGCCCAGCGCGCGCCGCCGCTCAGCCGCGTCCCCCGCGCTTGCGCCGGCGCTTGCGCGAGGAGCCGGTGCCGGCGGGCAGCACCGGCGCGGGCACCGCCGCCGCCCCGGAGACGCTCGGCGCCGAGCTGGCGCCGCCGCTCGAGGCACGCGCGCGCGCCGCACCGGCGGGCGCCCACGGCCGCGCCTCCCCCGCCGCCCATGCGGGCGGCTCCCCGTTGGGCCATTTGCCGATGAACAGCACACCCATCATCGCCATCCAGAAGGCCTGCACGACCTCCAGCTCGCTGCCGCCGATGGGAATGAAGATCAGCACCGCCGCGAACATGCCCACGATCGCCATCCAGCGCACCAGCAACCCCACGCGCAGCGCGTTCAGCAGCGTGGCGATCATGCCCACCATCAGCGCCAGCGTCGCGATCAGACCGAGATAGTCGATCAGCAGCGTGGCCGTGCCGGTCTGCAGCGCTCGTTCGGCCGCGTGAATCGAGTAGCTGTGGCCGGTCGCGAAGTTGTGGGCCTCGACCGCACTGACCAGCTCGCGCGCGACGCTCACCACCGCCACCGCGCCGCCGCCACCGAGCACCACGTTGCGCCACGCCGGCGAGGTCTCCGGACGGCGAAAGCGCGTGGCGTCCAGCACCAGCAACAGGATCAGCGTCAGCAGCACGAACGCAATCGCCGACAGCACACCGCCGGCGATCAACGTGAAGGCGTGGTGGCTGATGAATTTGATCTCCGCCGTGCGCGCGCTGCGCGCGGGGTTGGCCACACCCGACAGCGCCGGCCCCACGCCCTGCAGCAGGCCGACGCTGGGCGCGCCGCCCAGCGTCTCGGTGATGATGATCGCGCTCAGCAGGTACAGGAAGCCGCCGCCGAAGGCCGGCACCGCCAGTCGGCGTCGACGGTCGCTCTCGTTGGCCACCTGCGCGCGGATCTCGCTCGTGCTCGGCATGAGCAGGGCAGTCTATGATGCGAGCATGGCAAGCGGCGGGTTCGGAGACCTGTTCGGCGATCCCGAGGAGCTGCAACGGCGCCTGGCGGAGTTCGCCGAGCAGATGCAGGGCAACCAGCGGCTGGTGTGGGCCGACAACGCCATCAAGCTGGCCGTCGACATGACCGTCGCAGCCGTCGCCAGGGTCAACGTGCAGGGCAACGCCGAGGCCCAGGCCGAACAGATCCGCACGGTCATCGCGCGCGTGTTCCCCGAGGCTGTCACGCTCGTGCGCGAGGCCCGCGAGGGCCTTCAGTAATCCAGCACGCCCGCCCGCTCGGCCGCGCGCTCGGCCTCGCGTGAGGCCCGCCCCGCGTACAGCACTTCCCTGAAGGAGCGGAAGCGGAAGATGAACACGATCGCGCCCAGGCCGACGAGCGCGGTGAAGGCGGCGATCGCGATCTGCTGGCCGACTGAGTAAGCCGCCGCCACCGTCGCGCCGCTCCCCGCGAACACCTTCACCAGCAGCGCCTGCTGCACGCCGGCGCCGCCGGGGGTGAACGGCACCGCGCCCGCCACCTGGCCGACGGCGAACACCAGCAGCACGTTGTGCACCGAGCCCCCGATCCTGAATGCGTCCAGGAAGAACCAGAAGGCGCTGAAGCGGCACGCCCACGCGAGCGCCTGCAGCGAGACGATCTCGCGCAGGTAGCGCGGGCGATCGCTGAGGATCGTCAGGCCCTGGCGTACGCGCACCCAGAACGCCCTCGCCCGCTCGGCCAGCAGCGCGAAGGCCGCCACCGCGACCACCCCCAGCAGCGTGAGCAGGAACAGCGTCAGGTGGAAGTGCTCGGCCAGGTAGGAGATGTCGAAGGAGCTCAGCTTGGAGAAGTCGGGCGGCTTGGGGAAGACCCCCTGGCTGAACGCGAAGATCAGGATCAGCACGCCCACGCAGGCGTCGAACAGCGACTCCACGAAGAAGCTCGCCGCCACCGTCGGATAGCGCGCGCCGGGTATCGACGAGCGCGTGAGGAATAGCTTGATCACGTCCCCCCCTCGCGCGGGCACCACGTTGTTGAAGCCCACCGCCGCGACGTACGCGCCCCACACCCGTCGCCACTGAAAGCTCGCCGCCGGGTAGGCCGCGCGCAGGCTGTTGAAGAAGGCGCGCGAGCGCAGCGTCAGGTTGGCCGCGAAGAACGCCAGCGCCAACGCCAGCGCCCCCCAGTGCACGGACGCGAGGTCGGCGAAGAACTGCCCGGCCGCGTGCAGGAACGTGCTGACGCTGTGGCCGATGGAGGCGGACGCGAGCTGCGCGGGCACTGTTCAAGCGTACGGCTCTGCGCTAGAACAACAGGAGATGGCAACCGGCGCGAGCGCGAGTGGCCTGACGGTGGCGATCACCGGTCCGACCGGCGAGATCGGCCAGTCGGTGGTCGACGCGCTGGAGCGCTCGCGCGCGGTCGCTCGCATCACCGGCATGGCGCGCAGCCCCTTCGACCCGCGCGCCAGGGGCTGGAAGAAGGTCTCCTACAG
>Ga0187769_10000379_pt1 | contig 24364 bp, 16 predicted proteins | sample 0116_SJ02_MP02_1_FD_133140 | JGI IMG/M metagenome (GOLD analysis project Ga0187769, IMG submission 133140) | Tropical peat soil microbial communities from peatlands in Department of Meta, Colombia - 0116_SJ02_MP02_10_MG | ecosystem: Environmental > Terrestrial > Soil > Wetlands > Peat | place... | reverse complement strand
TCAACTTGCTCGTCGCGTGGCGTTCGAAGGCCAGCAGCGCGTCGTCGTGGGCCATACCGTGCCCGTCGTCAATCACCCGGATCATGCGCTTCCCGCCCATCTCCGTCTCGATGCGCATCGACGTGGCCCCGGCATCCAGCGCGTTCTCCAGCAGCTCCTTGACCACTGACGCGGGGCGCTCCACCACTTCCCCCGCCGCAATCTTATTCGCCACCGCCTCCGGTAATATCCTGATCCTGCTCATCTCTGCGTCTCTTCTGTTACAGCACTCGGGGTCGGACCTTCAGGTCCACCAGCAAGAACAGTTGTTGTTGCTTTACTATTCATCTGGGGCCCCACTCATCTCTGCTTTTCTTCTGTTACGGCACTGGGGGTCGGAGCTTTAGCTCCGACATCGCGCACATCGCCATTACAGGGCTTCAGCCCCTCAGGAACTGGGTTACGCCCGGTCTTGTGCTCTTCCTCAGGAGGCAGGGGCTTCAGCCCCTGCGTTCGAACGGCTACAAATGGGGCTTTAGCCCCTGAAGCGAAACCCGCGTATCTCTCCGGAGTTGCATCGAGCCGGAATTGCCCGGTCGCCGACGAATACGGCCAATTTTCGGCGCTTTCCACCAGTCTGGCTCGCACGGGGTTTTGATGGATGTACACGACTTCTGTCTCCCAATCCGCGCTATCTCTGATCGTCCAATCGTAAAACCCAACTTGCCAGATCTCCGATTTGCGTCCCAGCGCCTTGTGAATTCTGTGGGAGCTACCACCTTTTATAAGCTGGACAGCTTTCTCCAAACTTGTGGTATTACCCGGCGTAATTAAGAAGTGTAGATGGTCGGGCATCACTACAAACGCGTGTAGCAAATACGCGCCCTGCTGACGATAAACCAGCATGGTTTCGATCATCATATCTGCAATGTCTTTCACCTGGAAAATCGTCCGCCCTTGCCAACACTTCGTCGTCACGAAATAAGAGCAATCGGGCGCGGTCCTGTGTTTCGGCGTTGCCATCGAATGTGTCTTCAGAGGCTGACGCCCCTAATCTCGAGATCCATTTACGCCGCGGCTGACGCCCCGACCTCCTGACTACTTTTTGATTTGTATCCCCAACTGGTCCAGCTGATCCTTGTCCACTTCGCTGGGCGACTCCGCCATCAAATCCTGCGCCGCGGTAGTCTTGCCAAACGCAATCACTTCACGAATCGATTTTTCCCCGGCCAACAGCATGGCAATGCGGTCTACTCCCAACGCAATCCCGCCATGGGGTGGGGTCCCGTAGGTCAACGCATCCAGAAAAAAACCGAAGCGCCTGCGCAACTGTTCCTGCGTCAACCCCAACGCTTTAAACACCCGTTCCTGCACGTCCTGCCGGTGGATTCGAATGCTCCCCGACCCCAACTCATAGCCATTCAGCACGATGTCGTAGCCCTTCGACCGTACTTCCCACGGCGCGCTTTCCAGCTTCTCCACATCCTCATCGACAATTCCGGTGAACGGGTGCTGCGCGCTCACCCACGTTCGGTCCGTCTCGCTCCACTCAAACAGCGGGAAGCCCGTGATCCACAAAAATTTCCACTGCGTCTTATCGATCGCGCCCAGCGCTTCCCCCAACTGCAACCGCAACTGCCCGGCAATCAGCGCCGCCGCTTCTGTGCCTTTTACCTGCTCCTTCGCCGAAACCGCCACCACCAAATCCCCGGCTTTTGCGCCACAAGCTGCCCCTAACCGTTTCACATTCTCTGCGCCAATCAGCTTTTCCACGGTCGACGTCATGCCTTCGGCCGTTACTTTCACGAAGTATGCCCCGCGCGCCCCCAGCGCATTGGCCTTTTCCGTCAGTTCGTCCAGCTGCTTGCGTGAATAGCCTGCCGCGCCGGGGGCCGCCAGTGCGAACACGTTCCCTTCGATTTGCAGTTTTTGTTTCGCTTCCGCCGGGAAGCACTCGGTCACTTCGTGCAACTCCATCGCAAAGCGCAGATCCGGTTTATCACTGCCGTATTTTCGAATAGCGTCTTTGTACAGCATGTGTGGAAACGGCGCCGTCACCTGAATGCCTGCCACCGCGCACACCCGCACCATCACGTTTTCAATCACACCAAAAATGTCTTCCTGGCGCGGAAATGACATTTCCAGGTCCAACTGCGTGAACTCGGGCTGCCGGTCTGCGCGCAAATCCTCGTCCCGAAAGCATTTGACGATCTGGAAATAGCGGTCCAGCCCGCCAATCATCAAAATCTGTTTGAAAATTTGCGGCGATTGCGGCAACGCGTAGAACTGTCCATGATGCACGCGGCTGGGCACCAGATAATCGCGTGCTCCTTCCGGAGTCGACCGCGTCAGCATCGGTGTTTCCACTTCGATGAAGCCCATCTCGTCCATCACCTTGCGCATTTCCAGCACGATTTTGTGCCGCAGCGCCAGGTTCTGGTGTGGCTTGGGCCGCCGCAAATCCAAATAGCGGTACCGCAAACGCGTCTCTTCCGCCGCGTTGATCTGCTCTTCAATCGGAAATGGCGGCGTTTTCGCGGTATTCAGCAGGTGCAGCTTCGCTGCCGCCAACTCAATTTCCCCCGTAGCAATGTCCGGATTGGCTTTTTCCCGCTTCACCACTTTGGCTTCTACCGCCACCACGTACTCGCTGCGGACATGTTCCGCTTTGGCGTGCGCCTCAGGCTGCGTCTCCTTGTTGAACACCACCTGCACGATGCCGCTGCGGTCGCGCACGTCCAGAAAAAGCAAATTCCCCAAATCGCGGCGGCGATGCACCCAACCCATTACCACCACGTCGCGCCCGGCGTCGCTGGCGTGCAGTACCCCGCAATAATGCGTCCGTTTCAAGTTGCCCAGAAAATCCAGCACGTCGTTCCCTCTTAACCCTCGAATAAGAAAGTTGTCATCCTGAGGAGCGCCTTCTGCGACGAAGGATCTCAACCGCCTATTCTTGTTTCCCGTCGCTGCGGTGCACCTCTACTCGTCACTTGCCGCTGGCACTGTCCTTGCGCAGCGTCTCCAGCAACTCCGCCTCGGCATACTTCTTCTGCGAACCATCCGCCAACGTCTTCACCGTCCACTGCCCGCTGGCCACTTCGTCTTCACCGAGAATCAACGCATATCGCGCACCCAGTTTATCCGCTTGCGCCAAGGCTTTCCCGAATTTTTGCTCCACCGGCGGCAACTCCACGCGCAAACCCGCATCGCGCAATTCGCGCGCCGCGCGAATGGCAGTGGCTTCCGCCTTCTGGCCCATCCAAGCAATATAAACATCGCATCCAATCTTGCCGCTCGCCACTCGCCACTCGCCACTCGCCACTTCTTTCGTCCCTTCCTGCAAGGAAAGAATCAGCCGGTCTTCGCCGATCGCGAAACCGATGCCCTTGGTTGGCGGCCCTCCCAACAATTCCACTAATCCGTCGTAGCGCCCGCCGCCACACACCGCGTTCTGCGAACCCAGTCCCGGCGCGGTAATTTCGAACGTCGTACGCATGTAGTAGTCCAAGCCGCGCACCAACCGCCAATTCTCCTTGAATCGCACCCCGCGCATTTCCAGTTGGCGCTTCACTTCCGCATAGTGCTTGGCGCAATCGCCGCACAAGTAGTCGCCAATCCGCGGCAGCTCCGCAATGATCGGCTGTTCATGCTCCAGCTTCGAATCTAGGACCCGCAAGGGGTTGGTCTCAATCCGCCGCCGGCTGTCTTCTCCGAGTTTGTCCTTCACTTCCATCAGCGCCGCCCGCAGCTTCTCGACATACGCTCGCCGGCACACTGCTTTGCCATCCACCGGTGCCGCGCCATGGCCGATGGAATTGATCTCCAATTGCACGCCCTGCAAACCCAGGCGCTCGAACAGCACCATGACCATCTCGATCACTTCCGCGTCAATTCCCGGCGCGTCGGTCCCGCCCAGCACTTCCGCGTCAATCTGGTAGAACTGCCGGTAGCGCCCTTTCTGCGGACGTTCCCGGCGAAACATCGGTCCCAGGCAGTACAGCTTCACCGGCTGTGGCCAGGTGTGCATGTTGTGCTCGATGTACGCCCGGCAAATCGACGCCGTCGCCTCCGGCCGTAGACTCAACGACTCTCCAAGCTGAAGAGATCTCGCTGCGTAGTTCCAGATCAGATATGCTCTTTCGGCTTGGTCTGGTAGCTCATTCCCGGCCTCCAAATTCGCCACCTGGAATCTCAAGAGTTCGAGGGCCTGCTCATTACGAGGAATCTGACCCGTTTTCATCGCATGTTCAACGGCAGCCGTGTAGTCCTCGGGCGGAATGTTAATGGGATCTGGTAGTCCGCCCGGTTTATCTTCAAAGGAATACATCTCCTTCGAAACAATATCCGTCTCGCCGCCCACCGCTCGCGCAAACAACTCCGTCGGCTCAAAAATCGGTGGTCGTATCTCCCCGTATCCGTACGTGCCAAACACTTCGCGCGCCATCGCCTCCACTCGGCTCCACAACTCCGTCTCCGGAGGAAGCAAATCGCGCGTGCCCTTAATTGCCTGGAATTTCGCCTTATTCGCCATCAGTCGTTAAGTAGGGTTCCTCACTTCCCTCGGAATGACGTGTTTGTGACTCTTTAGGGGGTCGGACCTTTAGGTCCGACATAAAGCAACCTAACGAGACGGGCTTTAGCCCCTGAATAAATGGTTTTTCTGGCAAACTCAACCGCCGCTCAAGCCGCTCCAATCGATCCGCTCTCCCCGCTCTTCCGCTTCCCTGCGATAAATCTCCCGATACCCGGCATACCTCACGGAGTACTGTTCAATCGAAGCCAGTTCCTTTTCATTCAAAGGTCTTTTTACTTTTCCGGGAGACCCCAGCACCAAACTGCCCGAGGGAATCACCGTGCGTTCCGTGATCAGCGTGCCCGCCGCGATGATGCTGTTCCTGCCGACCACCGCGCCATTCAGGATGATGCAGCCCATTCCGACCAGCACCCGCCCCTCGATGGTGCACCCGTGCAATGTCACCGAATGCCCCACCGTCACCTCATCCCCCAGCACTAGCGGATACTGGTCCTTCATCACGTGCAGCACGCAGCCATCCTGCACATTGGTGCGGTTCCCGATGCGAATGTAGTGCACATCGCCGCGCACCACGGTCCGCGGCCAAATGCTGGAATCTTCGCCGATCACCACGTCGCCGATGATGATGGCCGCTGGATCAATGTACGCCGACGCGGCTATCTGCGGAAATTTCCCGCGATACGGTCGAATGTCAGGCACGCGACTCAACGCCGATATGTCCTGTAAGTGATTGCAGGGCTGAGATATGGCGCCCAGCAGCTTTCGCACAAACGTCGCGAAGACTCCAATGTAACATCCGCCCCTAGCGCTGACAAGGAATGCTACAACTTCTCCACTCGGCCCCGGCCGACGCCACCGCCGAATTTCCGGCGTACAATGACCTCCATTCATCAACACTCTATGCGTCCCCTGCCATTCTCCGGCCAACTCCTTTACGCGCTTCTCTTCTGGGCAACGTTTGGCTCTTGGATTCTCTTCGAGTTCACCGCCGCCCGCAGGAATTCAGCGCGTGGTGCTTCGAACCTTCGCGATCGCGGCTCTCTGCGCCTTATCGCGATCCTCTTCTCCATCGGCCTGACACTAGCCTTTTCACTCAGCTTTCTTCTGCCCCGAGCAGGTATCCACGGAAACCGGAAATTGGTTTACTTCGTGGGGATCGGCTTGATGCTGACGGGAATGGCTGTCCGTCAGCACGCCATGTCCGCACTGGGCCGGTTCTTTACATTCGAAGTTGCCATTTCAACCGACCACACGCTTGTCCAGAGCGGCCTCTACCGCTATGTCCGCCACCCGTCCTATACCGGCGCGCTCATCACCCAACTGGGCCTGGGCTTGTCGCTCGGCAATTGGGCATCGCTGTTGTCGCTTTTAACCTGCATCGGGATTGCCTACACCTACCGCATCTCCGTTGAGGAGTCCGCCCTGCTGGCCGCGCTCGGTGCGCCCTATCGGGAATACATGCGCCGGACCACCCGTCTGATTCCCTTCCTGTTTTGACTGCTGGTCCTAACGGGATTAAGGCCGCCGCTCTTCGAACAGCCCGTTGTACACCAACCCACCCAGCGCGCCCCCAATAATCGGCGCTACCCAGAACAGCCACAATTGAGCCAGCGCCCATCCTCCCACGAACAGCGCCGGACCCGTGCTGCGTGCCGGGTTGACCGACGCATTCGTTACCGGAATATCGACCAGGTGAATCAGCGTCAGCATCAAGCCAATAGCAATGCCCGCGAATCCTCCGGGTACACGCGTATCGGTGGCTCCATGAATTGCTAGCACAAAGAAAAACGTCAACACCACTTCCGCCACGAAACACGCCAACAACGAATAGCCCCCCGGCGAATGCGCACCATAACCGTTAGACGCAAATCCCGCACTCACTTGGAATCCCTCTTTCCCACTGGCAATGACGTATAACACCGCGCTCGCGGCCGCCGCACCAACCACCTGTACCACGATGTACGGGATCAGTTCCGACCACGGGAATCGTTTGCCGAATGCCAATCCCACCGACACCGCGGGATTCAGATGGCAGCCGGAAACATGCCCAATGGTGTAAACCATGGTTAGCACGGTCAGCCCGAACGCAAACGCTACTCCCAGGAAACCAATTCCCAACTGCGGAAACGCTGCGGCCAACACCGCCGATCCGCAGCCTGCAAACACCAGCCAAAACGTGCCGAAAAATTCAGCCGCTAATTTCTTGGATAGAGGCATGGCAAACTCCTTGTTTTTGGCGTGAGAACCAACAGGGCGAAACTATCCGGAATCAAACTGCCCGAATGGCCAATGATTCTAGTCAATGGCGCCAGCCGGCACAAGAACCTGCTTGCTTCCTAGCCACATTTTCCGGGCCCAACGGTTGGCATAGAATTCTACAATTGCCGCAGGTCATAACCCTGGTTAGGAGCACAGCGATGGAGCAACGCATAAGCATCGTGACTCTGGGTGTTTCGGATCTCGAGCGCAGCCGCGCATTTTATGAACGCCTCGGATGGCGCCGGTCCATGAAAAAAACCGAGGGTGTGGTCTTTTTCCAGGCAGGTGGCATGGCCCTGGCACTATACCCGAGAGCCGACCTTGCCAAAGATGCCAACGTCGCGCTAGAACGCCACGGCTTTGCCGGAATCGCCATCGCGTACAACGCCCGGAACCGTGACGAAGTCGATGCGGTGCTAGCCGAAGCTGAAGCGGCGGGCGCGAGAATCTTGAAACCAGCTCAGCAAGCGTTTTGGGGCGGATACTCGGGATATTTTGCCGATCCGGACGATTTTCCGTGGGAAGTAGCCTGGAATCCCTCATTCCCGATCGCTCCGGACGGCAGCATCCGATTGCCGGACTAAACCCGCTACGGTCAAGCTCGTGCCCTCAGTCAGAAATTCCTCGCATGGTTTTTCAGGAGGCCGGGGCTGGCATGGTTTTTAGCAGGCCGGGGTCCGCATGGTTTTCAGGAGGCCGGGGCTTCAGCCCCGGCGTGAGTCCTGCAGTCAAGGGGCTTTAGCCCCTGAAGCGGCCTGACTTTGTAACTCAGGACACTAGTGTCGCGTTATCCAAATAGATGAAACACTTCTCAGCGACACCGTCATGCTGAGCGAAGCGAAGCATCTCTCTGAAAATCCGGGGCTAACCACTTCTCGCGACCCGCTGCTTTCGAAACAATCGTGTCACTCTCTCTCGCGACAACACGCTCGCCCTTCGCAAGGCCCTCGACCTTTTCGTTCTGCCGCGCGATACTTTGTGGATGCAAAAGCTTTGCGCGAAATGCGGGACCCCCATGACCTGCCAGCCCGAAGGCGGCTGCTGGTGCGCCGAACTCCCGCACATCCCCATGCCACCCGATTGGCAATCCACCGGCTGCTTGTGCCGCGCTTGTCTAATGGAAAAGATTAAAGCCGCCGAGGCGGAGCGCTCCAGTGGCGCCGCCGACGGCAGTTTGCCTGCTGCGGGCGCCTAGTCCCACTTCTTGACGTGCGGCCAAAGCTGTTCCAGCGATCCGAACTTTGCATCGCGGCAGATGTACACGTCGAAATGCTCGTAAGGCATCGACAACGGGTGCTCCACGCGCCCCGCGAATTCCACCCTCTCGAACAATTTGTGCAGTTGTTCCGGCGTATCGTCCATCACAATCATGCACTCGCCGCTGTAGCCCCGCGGTCCCCAGTAGAAATAACTTTGGTGCCCGGAAATTGCCGGCGGCAAGCCTAACTTTGCGCCAAAAAAGTCGATTGCGCCCGCCTGCCCATAGTTCTGGCCAAATATGGCGCAATACTTTTGCTCTTCTGCTGGCAACGAGTGATAAGCATTGCTGACGACCTGCGCCATTTCCTGCCAGCCAAACTGGTCGGCGTAAATCTGCGGCAACGGGCCAAGCCGGTGCGTTTCGATGCGCGGTGGCCCGAAATGCAGCAGATGCGAGTATGCGATGTACCGATCGACCGTCAGCACGGGAAAATAGGCAAACGGCGCAACGATGATTCCCGTCACGATCAGCAGCGTAATGTACGCCGGCCTCAGCCATCGCCCGCTGCGGATTTCCGCGAACCAGCGCCCGAACGCCAACCCTCCCGCGGCAAACAGCATCGGATACGCAGGCGCGGGATAATACATGCGGCCGTGCATGGTCAGCATGCAAATCATAATCACCAACCACGTGATTCCCAGTACCCGCCATCCTTTCTTTTCCCGGTCGCGCAACAACTCCACCAAGCCGGCAATCCACACCGGCGCCGCCAACGGATGCAGGATGAACGCCTGCAGCAGCATGAACATCACCAGACCCGATTCCACGTTCCGCCCGCTGCGCTGTACGTTGCGCAACAATTCAATGGTGGGAAAATTACGTTGAATTTCCCACATCAGATTCGGCAAGAAGATCAGCAACGCAATCAGCCCGCCCAGCCATATCCACGGTGACACCAACTGCCGCCGCTGCTTCGTCAGCAGTAGTCCCACGAACAGCCCGAATCCAAAGAACAGCATGGAATGCTTGTTCAGCAGGCCCACTCCACAAACCACCCCAAACAGCAGCCACAGCTTTGGACTGGCTCCCTGGAAAATTTTCAGCGCGATCAGCGCCGCCGTCATCCAGAACAGTGATTCGAACACATTCATGGTGAGCAGCGAATCCATCCCCAGGTAAATCGGCGCGACCATCACACACACGCATCCCAACAACATCCCAAACCGCCGCGCTCCCAATTCCCGCGCGATCAGCCCGGTCAACAGCACCCGCAATCCCGCCGCTACCGCCGGCAAAAAATGTAATGCGTGCAGCGAGTCGCCCAAGGTGACCCGCTCCAGCCACGTAATCACCGCAATCAAGGGAGGCTGGTCCACATAGCCCCATGCCAAATGATGGCTGCACGCCAGGTAGTACAGCTCGTCGACGAAATAGCCATACCGCCCGCTGACCAGCATGTGTGCGGCAAACACCACGAACGACAGCCCGCCTACAAGCGCCCATTCTCCCGGACCGGCAGCCTGGCTACGTTCAATGGGATGGGATTGGAGCGCCGCGGATCCGTCCATGCAAACCACCTCACTGCTGGAAACGCGCGAACAACACGAAATGTTCCGGGGACCCCGCTGCAACTACAAAAGTTTCGAACGCGCACCGCTCAAGCGCACTCTTTTCTCAATCGATTTGCACTGTCGGTCCGCTCGAGGTTGCGGCCACTTCTTCCATTCGCGCCGTCACCGCTTTGGCCAGGCGATACAAACTCTGCGCCGCGGGGGAGCCTTCACCCTGCGCCGCCACTGGCTTGCCGGTGTCGCCGCCAAGGCGAATGCGCGGGTCAATCTCAATTTCGCCCAACACCGGCACGCCATACTCGATGGCGGTCTTTGCTCCCTCGCCATGTCCGAAAATGTCTACCGGTTTGCCGCAGTGGGGACACGCGAAGCTGCTCATGTTCTCCACCACGCCGAGCACATCCACCCGGACCTGGCGAAACATTTCAATCGCCTTGCGTACATCGGCCAACGCCACGATCGATGGCGTGGTCACCACGATCGCTCCGGTCACTTCCACCGTCTGAATCAGCGTTAACTGCACATCGCCCGTTCCCGGCGGCAGATCGATAATCAGATAATCCAGTTCGCCCCACTCTACGCTGCGCAAAAATTGCGTAATCACGCTGTGCAACATCGGGCCGCGCCAGATCACCGGCTTGTCTCCAGGGTTCAGCAAGCCCATCGAAATCATTTTCAAACCCTGGCTTTCCACCGGAATGATGCGCTGCTGCGGCGTGGCCATCGGCTCGCCCGTCGATCCCAGCATGATCGGCACGTTGGGTCCGTACACATCGCCATCGAGCAGCCCGACTTTGTTCCCCATTTTCGCCAGCGCCAACGCCAGATTGACGGCAACCGTGGTCTTTCCTACGCCGCCCTTTCCGCTGGCCACGGCGATCAGGTATTTCACTCCAGGAATGGGCTGGCGCTGCGGCATTGGCTGTTGTCCTGGCATGGTCCCCGGTGGCATTGAGCTACCCCTTCCCGTGTGGATGAATTAGCGAAAATTCCGCGAATGCTCGAAGGAACGCCCCAGCACTGCACATACGCCGGCAAACGCTGCGTGCTCAAACACTCTGCTCTATGCGTTCGCCCCGTGACACTTCTTGTATTTCTTGCCCGATCCGCACGGGCAGGGATCGTTGCGTCCCACCTTTGCGCCCGCGCGCACCGGCTTCGGCGCTTCCGCCTGCGCTGGCCCCGTTTGGTATTGCAAGTCCTTTTGCTGGCGTTCTTGCTTGCGTTCCAAAGCTCGCGCAAAATCCGGCAACCGCGCCGGCGCTTCTTCCGCTCGAGCCGCCGCGCTGGCCACCGCCGCTGCCGCGCTGTGCAGTTGCCGTGGTGGAGCCGCCTGCCGCGCTTGCGGCGCCGCTTCCTGCTGTATCTGCACGTGGAACAGGTAACGGATGGTTTCGTTATCGATGCGCGCCATCATGTCTTCGAACAGCACGAACGCTTCCTTCTTGAACTCCACCAGCGGATCTTTCTGCCCATATCCGCGCAGCCCGATTCCCTCTTTCAGGTGGTCCAGTGACAGCAGGTGGTCCTTCCACTGCGTATCCACCACGTCCAAGATGATTCGCCGCTCCAGCCAGCGCAGCAAGTCTGGGCTGAACTGCTTCTCCTTCTCGGTGTAACGGTTCTTGATCGCTTCCACCGTGGCCTCAACCAACTCGTCGTGGTTCAACGCCGTGGGATCGACGCCCGCAGCCTTGGCATCGATGCCAAACTGCATGTGCACTTCCGCCAGGAATTGCGTGGTGTTCCATTGCCCCGGATGCTGTTCCCGCGGGCAATACGTTTCCACCAAGTCGGCGGCGACGCTTTCGGCAATCCCCAGCACATATTCCCGCTGATCTTTGCCTTCCAGCGCCGACCGCCGAATCGCATATATGGTCTCGCGCTGCTTGTTCATCACGTCGTCGTATTCCAGCAAGTGTTTGCGGGCGTCGAAGTTCTGTGCTTCCACTGATTTCTGCGCATTCTCAATGCGGCTGGAGATCAGTTTCGATTCAATCGGCACGCCTTCCGTCATGCCCAAGCGGAACATCAGCTGCTTCACCCGTTCCCCGCCGAATATGCGCATCAAATCGTCTTCCAGCGACAGGAAGAATCGCGACGACCCAGGGTCGCCCTGGCGTCCTGCGCGGCCACGCAACTGGTTGTCGATGCGCCGCGCCTCGTGCCGTTCGGTTCCCAAAATATGCAGCCCGCCCAGCCCCACAACTTCATCGTGTTCCGACTTGCATTGCTCTGCGAACTGGTCGAAGATCGGTTTCCATTGCTCCTGCGGCACCTGGAAAATTTTCCCTTCGTGCTGGAACAACACCATCGGAACCGTAGCCGCGGCCGCCGCACTGTCCCCGTTTGAATTTTCCCCGCCGATCACCGCCGGGGCCGCCGCGTACGGCATGGCCAGCTTGTTCTTCAAAAAGTACTCGCGCGTCAAGAACTCGGGATTGCCGCCCAGCAGGATGTCAGTCCCGCGCCCGGCCATGTTGGTAGCCACGGTCACGGCGCCCTTTCGCCCAGCCTGTGCCACCACGCGCGATTCCCGTTCGTGTTGCTTGGCGTTCAAGACCTGGTGCGGGATTCCTCCTTTTTTCAGCAGCTCGGCTATCGTTTCTGATTTCTCAATCGAAATGGTGCCGACCAACACCGGCTGCCCACGCTCGTGAAGATGCCGGATGCCATGTGCCACCGTGTTGTCTTCCTGCAAGATTCCATTCACCACCGCTTCGAACTTCTCCCGTTCCGTGCGATACACCACGTCGGGATTTTCGATGCGGATCAGCGTCCGGTTGGTCGGAATCACCACCACATCCAGGTTGTAAATCTTGCCAAACTCCGCCGCTTCCGTTTCCGCGGTACCGGTCATCCCGGCCAGCTTCTTGTACATGCGGAAATAATTTTGGAACGTGATCGTCGCCAGCGTCTGGTTCTCGCGCTCGATCTTCACCCCTTCTTTCGCTTCCACCGCCTGGTGCAAGCCGTCCGACCACCGCCGCCCCGGCATCTGCCGCCCGGTGAACTCATCGACGATGATCACTTCCCCATCTTTCACCACATAATCCACATCGCGCCTATATAACGCGTGCGCCCGCAGCGCCTGATACACGTGGTGAATGGTCTCCATGTGCGCGGGATCATACAAGTTCCCCAAGCTCAGCAGCCGCTCACACTTGCTCACGCCCTCTTCCGTCAGCGTGGCTTGCCGGTGCTTTTCATCCAGCGTGTAGTCAATTTCCTGAATCAGCTTGGGAATAATCTTGTCGATCTTGAAATACTTGTCCGTGGATTCTTCCGACGGTCCGGAACTGATCAGCGGTGTGCGTGCCTCGTCGATCAGGATCGAGTCCACTTCGTCCACGATCGAAAACTGGTGGCCCCGCTGTACGCAGCTCGCCAAGTCATACTTCATGTTGTCGCGCAGGTAATCGAACCCAAACTCGTTGTTCGTGCCGTAGGTGATGTCCGCGCCATACGCCGCGCGCCGCTGCGCGTCGTCCAGATCGTGCACGATCACGCCGATGGTCAAGCCCAATCCCCGGTACAGGGGGCTCATCCATTCTGCGTCGCGCCGTGCCAGGTAATCGTTCACCGTGACGATGTGTACCCCGCGACCCACCAACGCATTTAACGCCGCAGGCAGCGTGGCCACCAGGGTCTTGCCTTCGCCGGTCTTCATTTCGGCGATTTTGCCGTCGTTCAGCACCATTCCGCCGATCAACTGCACGTCGAAATGCCGCATGTTCAGGAAACGCCGGCCCGCTTCTCGCGCCAGAGCGAACGCTGGCACAATTACCGGCTCTAACGCCCGCGCCAATTCTTCCTTATACGCCTGCTCTGCGGGGTCGCTGTCCTTCAGCGATTCCTGCACCTGCGTTTTCAGCGCGGCGAAGCGTTCCTTCAGCTCTGTATCGCTGAGCGCCTGCATCTCCGGCTCTTTCGCGTTGATCGCCGCGATGACCGGCTGCATTTTCTTGATGTCGCGGTCGTGCTTGGTGCCGATAAACTTGGCTACCACCCGATCGAGAATCTGTGCTGGTTCCATGTACTGTCTGTCACTTCCTGCCTTGACTAAGTTCTTTGCTTCTCGTCTGTTATGCGGCTATTTTTGCGTGACGCCTCAATGCTTGCAAAACCGCGTTCCCACACAACGAATGCTCTCTCAGCTACCACCCGTCTCCGGAACAAATCGAAGTTTCTTTGCAAACGGTGCTTCCGAGCGGCCAACATCTCATTGTAACTGGTTGGATGCCCCCTCGCCACCATTCGCCACGCTGGGTAGCGTCCTAAATCTGCGTTAACGCCCAACCCAACAGCACAACTGGGCTGGTCGGCCATGTCTGGACGAATGCAGAGATGGTGAAGGCGGCGTAACATAGGCCATGTGCGGGTGCGCAATCTGATTAAGCGAGCGTTCAATGACACCGTGGCATTCCTGCCTCGCGAACTCAAGACCGTGCCGCTTGGTAGATGGTCCGAAGGGGTGTTCCGGTACTTTTTCTGCCGCTTTCTTTCAAATGCTCATCGCGGCATCGACCAGCTTGTTGAATGTAACCACATCGATCTTGTACTGAGACGAGTACGCGAGATTGCCTTTGTCGAGTTCAAATTTTACTGGCGTCCCCCCAGATTCCAGCCACAAACAGGTGAGCGCTGTGGATTCAAAGGTGGTCCTGGAAAGAAAAATCTTTCTGAGTTCCGAGAGTGCATCAAAAAACTCGCCAGCCGGCGCACCGACCCAAACCTGTCGAAATATGTGGTTCTCTTGTACGCTGATCCCCCAGCTACCCCGCACCAAAAGAGCTCATTTGCAAAGTCCTTTGACAATTACAAGCATGTTAGCCGTGGAACCACTGTGAAGTGCCTAGCTCAGAAATCCTTCCATGCTGATAAGCACGCAATCACATGCAGACTCTTCGAAGTCTCGCGGGCGGCGTGGGCGCCTCCCAACACCGGCCAGGTACGTACCCGATGAAGGCGTCAGCGAGGACCTCGACACCCTCCGATCAGGACGCCGCCTGAAGCCATAGGGAAGCCAAACCGCGCATTGCCATTCTCTCCTTGACAACTTAGGAGAGCCGGAGCTACTCTCCTAATTACTTTAGGAGTCGCCCATGCCTGATCAAGCCGAAATCCTTCCTGGCACTCTCGACCTGCTCATTCTCAAAGCGGTTTCCCTTGGATCCCTCCACGGCTACGGCATTCTTCTCCGCATCGAACAGATCTCCGGTGGTGCGCTGCTCATCGAACAAGGCGCCCTTTATCCCGCCTTATTCCGCTTGGTGCGCCAGGGCTACCTTAAAGCCAGTTGGGGCACTTCCGACAACAACCGCCGCGCCAAGTATTACGAACTCACCACGGCCGGCCGCAAACGTCTACGACAGGAACAAGACGGCTGGAATCGTCTGGTTGCCGCCATCGCCTCCGCCCTAGCCGCCGAACCGGAGCGAACATGAGCCTGGTCGCTAACCGCGATGACGTTGCCCTCATGGCGAATCTTGCGGCCTTTCCCTCCCTGTGCACTGCCCAACCAAAAGCTCCTGTCATCCTGAGGGCGCGCATTCTGCGCCCGAAGGATCTCAACCCCTGGGTCTTGTCGAACGGTAATCGACATGGCGTCGTTCCCCTCCCCCACAATTCAGCGCATTCCACCTGTTCCCCGGAGGGCTAACCATGCTCGCTTATCTCCGTTCACTCCTCTCTTCGCTGTTCCATCGCACGCAAATCGACGCCGAACTCGACGAAGAGCTTCGCGCCCACATCTCTCGCCACGCCGATGACCTTGAGCGCTCCGGCCTCCCTCGCCCCGAAGCCGAGCGCCAAGCCCGCATCGCCTTCGGCGGTTACGAAATGGCCAAGGAGAACTGCCGCGAACAGCAAGCTGGCTCTGTGCTGGAAACCCTGTGGCGCGATTTGCGCTTCGCTGCCCGCATGCTCCGCAAGACCCCGGCCTTCTCGCTCACGGTCATTCTGATATTGGCACTCGGTATTGGCGCAAATACCGCCGTCTTCACTCTGGCGCATGCGGTTTTACTGAAGTCCCTGCCGGTTGCCAAGCCGCAACAACTTTTCCGCGTCGGCGATAACGAACAGTGCTGCGTCAATGGCGGCCTGGAAAACAGTTGGTCGCTGTTTTCCTACGATTTGTACAAACATCTTCGGGAAAGCACTCCGGCCTTCCAGCATTTGGCGGCTTTTCAATCAGGCCCCGAGCGCGTCGCCGTCCGTGTCATGCACGGCTCTGGTATCGCCGAATCGCGCACCAACGAATTTGTCTCCGGCAACTATTTCCAGATGTTCGGCGTTGGTGCTTTCGCGGGCCGCATTTTCACCGATGACGACGACCATCCTGGTGCGTCCGCGGTTGCCGTATTAAGCTATCGCGCCTGGAAAGAAAAATACCGCGGAGACCCCGCCATTGCCGGCGCCGCTGTGGCGATCAATGGCCAGCCTTTCACGATTGTCGGCATCGCCCCTCCCGGTTTCTTTGGTGCCGGCCTGCGCAGCAATCCGCCCGAGGTCTGGATCCCCCTGTCTTTCGAGCCTGTAGTTAACGGCGACAACTCCCTGCTCCGCCACGCCGATGAGCACTGGCTCAATGTCATGGGCCGTTTGGCTCCCGATGCGCAACCTAAATCCATCGAAACGCAGTTGACCACCGCGCTGCGGCAGTGGTTGCTTGGTCCCAGTGGCGGATTAACCGACGACGACCGCAAACACCTCGCTGAACAAGTGATTCGTCTCGCTCCGGGTGGTAGTGGCGTCCGCGTCATGCGCGAGAATTATGAAGATAGCCTCATGCTCCTCCTATGGGTGACTGGAGCGGTACTCTTAATCGCTTGCGCTAATCTGGCCAACCTGCTTCTTGCCAGGGCGGTTGCTCGTCATCAGGAGTTCTCCATCCGTGCCGCCCTGGGCGCTTCCCAGGTCCGTCTCATTCGCCAAGCCTTTTCCGAAACGCTCCTCCTATCGCTACTCGGTGCTGCTGGTGGCCTGTTTGTGGCCATTTATGGCACTGCTTCGATCCTTCACCTTGCGTTCCCGCATCGGTACGTCCCCATCGATGTCACTCCCTCTTGGCCCGTACTCGCCTTCACCTTTGCGCTTTCGCTGCTGACCGCGCTTCTTTCCGGCTTGGTGCCGGCCTGGCTCACCTCCCGTAGCCAACCCGTGGACGCCTTGCGGACTGCCAACCGTTCCACCGAGGGCCATAGCCATTGGGTGCAGCCATCGCTAGTGGTTCTTCAGTCGGCTCTTTCCCTCGTCCTGATTTGTGCCGCTGGCTTGGTTGTGCAGAGCCTGCGCAACATGCGCAATCAACCTTTCGGTTTCCAAACCGATGGCCGTTTTATCGTCGAATTCGACCCCCAGATGGCTGGTTACAAACCGCAGCAGCTAAACGCGCTGTATCACCAAATTCGCGACGGTCTGCAACAAATCACCGGGGTACGGTCGGTCAGCTACTCCATGTACACCCCTATGAGCGGCCGCAACTGGGAGGGCAGCATCAACATTGAAGGTCATCACGGTGAGCACGACCAGGCTGCCTTCGTTCGCGTCGGCCCGGCTTACTTTGCCACTCTTGGTACCCGAATCTTGCAGGGGCGTCCGATCGCCGATCAGGATTCCGCCAACTCGCAGGCGGTTGCCGTCGTCAATCAGCAGTTTGTGAAACAATTTTTGGGCGGAAAAGATCCCTTAGGACATCACATCGGGCCGTTGGATGAAAAACATCCCGGTTCACTCGAAATTGTCGGCGTCACCGAAGACACCAACTATTGGGCTCCCGACGAGCCTATTCACCCTATGTACTTCGTCGCTGCTCCTCAGCCCATTCCTACAACTAGCCCAGAGGGGGAACTGACCGAGACCCGTTCCCTCTACATGCAGAACATCGTGGTGCACACCTCGATTCCCGTGCCCGACCTTGAAAAACAAATCCGCCGGGTTCTTGGGCAGATCAATCCAGACCTGCCGGTGATGGATTTCTTCCCTTTTTCCCGTCTGGTTGAGAATCAATTGGACCAACAGCAGATGATTGCGCAATTGATGACCGTCTTCGGCCTTCTCGCCCTCATCCTCGCCACTGTGGGCCTCTATGGGGTCACTTCTTTCGGTGTGGCCAAGCGTACTAATGAGGTCGGCATTCGCATGGCCCTCGGCGCCAATCGCTCCAGCGTTATATGCATGATCATGCGGGCCGTGGCCATGCAGGCTCTCGCCGGGCTGCTCATTGGTATCCCGCTCACTTTTGCCGCGGGCTATATCCTGCGCAACAAGCTCTTTGGCGTGCGCACCTTCGACCTGACCGTCTTCGCCATCGCCATCTTCGCCCTGGTGCTCTCCGCCCTCATCGGCGGTTTTTTCCCGGCCCGTCGCGCCGCCAGCATCGATCCCATGCAAGCCCTGCGTACGGAGTAGCCCATGAGATTCTTGGCCTATCTACGTTCCCTCGCTTCTGTCTTCTCTCGTCGAGCGCACGCGGAACGCGAACTCGACGAAGAATTTCGCCTCCACATCCAGCGTCACACCGAAGATCTGCAGCGCGCGGGCCTCCCCCGCGCCGAAGCTGAACGTCGTGCCCGCATTGCGTTTGGCTCCGCCGCCAAGGCCAAAGAGCAATGCCGCGAACAACGCGCTGGCTTTCATCTGGGAACCGTCTGGAAAGACCTGCGCTTCGGCCTAAGAATGCTGCGCAAGTCCCCGACCCTCACCATCACCGCGACCCTGACCCTCGCTCTCGGCATCGGCGCCAACACCGCCATATTTCAGTTGCTCGACGCTGTGCGCTTGCGCAGCTTGCCCGTGCGCAACCCCGACGAACTCGCCGAAATTCGCATTATCGGCGGTAATCATGGCATGGGCCTCAATCAAGATTACGGCGAACTCACTCGCCCGCTCTGGCAAGCCATTCGCGAACACCAGCAGGCTTTCTCCGATGTTTTTGCCTGGAGTGTCAACCAGCGCTATATCGGCCAAGGCGCCGGCATGCGCCGCTTCAAGGCCCTTTGGGTCAGCGCCAATTTCTTCCAGGCGCTGGGCGTGCAGCCCTGGCGCGGCCGCCTGCTGCTTCCCGAAGATGAAGGAGCCTGCCCAATAACTCATGCGGTTGTCAGCTACGGTTACTGGCAAAATGCGCTCGGAGGCCGCGACCTCCGCGAAGGCGTCAAGTTCGTTGCTCACAACATGCTTGTCGAGGTGGTTGGTGTAACTCCTCCCAAATTCTTCGGAATGATTGTCGGCGACAATTTCGACGTCGCCCTTCCGTTCTGTATCCCTCCCGAGGGGTTGCGGCGCGATGTTTTCGAGGTTTCCGTGATGGGCCGCCTGAAACCCGGCTGGACCATTCCCCGCGCCTCCGCGGAGTTGGCTGCTCTTAGCCCAGGGCTGTTCGAAGCAACGGTCCCTCCCGGCCGCAGTGCGGAAACCGTCAAAATGTACAAAGAGTTTCGCTTGGCCGCATATCCCGCGGACACGGGGGTTAGCGGATTGCGTCAATATGATCGCTCGCTGTACCTCCTCCTCGGCATCACTGGCCTGGTGCTTCTGATTGCCTGCGCCAACTTGGCCAATCTGATGTTGGCTCACGCCAGCGCCAGGCAGTCGGAGATTGCCGTCCGCTTCGCTCTCGGAGCCACTCGTGGCCGCGTCGTACGTCAGCTATTCATGGAAAGCGTTTTGCTCGCTGCGACCGGAGCTGCGCTTGGTATCGGCTTGGCGCAAGCGCTTGGCCGTGTCATGGTCTGGGAAATTTCCACGCAAGATAACCATGTCAATCTGCAACTTGCCACCGATTGGCGCGTTTTGTTCTTCGTCACCGCTACGGCTATCCTCACCTGCATCCTGTTCGGGACCGCTCCCGCTCTTCGGGCCACCAGCGCGGAACCGCTAACCGCCATGAAATCCGGTAGCCGCGCCAGTGCTGCCCGCGACCGCCTTTCTTTCCAGCAATTCATGGCCACAACACAAATTGCCATCTCGCTGGTGCTCCTGGTTGGCGCCTTGCTCTTCGTCCGCAGCTTCCGCAATTTGATTACTCTTGATCCCGGCATGCGCGAACACGGCATTACCGCGGCTTTCCTGGGATTTTGGCAATCCAATCTGCCCGCGCAGCGCTGGGCCGGTTACCAGCGCGAACTGCTGGAACAAGTGCAGTCCACACCAGGCGTGTTGAGTGCCGCCACTACCACCAATGTTCCCCTCTCGGGCGGAAGTTGGGAGCATGACGTGCAAATTGGCGCGCAGCGCGACGCCTCAAAATTTGCATGGGTGAGTCCCGACTACTTCACCACCATGGGAATCTCCATTCTCAAAGGGCGCTCGTTCACCCCGCAGGACACCGGATCTTCTCCTCGCGTCGCGATCGTCAATGAAACCTTCGTCCGTCGCTTCTTCGGTAGCACCAATCCCATTGGTCGAACTCTGCGCACCATCGCTGAGCCCGACTATCCATCCACCGTCTACGAAATCGTCGGTGTCATCCCGGACACTCGGTACAGCACCCTGCGTGCTCCAACTCCTTCTATGACCTTTGCGCCCGCCACGCAATGCCCTAATCCCGGACCTTGGACTACCATGGTGATCCACTCGAGCACCCCTACCGCCGCGCTAGCTGCTGCGGCCAAGTCGCGCCTGGCCGAAAAGTATCCTGACGTCTTGGCGGAGTTCTTCGATTTTCAAACCGCCATCCACGATAGCCTCGTCGAAGAGCGCCTCATGGCCGCCCTTTCAGGCTTCTTCGGAGTGCTCGCCGCACTGCTCACCATGATCGGCGTTTACGGCGTGATTTCCTGCATAGTAGCCACGCGCCGCAATGAGATTGGCATTCGCATGGCTCTCGGCGCCACCCGGTTCGACGTCGTTGCCATTGTGTTGCGCCGTACTTTCATTGCTCTGGCCCTTGGCGTTGCCATTGGAACTATCCTCGCTTTACTGCTCATCCGTTCTGCCAGCGCGCTACTGTTTGGATTACAACCCACCGACTCCCTCAGTTTCGCAGCCGCCATCCTGCTCTTGATCCTCATCGCTGTGGCTGGCAGCTTTTTCCCGGCACGCCGAGCTGCAAAACTCGATCCCATGGTGGCCCTCCGTTATGAATAAACAACTCCAGGGCCGGCCATGAAACCGCTGGCCTATTTGCGTTCGTTGCTTTCCACGCTTTTCCATCCCGCCGACTCCGATGGCGAACTCGACGAAGAATTTTGCCTCCACATCCAGCGCCACGCCGACGACCTCGAACGCGCGGGGTTGTCCCGCGCCGAAGCTGAACGTCGTGCCCGCATTGCCTTTGGCTCCGCCGCCAAGGCTAAAGAACAGTGCCGAGAACAACGCCCCGGTTTTCATCTAGAAACCGTCTGGAAAGACCTGCGCTTTGGCCTAAGAATGCTGCGCAAGTCCCCGACCCTCACCATCACCGCGACTCTGACCCTCGCTCTCGGCATCGGCGCCAACACCGCCATCTTCAGCGTCATCGACACGGTCCTTCTCCGGCCTCTCCCCTATAAGAATCCCTCCAGTCTCGTTTGGGCTACCGAGCGTTTTCCCTTCGTCCACGGCGCATCCAACGTGATCAGCCCCGATTTCCTCGCTTGGCAGAATCACAATCAGGTTTTCCAGCAGATTGGCGCGTTTGGCGGTGGTTCGGGCGCAAATCTCACCGGATCGGGCGAACCCACTCGTGTCGACATCACCAACGTCACCACAGGTCTGTTCCCGATGCTCGGTGTGAATCCCGTCGTCGGTCGTTCCTTCCTTCCGGAAGAAGGTCGACAAGCCAAGGACAACGTGGCACTCCTCAGTGAATCGCTGTGGCGCAGTCGTTTCGCGGCCGATCCTCAAATCGTCGGAAAAACCATTCGCCTCGACGACGACGCCTATACTGTCGTCGGCGTTATGCCCGTCACTCTCCGCTACCCTGCCGCCGACATTTGGACGCCGTTTGCCCTCGATGACCAGGTGTTCTCTCCGCAGTCTCCCCGCTGGAGTGCTCTCACGGTGATCGGGCGTCTAAAGCCCAACGCCACAACCAGTCAAGCTCAGTCGGACTTGCAGCTCATCACCGAACGAATGGACCAAGAGTATCCCCCTGAAGCCGGCCCTTTTCGCGCCAACGTCCGCATCGAAGTTATCCCGCTGCACGCCCTGCTCGTCCAGAACGTGCGCTCGCTGCTCTTGATTCTCCTCGGCGCTGTCGCGTTCATCTTGCTAATTGCTTGCGCCAATGTGGCCAATCTTCTCCTCTCGCAAGGTGTGGTGCGCGGAAGGGAAATGGCGGTGCGCGCCGCCGTCGGCGCCTCCCGTTCCCGGCTCATCCGGCAGATGCTCACCGAAGCTTCGGTGCTGGCTGTCGCGGGTAGCCTGCTTGGCTTGGTCGTCGGGCTTTGGGCCACGAAAATTCTTCAGCAGCTCATCCCCGTGGGTCTCCCATCGGACGTCCATCTTGACCCGCGAATATTGGTCTTCTGTGCCGCCATCACTATTCTGGTAATCCTGATCTTTGGCTTCCTTCCCGCCTGGCTTGCCTCGCGGCCTTACGTTCAGGAAGCACTGAGAGTCGGCGGTTCGCAGCAAGGCACCGCTCCCACAGCTCATGGTCTGCGCGGACTGTTGTCCGCCGGTGAAATTGCCCTATCTCTGGTTCTGCTGGTGGGCGCTGGCCTTTTGGCGCGCAGCTTTCTGTTGCTCAGCGAAGTGCCACTGGGTTTCGACCCTCATGGAATGCTAGTCGCCACCGTCGAACGGCCAGTAACCACCGACCGTCACGCGTCACGGTATGCAACCTTCTTCCAAGATACACTTCAACGCATGAAAGCCTTGCCTGGGGTTCAGGATGCCGCCCTCACCACGCATTACCCCCTCAGCATTCCCAATGGGGCCACCGGGATGCTCACTGTACAAGGGTCCCAACCCGTTCGCATCCCATCTCCTATCTTCATGAACTCCGCGAGTCCCGGCTACCTGCGCACCATGCGCATCCCCCTGCTGAAGGGACGCTTCTTCCTCGATAGCGACACCGCCGATGCCCCGGCCGTCGTCATACTCAACAAATCCCTGGCGCAAATCGCCTTCGGCGAACGCGAGCCCATCGGCCAACACATCAGCTTCGGTCCTCCGCCGCAATCCTGGCTGGAAGTTGTCGGCGTCGTCGCCGACACGGTCGGCGGCAGTATCGAAAAAGCACCATCACCCGAAGTATTCACGCCTTATCTTCAGGACCCGTCTTTTAATATGACTTTCGTCTTACGCACGCAAAGTCATCCCGAAGCCCTCGCCAGCTCCGTTCGCGCCGCCGTGCAAAGTGTCGACAAGAACCAGCCTCTGGCGAACTTGACCGCCATGGACGCCATCATCGCCGAGTCCGTCGCGCCCCGCCGTTTCCGCATGTTGCTGCTCAGCCTCTTCGCCCTGCTCGCCTTGGCTCTGGCTACCATCGGCACTTACGGCGTCATCTCCTACAGCGTCGAGCAACGTACCCACGAAATCGGCGTGCGCACGGCGCTGGGAGCCGCCGGGCACGACATTCTCGCCCTCATCGTTTCCCAAGGTCTAAAGATCGCATTCTTCGGCATCGTCGCCGGCGTCTGCGGCGCTCTGGGCCTGACTCGATTCATGGCCAATATGCTCTATGGCGTCAGCGCCACCGACCCACTCACCTTCGCGCTCGTGGCCCTGCTGCTCTTCTCGGCAGCTCTGGCCGCCTGCTATCTCCCGGCGCGCCGCGCCGCCAAGGTCGATCCCATGGTCGCCCTTCGCACCGAGTGAATCATGAAGCTGCTTCCTTATCTGCGTTCTTTGAGTTCAACCCTCTTTCACGGAACAGCCGCGGAACACGAGTTGAACGACGAATTTCGCACTCATATCCAGCGCCACGCTGACGACCTCGAACGCGTTGGCCTTCCTCGAGCCGAAGCCGAGCGCCGCGCTCGTATTGCCTTCGGCTCGCTGGTTAAGGCCAAAGAACAATGCCGCGAGCAACGCGCTGGCTTTCAGTTCGAATCCCTGTTGAGCGATGTCCGCTTCGCCCTGCGCATGCTGCGCAAGGACCCCGGGGTTACGGCTACAGTCGTCCTTACTTTGGCATTGGGGATCGGTGTGAACACAGCATTATTCAGTGTGTTGAACGGGTGGCTACTTCGCCCGTTGGCCGTCCCCTCCCCAGAACAGATCACTGTTTTAGCGTCCGAGCAGAAAGAGGGTTCCAACGGAAATTTCTCTTATCCAGACTTCCTCGATTTTCAGAAAGCAACTGATTCCTTCTCGAGTCTTTTCGGTTACGCGTGGGGCATAGGCGGCCTCAGCGCCAACGGCGACGCGCGGGAGATTGGCTATGTTTCTGTCACCGGCAACTATTTTTCCGCTCTTGGAGTCAAACCGGCCCTCGGACGCTTGTTTCTTCCGGGTGAGGGCGAAAAACCGGGCGAACCGTTATTGGTCGTTCTTTGCTATTCTTTGTGGCAAAGCAAATTCGCCGCCGATCCGCACGTCATAGGCAAGTCTGTTCGCGTGAACGGAAAACAAGCCACTGTCATCGGCGTTGCGCCCCGAAAGTTCCACGGCACAATTTTCGCTTTTGATATGGACGCCTTCCTGTCTTTGAGCGCGTTGACGCTTGGCGGCGGTGACTCCGGAAATCCTTGGACGGCCCGTGACGACCGCCGATTGACGGTGATGGGAAGGCTGAAGCACGGCACGACGTTAGAACAGGCCCAGAGTTCCGTTGACGTGATTGCGGATCGCTTGGCGACTCAATATCCCGACACCGACAAAGGCGTCAAGGTTCGAGTGATTCCGGAGAGGTTTGCTCGACCGGCTGCGTTCGTTGCCACTCTT
>Ga0187769_10000378_pt1 | contig 24427 bp, 24 predicted proteins | sample 0116_SJ02_MP02_1_FD_133140 | JGI IMG/M metagenome (GOLD analysis project Ga0187769, IMG submission 133140) | Tropical peat soil microbial communities from peatlands in Department of Meta, Colombia - 0116_SJ02_MP02_10_MG | ecosystem: Environmental > Terrestrial > Soil > Wetlands > Peat | place... | reverse complement strand
ACGCGCATTGAAAACGTGGACCGCTCGAACGAACTGATCCTCGGGGAGAATCCTTTGCCTCCCGGCTTCGAGGAACGTCCAGCCGGACGCGTGCAGGCATATACGTTTGGCTACGACCGGGATCTCGATCTTATACCGAAGCTAGCCTCCGCTATCGGGGCTCAGGTGACAACGTATGGCGTGCCCGGAAGCTTCAAACCGATCTATGGCTCACATCCCATCGGCATATCTATGTTCGTCCGGTTGCGACCCTTTTCCGGCAAGGATCGATGAGTCTCGCTCTTCGTGGCTTTGAAATCGTCCCGCTCTTCCAATAGCCGCCACAACTCGTACTGACCTCCCTCTTCGCCGCCGTTGTCCGGCCTCATTCAAAAACGTGATGGATAAGATATAACGATAAAATTGGTATTTGTGTTGCGTCTACATATATTGTTCATACGTCGTCGCATCGTTGAGTGGAGTCAGGCGGCGCAAGTTTCATTGCTTTTCTGAGGTCAAACGCTATGAGCCGACACCGCTACCTCGTAGGGCTTCTGCCAGCTTTGATCGTCGGGATATTTCCAATCAGCGCCTATGCTGGCGGCAGGGCAAGCTCAGCTTATGGCGGCAGCGTTGATTTCGCCTCTCAACTGCTCCGTCTGGACGATGGCTGTCTCTCCGTGGATGGGACAATAACAGCCGGGAGTTTCTTCGAGAATCTGAGACGACTGGATACCGACGGCCGAATAGAATATAGAAAGCATGGCAGGGTTGTGACGGAGTATCCCGAGTCGCTTTCAACCTCAATCCGCATCGTTGGCGATAAATGCGCTGCCTCCTCGTCGAATTCTCCATCCTCCATCTTTGGCGACAATTCCTATTCATTGAAGTTCGGTGTGGAGTGGAAGAGTGGAATGCATCTTAGACCAGCTATGCTGTCTCCGGTTGCTGCGCATTGTGTTGGATCCTCGAGTGTCGTCCTCCCCAATCGTGACATCACGATCCCTTCCGTCACGTGTCAACTTACGGTAAACAGTAGCGGCGTCCCCCTGGCCGATCACCTCATCGTTTCCATCTTTGCGCCGGATGGAACGCGTTTAACTCGCCTGTCCGCCGCTCCCTAATAGACCAACCTGCCTACTCCCGCCAGCAGCTGTGTTTCGGTTGAAAGAGCCCTCCCTGCCGACATCAAGACTTCGTTCCTGCAGAGAGACAACAAAAGTCGTAGGCACCCAGCGGAAGTTATCTACGAAGCACCTCCGGCCCTGAGCGACTTTGTCGGCCGAGAGATTGGCGTAACAGAATGGTTCACCGTAACGCAAGAAATGATTCGGCAGTTTGCAGAGGTCACGGACGATCGGCAGTGGATTCACGTTGATCCCGACCGAGCACGGAGAGAATCACCTTACGGCACGACTATAGCCCACGGCTTCTTGACACTTTCGCTTCTCAGCCGCTTCCTTAGGGAGGCGATCCAGGTCCGGGCCGGGGTCCGGATGCGTGTGAACTACGGTCTTAATCGAGTGCGCTTCCCAGCGCCCGTCCGCGCTGAATCTCAGATTCGCGCTCGGGTCAGCGTTCAGTCAACAAAACAGCTTCCGGATGCCACTGAAGCAACCTATTCAATCGTGTTGGAGTGTCGCGGAGTCGAAAAGCCTTGTTGTGTGGCTGAATACGTTGTCCGTTACTACTAGGGCTGATGGAAAGCGCCTACCCCGATTCGAGCGAGAATACCTGAAATGAGCGACGCCACGGGACGAACACGCTTATCCGACCGCCAGAAGTAACTCTCGGCAACCTCCTGGTTCATTCAGGCGTGAACTCCCCGGAGAGAATCATCATTTCGCTCAGTGCGCGGGCCTGCTTAAATTGCTCCGCTGTCTCCGGAGACGTGTCTCCCGGCAATTCGCGCAGAATGCGGATGAGTTCTTCATCGAATAGCTGTGTGATGCGTTCGGGCGTGTGGAGAACGGACCCGCCGTCGTCAGTGATGGAGACTGAATCGCGATGCCGCAGCCTCTGCGCGATCATTAGGCGGTAGATGCGGTCGGTCGCCAGATCCTCCATGTAGCCGTCGAGAAGGCTCGCGCCACGGCCGGCAAGGACGCCCTGGCGATAACGGATCACAGTGCGAACGGCCGCGCGGGTTCCAGCAAGCGTTCGCTTGCCTACTCCTTCCGGAATGGGGCGCAGGTCTGGCCGTGGCTCAGGATTGGAAGGCCGGGAGTGCAACTGGTTCGGGAAAGGGAATTGCTTCACCGCAATTTCGTTCTGGTCGGGATGGCCGGTCCACGCGCCATCCATCAAACACACCGCCTCGTTCTTCTTGTCCTTTTCAAGCACGGCAAGGGCGCGCGCATTTAGTTCCGCATCGTCGCGGCTCGGATAGAGCGCGGTCATCCCTCCAATGGCAAGCATTCCGTGCTTATGACAAATCTCGGGCATGCGATTGCGGAGGTTCTGGAAGAAGGCTACGTCGTGCGGGATAGTATTGCGATCTGGCAGAACCCACCGTGGATCAAGAAGATTGAAATGAATGAGGCTCGCCATGTAATCCCACCTGCCAAGGTTCAGGGCCAACATGTGCTCGCGAAGGTTGTAGGCGAATTCCTCCATCTGATAGGCAAGCGGATGCGATTCGACAAGCGCCATGCACCTGATTCCATGCTTCGGCCATCCCTTGGCCTTGGCGACCACCTGGAATAGGTCGCGCCACCAGAGCCCCTCCTCTGCAGACTCCGTCTTCGGGATGTAAAACGTGAGCGGATGCTTCATCTCTCCAGGGCTCACTTGGAACGCAATCAGCGCCACGTCAAAGAGGGATGCCGGCAAGATTTCTCCGGGTAACACTCCCGCCTGATGGATATGCAATCCGCGCGGGCGAACGAAAATCGCGGACTTGCTCGGCTGAATGGCAACAGTGCGGTTTCGCTTGCGATCGAAATAGCTGAGCTTGCCGCGCAACGCAGCCAGAACATTTGCGGCGCCTTGCATCAAGTGCGGCCACGTGTTGGCCATTGAGTCTTCGAGGTCGAGCATCACGCCAGGCGCGCCGGAATTCAGCATCTTAACCACGAGTTCAGCGTCGTCCGCGGGGCCGGTCATCTGATTGCGCTGGTCGCAGCACCAGTCCGGAAGCTTGATCTGCCAGTTGTCCTTTGTCGCCGGCGAGAGGGGGAGATAGTCCGGCAGTTTCCCTCCGTGAGCCGCCGTGAGCGCCGTGGCTCTCTTCTGAACTAATTCTCGCTGGCGGCGTGTGAACGGTTGAACCAGAGGAAGGAGGAAGTCAACGAAACCCTTCGGCAGGTCTGTGGCGGGATCCAAGCCCGCGGGAGCCGTATTCATAGGTTGAACGCGAGCGGAAGGATTTACGCTAGCGCTTTCTGTTGTTCGATTTGGAGCCACCCGAGTCATATCTTGCGGCATTCACCTTACACTGCTGCCGTCAGAAGTGCCATGATCGGATAAGACGTGCTTGCGGCGTGGGCTGTGACGAATGTCACCTAATGTCGCGAGGTAGCTCACCCCACATTGTCCGGGAGCACGCATAGGATGAGTACCGAACGGCTTGGCGCGATATGTGGACTTCGACACGTTGCTGCCCCCTCGTGCAACGTAGAAGCGCCACTAAAGAAGATTCACTGCAACGCAAGACAAACTACACTTGCCTTTCCGCAGCGTTCCGTTTCGCTAACCATAGACATACGGATCAGTGCCCTTCTCCTTGCTGATCCCACCTAGTTTCTGCAGACGTTGATGAGCGAGTAGAGCTGCGCCGAGCGCAGCGACCGTATCTGGTTCCTCAGCAACATTTACGTCGCGACCGATTGTCTGCTTCAAGGCCTCCACCATTCCACTCTGCCGCGCCACGCCGCCCACAAAAGTGACCTCGTCTTCCAGTCCGACGCGGGAGAGCAACGCCTTAGAACGCGAAGCGAGCGAGTTGTGGATGCCGCGGATGATGTTTTCGACGCTTTGACCCTCGCTGACGTGATTGATGATCTCAGATTCCGCCAGTACAGCACAGACGCTGCTAATCGTCGTGGGTTTCTCAGCTTTCGTAGAAAGAGGGCCGAGTTGTGTAAGCGGAATTTCGAGATAGTGCGCTGCCCTTTCCAAGAATCCGCCAGAACCTGCAGCGCACTTGTCGTTGGACTTGAACTCCTTCACCTTGCCGCCCTCGCGCAGCCGGATGGCCCGTGTGCTTTGCCCCCCAACATCGAGGACACAGGAAGTATTGGGGAAGAGGTACTCTGCGCCCCGTGCGGCGCAGGTAATGTCGGTAATTTGGAGATCTCGGAAAGGAATGTTGTATCGGCCTAAGCCTGTCGTAGCGATATACTTCACGTCTTCCCTCTGGGCGCCAGCCTTGGCGAGAGCCTGTTCCATCGCTTCCTTGGCGACGCCGGGGAAGTCTGGGCGCGTTTTCACGAGTCCGGTGCCGCAGACGTGCCGCGATTCATCCAATATCACGGCCTTTGTGCTCCTAGAGCCGATGTCGATTCCAGCTACATATGCCATAAAGCACCCCTGTTATCGTCCGTCCAAATCGTGCCAGTCCCTAGTGCGCTCCAGCAGCCGGCTGTGACGCCGGCGGTGCCGCAACCGGGTTCGCCTTGCCCGAACCGGTGCCGGTCTCTCCGCCGAGCGCACGCTCCAGCGCGAAAATCGCCGCCCCAATGGCGCCGATGAAATGTGAATCGTCGCAGACGTTCACCCGGAGTCCCAATTTCTCCTCGAGTGCCTTCACCATCCCGATGTTGCGTGAAACGCCGCCTGTAAAGGTGATTTCTGGCTCGATTCCCACGCGACGCACCAGCGCAACAGTCCGAGCTGCGATGGCGCTGTGCACGCCGCCAAGAATGTCGGGCACAGTCTTGCCCTCCGCCAGATAGGACATGATGTCCGACTCCACAAAGACGGCGCAGACCGTGCTGAGCCGCACGGGTTTCTTAGCCTCGAGCGAAATCGGACCGATCTTGTCCAGGCTTAATCCAACAGTCTCTGCAGCATTCGAAAGAAATCGGCCGGTCCCGGCAGCGCACTTGTCGTTCATCACGAAGTCTTTGACGTCGCCGTTCTCGCCGACGCGAATTCCCTTGGCGTCCTGACCACCCATATCAATGACGGTACGCGTGTTTGGAAACAAGAGATTTGCGCCACGAGCGTGACAGGATATTTCGGTGATCTGGGCGTTTCCGAAATTCACCTTGTAGCGCCCGTAGCCTGTCCCAACGACGTAGGCGACTTTTTCGGGAGCAATTCCCGCAGAGGCCGCCGCCTCTCGAAATGAGCGCTCAGCCGCCTGCGAGACGTTCGCCCCTGTATTGATCAGAGAGCGCCCTACAATCCTGCGGTCGTCCGAAAGGATGATCGCTTTTGTTTGCGTCGATCCGACGTCTACTCCGCCTCCGTAAGTCATACGGCCCCGCCTTTCTTTACACTTCTTACAACAAAGCGCCTCGACAACTACCTACTACTTCGCGGCCACCATTTTCTGGTGTTCTAGTGCCTCAAAGAACGCGTCCACGCGGTTCCGCAACTGGGCTTCGGAGAAATACCGCGGGTCTTCCAAATCCGATTCAATCAATAGCGTTGGCACGCCGAGCTGCTTGCTGAAGTACTCTCGCATATCTCCCTGGCCCGCCGAGAAAAGTCTGCAGCTTTTTACGGAATGGATGACCAGCGCGTCAGCCTTCCAGTCTTCCACGTACTTCTTGATCTGCTGGTATCGCTGCCTGAAATTGCGGTTCGTCATATTCCACTGGAGCATGTGCCGGGCGATGCTCTCAAGCGGCCGCAACGGGTCGTGCCGGAACCCGAATTCCCAAATGCCTCCAACCGTCGAGTATGTTGAGGCCACGGCCACGGCGCCCCAGCGGCTGAACATGTCTCGGAACTGGCGCAAATATGGCCAGGGCGGAGGTCCTTCCATGACCAAGCGGAACTTCTCTTCCGGAAGCGGCCCTTCGTGACTGTCCGCTCTCTTCTTCATCTCTTTGTAGGTTTCCTGAAAGAACCACAGTCCGTCCTCAGTGCCGCGCAAGCAGTACAGCGGGGCCATCATCATGACGGAATCAAAGTAGGCATCATAGGGAGCCGGGCGTTCCATGGTGAGCTTCTTGATTTCCGACCAAAGCGCTCCTGTCTCGCCCGACAGCTCGACAATCCGTTGCAGTTTCTTGTAGTCAAGTTTCTGTCCTGTCATGCGCTCCAGAACTTCGACGAGCTCTTCCAGTTGCTTTACTACGTAACGGACATCTTCCTCGGAGGGATCATCACTGGTCGTGCGAAAGAACGGGACGTCCAAGTTGTAAATCGGAGCTTTCGAATACTCGGCCAGATGCTCGAACCATTGCAGGTACACATTGCAGCCGACATAGTTGCAAAGGATCAGATCGGGTTCCGGGATAGTGGCGAAAGGCGTCTTGCGCCCTGCGAAGTACATGCCGACATCCGCTTTCACATAAGCGCAGTTGTCTGTCGAGTAGCCCATTTCTTCCGCAGCCAGGATAAGCGGCAGCGACTGCTTCTTCACGGCGAGCTGCAGGGCATTCACTTCTGGGTACACGGGAATCAGACCGAAGGCTTCGGTCAACTCCACAGGATTTCCGCTGATGAGCATATAGATCGCTTTCTCGCTCTTGTTTTCCGCTGCCGCCGTCAATCGCGAATAATAGCGACCGATCATGTCTTTCTGAAGATTGTGGATCCGCCCTTGATAGTCCGTCTTCGCCGCAGTCTGTGCTTGTGCCATGATCGAACTCCTTCGCCAATCAATCTTCGTCAATCAAACAATAACGATTCCACGAACGTTTCCGCTTCTGAGCGCGCGCGATCAAAGCTCCACGTTTTTTCCTCGAATTCCAACAGGAGGTGAGGGATCTGCGCGTCCTCGAGAGCTTTTCTGTACAGCGCATAGTCAAAAAGAGCCGGCTCACAAAACTTCGCAGCCTGGAATACGACCGCATCTGCTTTTTTCTCTCTGACCAACCGGATTAGGTGGGCCGCCTTCGTTTCTCGCGTGTCATGCTTGGTACCGGAGTAATACGCCCGCTCCGAATAGCTCTCCGCAAGTGCAGCCAATGGATTGTCCTGAATGGGCACATCCTCTGTGAACCACCTCCAACCCCGCAGGAAGTCGTCATCAAGGATGTAGCAACCCGCCTCTTCTAAGGTCTCGATCAGGCCAACGGGCGGAAGTTCACAAAACGAGCCTTCCAGAACGACGCGAATTCGATCCTTTGGCCGAGAGGGGCGTGCGGGGATTTCTGCAAGAACCTGTTCAAGAATCTTCAGAGAGTCTTCTGGAGCCATTAGCGTGCCGGCCCGCGTGAGCACGAACGACTCGGCTGCGGAGATCAAATGCGGTGTATCGGTCCTGATCTGATAGATCTTCCGCAGGGCAGCGCGAATGCGGTTGTACAGGCCGATGCTGCGGTTGAAATCCTCGGCGGTCGGCGCGTGTCCCGATCTCTTCTGCAGGCCTTCAAGAATTCGCCGGTATTCCGTTTCCAGATATTGCCTCGCCAGCACTGATGCGAAATTCTGTGGAAAGTGAATGTACTCCACAAACATGTCGGGAAAGTTTCTCTGGAAGACGCTCGCGAGGTTCCTTGCGGGATCGCAAATGGAATGAAACATCATCCCATCGAGAAACTTCAGTCTTTGCGTCAGACCCAATTCGAGGGTGCTCTTCACAATCGAGCAGACGAACGATTGAAACCGGGAATCGGCGTGCGTGATTTCGATTTGATTGCCTGCTCCGATGACGCCAAGCGGTAGCATTCCGGACGCATGGATGAGCTCGATGGGACAGTAGATCGGGAAACAGCCGATGGCCTTCTTGCCGGGGTGCTCCGCGAGCCAGCGCTTGGCCGAAGAGAACTCGGGATCCTGGGCAATCTCCCGGCAGGAAGCAAGAATCGAGTCGAGCGTTGAAATCTCCTGGACCGAAGTTGAAGCCATACTCCCCTCCTTCCCCAATGCACGAGCGGCGTCAGCGACGAGATGCCGCTCTGGGCCTCTGCTTCGATACGCGCGCTGAGCCGGCCCACGGGCGGCGTGCCATCAGCTTGAGCATCGTCGAGATTGTGATCGACTGAAACGTTGCAAGGGCGTGGTCATCCAGTTCATCGAGTACCATGCGCAGAGCTTGTCCTGCATCAGTCGCAAGTTCCGGATCTTCGCTTGCATCGTTTTGCGAACCGACAGGCTCGAAAACCTGGATGACATCGAGCAGCGTAAGCCGTTTCGGATTCACTGAGAGCCGGTAGCCTCCACCGACTCCGCGAACCGCTTCGACGATTCTAGCCCGCCCGAGGTCACGCAATACCTTCGCAAGATGATGCGCAGAAATGCCGTACTCGCGCGCGATGTCCGTGCCTGCTAGTTGCCGCAGTGGATTTGCCGCAAGTTCAAGCACGGCGTAGATGGCAAACGAGCTAGCTTTTTGAAGTTTCATGCGCGGGGTCTCCGGTGTTCGCTAATCAAGCGTGCTCTCGAGCTCGGTAAATGGTCCCGCCATCATCCCCTGACTACGAAAGAAGGAAAGAACCAGGTGATTATCTCGGGCCATCAATGTCCGAACTTTCTTCACTCCGGCTTTTCGAAATTCATTGCAAAGAGCCTCGAAGAGTCGCGTGCCGACTCCATTCAAGCGGCTCCTAGGACGCACCTGAATCACGAAAATCCATCCGCAAGGAGGTTCGCCGAATTCCCAGGCCCTAACTTCGCCGATCGTAAATCCCTCTATGCGGCCATCATATTCGGCGACCAAGAAAAATCGCGGCAATCGGCGTCGGGCCTCGTAACGTGCGAATACTTCTCTCCAATACTTGCGCTTGGCAATGCCAGTGACTTCTTCGTCTAAAGCCATCAATGCCGCCAGATCGGAACTGACGGCTGGCCGGATGTACATCTCATCCCCTTTTCCTCTATCGAGTCCAGCTTTTACGACGGAAATGTGACTCATAGTCCCTACCAAGCGTGATCCTGCATATGGCTAGTTCCAGCTTGTCCAAGGGAAACATGATTGTGATAAAGCCTCCACGTTCCCTGGTCGCGCAGAAAGACGTCTGTTCCATAACCTTCTCGAAGAAGACGTGAACCATTCAATTTCGAGCGGCCATCAGTTCGCCATTCATAGACGATTGTCGCGACATCGCCAAACACCCTTGCCTTGCGTGGGCCGAACTTCAAGCTGACTTCTTCCAAATTATCGAAATATTGCTCTAGCATCTGCTTCGCTGCTTCCCAGCCATAATAAGCGCCGCGGGATGTAAACAGGACGAAGCCGTCGTCATGCCAGTAGTGATCGAACAGCTGTGGCAGATTCTTGTCGCTCCATGCTTTTTCCATCGCGTCCATGATGCGTAGGACTGCGTCCACATTAGGTCCGGCGATTTCCGGTTTTGCGGTTCTTCCTTTCACGGTTGCCGTCTTCATTTCATTTCTCCTCAGCTATCTCTTTGGAAGCCTTCTGCACAGAATACCTATCGCGTGGAGCTGGCCAGATTGCTTTCAAGTTCAACCGCGCGAGGGAAAAGTATGTTGTTTTCAAGATGAATATGCTGATGCAGGTCTGCGGCAAATGCAGGTAATGCTTGATACAGCGCTCGATAACTGGTGCATCCATCGGGCGGCACCTCATAGTTATTGGTCGTTTCCTGCATCTTCTCCAGCGCCTGCCCGGAAGCCTCATGTTCCATGATCATCGCCGCTACGGGATTCTGTACTGTCCCAAACATGGACTCCGGGGGACGACGTCGGGTTCGGGCCGCCTCCTCCATCTCGACGACATAGGGGAAAAGCAGCTCCTCTTCTTTCCTCATGTGCTCGAGCAGTTCCTCCGAGAGCCCCGCAAAGACAGTCTGCAATCGGGTCAGCTCGGGATGATTCTTGCCGTGAGCAGAGACTACTTTCGCGATCAATGCGCTGAGCCGAGTGATCTCAGCCTGGGTAAACGCGTGATGCTTCTCCACAATATAGCGTGCGAGCTCAGCGAGCGGTTCGCCGCGCCAATCTTTCGCCGCGGGAGTAGGTTCGCACTTCTCGAGGGCAGCCGTGACTTGCTCGATCGAGAGGTTGGCTGCCTGGCACGCCTCCGCAAGCGTTTGATTGCCGCCGCAACAGTAGTCGATCCCGAACGACTCGAATACTCGCGCAGAGGCGGGCTTCTCCAGGACGAAGTCGCTCACCGTTTTCCCTGTATTTCCTGAATTATCAGTAATGCGCGTTGGGCTTCCCATTGATGGCTCCTTAATACGCATTAGAGTACCATAATACCTGTTTGTGTGTCAAGAATAATCATCGCCAGACGACTCTCGCCGGATATCAGCGACGTAAGCGGCCGGGTCATCGCGCGCTTCTCCTTTCAGCAGCGTTCGAGGACTGTAGCAATCCCCTGGCCTACTCCGATGCACATGGTACAGAGCGCGTAGCGGCCCCGAACTCTCTCCAACTGGTACAACGCCGTCGTGACCAGCCGGGCCCCGCTCGCACCAAGCGGATGGCCGATCGCAATGGCCCCGCCGTTGGGATTTACGTTCTCGGCGTCGTCCGGAAGGCCGAGAGCGCGTAGCACCGCGAGCGCTTGCGCAGCAAATGCCTCATTTAGCTCAATCACATCCATCTGCGTGAGCGATAGTCCAGTGATTGCAAGAAGCTTGCGAGTCGCGGGCACGGGCCCCATCCCCATGATACGGGGCGCGACGCCAGCCACAGCTGTGGCCAGAACTCGAGCGCGAGGGGTGAGGTTGAACCTCTGAACCGCGGCCTCCGAGGCGAGAAGCAGGGCACAGGAACCATCGTTGATTCCGGACGCATTACCTGCTGTGATCGTTCCATCCGCCTTCACGATAGGCTTTAGCTTCGCGAGATTATCGAGTGTTGTATCCGGGCGTGGATGCTCGTCCACGTCGAATATCTTAGGTTCTCCTTTCTTTTGGGCAATCGAGATGGGCAGAACTTCGGATCGATAGAAACCTTCTGCCTGAGCCTTCGCCCATTTCTGCTGTGTCCGCAGGGCAAAGGCATCTTGATCGGGACGTGCGATATGAAAATCACCCGCCACATTCTCAGCGGTTTCGGCCATGGAATGGGTTCCGTACTTGTTCTTCATCGCCGGATTGACGAAACGCCATCCGATCGTCGTATCGAAAATCTCTGCACTGCGACTGAATGGTGTCTCCGCCTTGCCCATGGCGAAGGGAGCGCGGGACATGCTCTCCACACCGCCTGCGATTATCAGGTCCGCCTCGCCGCACTTGATCGCACGCGCTGCGATTCCAATCGCATCCATGCTGGATCCGCACAAACGGTTGACCGTCGTGCCCGCAACATCCTGCGGGAGACCGGCTAGCAAGGATGCCATGCGCGCGACATTTCGATTGTCTTCGCCCGCCTGATTGGCACAGCCGAAGATCACATCGTCTACTGCCTGCCGGTCCACTTTCGGATTGCGTTCGACCAATGCCCGAATCGGGATGGCAGCGAGATCATCTGTGCGGATAGAAGACAAACTTCCGCCATAACGGCCAAAGGGGGTGCGGATTGCGTCACAGATAATCGCCTCATTCATGGATGGCTCCCGTCACGGAATAAGCGGGCCATGAAACTTGCCGTCGCTCGATACAAGCTGTCGGATCAGAGGAGAGATGCGATAGCGCTCCCCACCATAGTGGGCGCCGATATGCGCGAGCACGGTTTGGATAGTCTCGAGTCCTAGTTCCTCAGCCCATTCCAACGGACCTCGCGGATAGTTCACGCCCTTCCGCATGGCCGTATCCACATCGGCGGCTGTGGCTATGCCCTGATTCACGGCATCAGCTGCTTCATTGGCCAGCATGGCGACCGTCCGCATCACAGCTATCCCGGGAACATCCTTCAAGCGCGAAACTGCAAATCCGGCGGCCTGCAACAGTCCTACAGCCGAAAGATATGCGCGTTCATCGCATGTACTCGCTGCTGTGACTGCAACGCGCGTGGCTTTCGTGTAGTCCAGCGCAAGATCGACAAGAACCAGATTCCTATGCCCGGTCTCACGCGCTCGCTTCGTCGCGCTACGCCCATCTGTCACAGCAACCATTGTGTCGCCGACCTCGGCCCAGTCCTTGCAGTCATGTCGCGGCCGGCCGCTGACGATTTCAATCCCTGTGCCTGCCAACCGTTTCGTCAACGCCACTGCCAGACGACCTTCCGAAGGGGCGACGACGCGATTAGGTCTAGGAGCAAGAGGTTCCGTACTTGGTTGCGCAGGACGCGCGTTTTCGCCATGCTCGTAAAACCCGCGGCCGGCTTTTCTCCCTAGATATCCCGCGCGAACCATTTCCTGCTGAATCAAAGACGGCCGGTATCGAGGGTCGCCAAAGAAAGCATTGAATATGGACTGGCTCACAGCAAAGCCGACATCCAGGCCAACCAGGTCCATCAATTCGAAGGGGCCCATTCGGAACCCGCCGGATTCCCGCATGACAGAATCTATTGTGGCTGGGCTCGCGGCTTGCTCGGTCAGCAGGAGCAGAGCCTCTCCGTAGAAAGGTCGCGCGACACGATTCACAATGAACCCCGGAGTTGACTTGGCGTAGACCGGTGTCTTGCCCCACGCTGCAGCTGTTGCATAGATCGCCGCAAGGGATTGCTGATCTGTCGCTAGGCCGCCAATCACTTCAACGAGCTCCATCAGAGGCGCCGGATTGAAGAAGTGCATGCCGACTAGTCGCTGTGGCGCCCTGAGCGCCGCTGCGATGGCGCTAACAGAAAGTGAGGATGTGTTTGTCGCCAGCAGACAATTTGCACCCACTATCCTCTCGACCTCCCTGAATAGCTGTTGCTTGACTTCCAGATCTTCCACGACGGCTTCGATGACGATTCCCGCTCGGCCAATTTCACGCAGGTTCGCCGCGGCGCGCAATCGCCCCGATGCTCTCTCTGCCGACTCCGCGGAAAGCTTCCCTTTGGAGCAAAGCCTCTGAAAGTTCTGGCATACGCCTTGAATTGCCGCCGGAACGGCCTCGGCGCGCGTGTCATATAGGAGCACGGGATGGCCCGAAGCGGCGGCCACTTGTGCGATGCCTGCTCCCATGGTTCCGCTCCCGATCACTGCGACGAGACTGCTTTGAGGTAGCGCGTCCGAAGTCATCAACGTCATTCCACCGGTTGGTTCCTTATCCAAACGACGCCTAAGTCTGGGCGCGTCCATGCCCAACATCAGTGACCTTCATCACAGCATTAAGCTTGCCGTCGATATCTCGCGGTAGCTTATATCGACGAGCTTGATCAGGCGCAAAGTTGTGCGTTTGGGGGAGGCGTAATGCCCGCGTTTCCCGGCGTGGACGGCCTGCGGGGGCCGCTTTCTTGTCTTACGCAAGCGCGATACGGGATAGGTTGGGGTGCAATTGGCGCTGCAATGGCGTGCTACGACACGGCGCTCCAGTACGCGAAATCGCGTAAGCAGTTTGCGAACAAGCCAATCGCATCGCACCAGCTTGTGCAAGACAAGCTTGCATGGATGATCACAGAGATCTCCAAGGCGCAACTGCTTGCGTTGCATGTGGGAAGGCCGAAGGATCGGGCTCGGCTGCATCCTTCCCACGTGTCCCTGCTCAAGATGAACAATGTGTGGATGGCAAGGGAGACTGCGCGGATGGCGCGCGACATTTTGGGCGCCAACGGGATAGTCGAGGACTACTGCGTTATGCGCCACATGAACAACCTCGAGTCCGTCTACACGTACGAGGGTACACACGACATCCAGCGGTTGATCATCGGTGAGCGCATTACGGGGATTGCCGCGTTTTCCTAGCCCGGGGCCTCCGTAGCGGTTCCCATGACGACAGTCACGGGGATATGCCTATGCCACCTATTATTGGATTTCCCCACCCGCAATAACAATGCTCTGTCCTGTGACAGATAGGGAGTTGTCGCCGGACAACCAGAGGACGGCATCTGCCACTTCCACTGGTTGAATGAGGCGCCCCTGCGGATTGTCCCCAACGAGGCTGGCAACTACTTCGTCTCGGCTGCGTCCGGTCTTCTTCATAATGTTCGCAACATTCTGGGCTGTCATTTCCGTGTCGACATACCCCGGGCACACGGCATTGACGGTTACCCCCGTACGCGCTGTTTCGACTGCAAGGGCTCGCGTGAAGCCGATTAAGCCGTGCTTCGCGGCGCAGTACGCCGTGATATAGGCGGAGCCGGTAAGGCCCGCCGTAGACGCGATATTGATGATGCGCCCCCATTTGGCTTCCAACATTGCGGGAAGGACAGCCTGCGTGCAGTAAACTGCGCCCATGAGGTCCGTATCGAGAACCTTGCGCCAGAACTCCGCATCTGCTTTGAGGAACGGGGCCGATACGGCGACGCCTGCGTTGTTGACGAGAATCGTTGGAGCACCGAGTGCATTTCGAAGGGTCGAAAAAGCCTTTCGGACAGCTGCTTCGTCGGCCACGTCCGCCGCCGCTGCCTCCACTTTCACGCCGTACTTATTCTTGATGCGTTCGGCAGTTGCCAGGAGCACTTCGAAGTTACGGCCGAGCAGGGAAATCGACGCGCCCGAACGTGCCAAGGCTTCTGCAATAGCAGCCCCGATTCCGCGCCCTCCGCCGGTGATGGCCGCGTGATGGCACGCCAACGGTCGTTTGATATCCAAGTCCATGAAGCTGCCTCGCAAACCTCTCAGGAAGAGGCACCTGCACGGCCTTCCGTGGCTGCCTCTAGGACCTTGGAACCGATGATCAGCTTGAGGACTTCGCTCGCGCCTTCGTAGATGCGCAACGCGCGAATTTCACGGTAGAGCCGCTCCACGGTCACCCCTCGAACAACGCCCAGGCCGCCGAAGATCTGTACGGCGGCGTCGATCACTTGCTGAGCCGATTCGGTGGCAAATAACTTAGCCATCGAAGCCTCACGCGTGACGCGCCCTCCCAAGACGTCCTTCGTCCACGCTGATCGATATACGAGCAGGGCGGCGGCGTCAATGGACACCGCCATGTCCGCGAGCTTCTCTTGCGTGAGCTGGAATTCGGATTGCGAGTGGCCGAACATGCGCCGCGAGAGCGCCCGGCCTGCTGCCTCATCCAGCGCGCGACGAGCGAAACCCAATGCGACCGCGCCGACGGTAGATCGGAAAACGTCAAGCGTAGCCATGGCGATCTTGAATCCCTGTCCCGGTTCACCGAGGAGACAATCCGCGGGAATACGGCAGTCCGTGAGACGCAGCATGCCCAGGGGGTGTGGCGCAATCACGTCAATGCGTTCTGAGGTATCCAGACCTCGACTCTCGGAGTCGACAATGAACGCTGAAAGCCCCTTCGTCCCCGGCCCCTCGCCCGTTCGAGCGAAAACGACATAGAACGCAGCAAGCCCGGCGTTCGATATCCATGTCTTGACGCCATCAAGCCGCCAGAATCGACCGTCGCGTTTGGCGGTTGTGGAGATGGCGCTGACATCGGAACCGGCATCGGGTTCTGAAAGCGCAAAAGCTGCGAGCGCTGTGCCGGCAGACACACGCGGCAGAATCTCGCGCTTTTGATCCTCCCGGCCGAAAAGTGTGATTGGCGCGCTGCCCAATCCCTGCATCGCGAGCGCAAAGTCCGCCAGTCCCGAAGCCCTGCCCAAGATCTCGCGCCCAAGGCACAAGCTGCGCACATCGAGATCGTCGCGCGCCCCTCCATAGGCTAGAGGGACGCAAACGCGCAGCAACCCTGCTTTACCCAACTCGGCAACGACCTTACGAACACAGGCATAGACGGCGTCCAAGTTGTCTTCGGAGCCCTTGAGCAGCGGTGGGAGAGACTCTCCCGCCCACAGCTCCAGTTCTGCGGCCAAACTTCGATGGCCGTTGTCAAAGAAGGGCCACGCGAGGAAGCTCTTATCCGCCATTAGTTGCCTTCGAATACGGGTGTCTTCTTGGACGCGAACGCAACGTAGGCGCGCTCAAAATCCTTCGTCTGCATGCAAATAGCTTGGGCTTGCGCTTCCGCCTCGATGCACTCGTCGAGGCCTTGGCTCCACTCCTGGTACAACATAGTTTTGGTCATGCCGTGGCCGAATGTGGGGCCATCCGCGAGAGAACTGGCCATGGCTGTTGCTTCCTCGAGCAGTTTTTCCGGTTCCACAAGGCGGTTGTAAAAGCCGAAACGCTCGGCTTCTTCTCCGCTCATAGCGCGTCCTGTGTAGAGCAGGTCCGCGGCCCGCGACATGCCAATCAAACGGGGTAGCAGGGTGCAGGCGCCCATATCCGCCGCCGCGAGCCCAACGCGTACGAAGAGGAATGCGACCTTGCTGCGCGCCGTGCCAAATCGAAGATCGGAACCACAGGCGATCATCGCCCCAGCGCCCGCGCAAATGCCGTCAATGGCGGAAACAATAGGCTGCGGGCAAGAGCGCATTGCTTTGACAAGATCGCCGGTCATGCGCGTGAACGCGAGCAGCTCGGGCATGTCCATCTTTACGAGCTTCCCGATGATGTCGTGAACGTCGCCCCCGGAACAGAAATTGCCGCCTGCGCCTGTAAACACCACGGCCTTTATGTCGGTGGCATACACCAGCTCGCGGAACAGGTCCCGCAACTCCCCGTAGGACTCGAACGTAATCGGGTTCTTTCGCTCGGGGCGATTCAGCGTAATGGTGGCGATCTTGCCCGAGACGCTCCAACCGAAATGGCTGGCCTTGTAGTTTGCCAATTGTATCTGTTTCATCTTTCTGCTCCCTGTGTCTAGATTAGCCAACCATTGTTAGACCGCCGCTGACGCTCAGCACTTGACCCGTGATGTAGTCGGAGCGAGGGCTCGCGAAGAACAGAATCGCATCTGCGACTTCTTGGGGTTTTCCGAAACGGCGAAACGGAATCGCCCGCTTGAACGCCTCCAGGTGTTTTTCGGGCACCGCAGACAAGAGCGGCGTCTCCGTAGGCCCGGGGCAAACGCAATTGACGTTGATGTTGTAGCGTGCCACTTCGCGGGCCAGCGATTTCGTGAAGGCAATCAGGCCACCTTTGGCGCCGGCATAGACTGTCTCGCCTGAGCTGCCGACTCGCCCGGCGTCGCTGCCGACGTTCACGATTTTGCCGCCATTGCGCTCCATCATTTTCGGCAAGAGAGCTTTGATAAGCTTCATCGGACCGACCAGATTCAGTTCCACGATCTTGCTCCAAACATCGAGCGGCATTTCCCAGAAGGGCTTAATCTGGCCCCAGCCCGCGCCGTTCACAATGATGTCAATGACGCCGACCTTGCTCTGGGCGGTTTCAACGAACGCCGCGATGGATTTGTCGTCCGTGATATCGAGGTGGACGTACTCGGCCTTGTGGCCCTTCTTCTGGATCCCGACTGCGGCAGCCTCACCCTTGTCTCGAGCGATGTCGGCGATGACAACGACGGCGCCCGCCGCCGCCAAAGTTTCCGCCGTGGCCAGGCCAATGCCGGAGGCGGCCCCCGTGACGATTGCACTTTTGCCGTTGAGCTTCATGGTCCCTCCAAAGAAACCTGCGCGGATCGGTCCGTCTAGGCCTTCGTTGTCTGATGCCTCTTTGCGCTTCTCTCAAGAAACTCCGAAACCCTGTGCCGTGTCTCCGGATGTTGATAAAGCTTCCGCGTAGCAGCGACTTCCTCCGCATAGCCGTCGCGAGTCGGGTCGCCCGCGGCTGCAAGACAGCGCTTGCTGGCAGCGAGCGCCGGCCTGGGAGCCTTCGCGAGCCGGGCGGAGAGTTCTCGTGTCCACTCGGCCAGCTGGGATTGCGGCTGAGACCACTGAACGACACCAAGCCGTTCCGCCATGAGGCCGTCGATTACCTCACCGCTGAGGATAAGGCGGCTCGCGACGCCGTGACCACACAGGCGCGTAAGACGTTGGGTGCCGCCGGCGCCGGGCAGAAGGCCGAGACTTACTTCCGGCAAGCCGAGTTTCGCTTCGTTCGCCGCGACGCGGAGATCGCATGCCAACGCGAACTCCAATCCACCACCCATTGCCGCACCGTTGATTTCCGCAAGCGTAATCAGGGGAGCCGCTTCGATCTTTGCATATAGACGCTGCATACGCACGACCAGATCCAGCATGACATCCGGCCCTTCGAGCGTGCCGAAGCACGACTGCATCAACGCGAGATCCGCTCCGGCGCAGAACACTTTCTGATCGCTGCGGATATGCAACACCATGACTTCTTCATCCTTGATGACCTGATCGAGGACAGCTTCAAGGCGATCGATGAACTCGTCATTGAGCGCGTTGACTGGATGGCGAGAGAGGGTCACCGTGACGACCCGGCCGGCGCGCTCGATAGAGACCAAGGCATCCTCCCTCTTTTGGGGCGGCGTCCGATCTTCGTGTTCAGAAGTGACGCGCAGTTTGTATCTCTGAATCTTTCCGGTTGCCGTTTTCGGGAGCTTCTCGACAATATGAATTCTCGCTGGCAGCTTGTAGCGCGGGAGATTTGCTTCGCAAAAGTGGCGCAACTCCTCTTCCGCCTCTGGGCGGGCAGCCGCAGGGTCTTTCAAGACGACCCAGGCGTCCGCGCGAATCAGGCCGTGCTCATCCCTCCTGCCGATAATGGCAGCTTCGAGGACGCGAGGGTTCTGAATCAGAACCGATTCGACTTCGAAGGGAGAAACCCATCGGCCGCTGACCTTGAATACATCATCGCTGCGCCCGCAGTATATGTAATAGCCTTGTGCGTCGCGGCGGAATGTGTCGCCCGTGTTGTACCAGCCGTCCATGAATGCCTTCGCCGTCCTCTCGGGATCATTCCAGTACCGCTTCATGACGGATTGGCCCTTCACCAGCAGGCGGCCGGGCACATCCTCGGCGACATCGTTTCCGTCCTCGTCGATCAGCTTGACTTGAAAACCGCGCACTGGCTTGCCCGTAACCCCCGGCCGAATGTCGTCCGCGTGATTCGAGATGTAGATGTGGCCCACTTCCGTCGAACCGATGCCCTCCATGATCGCCACTCCGGTAGCTTCCAGCCACTGACGGTGTAGTTCGGGAGGCAAGGCTTCGGCCGCTGAGATGCATCTTCGGAGGCGGGGAACCTCCGCCCGGCTTAACAAGCCGGACGCCAGGAACTGTCCATAGAACGTCGGGACAGCCCCGAAAATGGTTGGCCGACAGCGTCGAAATACTTCGATCACACTCTGCGGTGTCGGCCGGTGCTCATCGAGAATCGCCGTTCCACCGACATATAGTGGCCCGGTCATACCAACGTTCATGCCGTAGGAGAAGCACAAGCGCGCTACGCTGAAAAAGGCGTCGTCCTCGTTTGCGCCAACCGTTTCAACGGTATAGAGCTGGCTGGTGACGGCGATATCGGCGTGCGCATGGATCACGCCTTTCGGCACCCCGGTGGTTCCTGATGAATAGAGAAAGAAGCAATCATCCTCAGCCTTCGCGGAGACAGCCTTGAGGCTGGAGGAAGCTTTGCGTGCCAGAGCCGAAAGCGACCGTTCGCCACCTTCGACAAGCAGTACCGTCTTTGGCGGCGAGGAGGAGGATCCGAGGGCAGACTCAATGGTTTGGGTGAAATCTGGGGAATGGAAGATAGCTCCGCACTGAGACTGCCGGATGACATACTCAAAATCGCCTGTGGGCGCTAGACCATTCAGGGGAATTGGGATCGCCCCGATCTTTACAGCTCCCCAGAAGAGGTAAAAGAACTCGGGGCAGTCCTTGACAACCATGAGAACGCGACCGCCCGGCCCGATGCCCAGACTCGCTAGAACGTTCCCAAACCGGTTCACGTTCTCCAGAAGCTGGGCGTAGGATACAGTTTGATCGACTGTCTTGATCGCTACTCGATCCCCACGCCCTTCAGCGACATGGCGGTCAACACAGTATTCAGCTATGTTGAATGGCTCTGGAAATTCCAGCCATGGGGCGCCTTCGCGGTTGACCTCGACAATTGCACCCATCCAACAGCTCCTGAAGCGAGGCAAACCCAGCCTATCCGAGGCGTTGACTCAACCACAGTGACATTAGTCACTTGGGGTAGTGACATAAGTCACCGCCCGGAAAGTCGATCAAATCAGAGATCCTCCGACGACAGATTTTGTTCACTCTGTCGCAGAGAGCGCTTGATTTGAACAAAGGATGGGAGGACTTGCGTCCGCTCTCCCAGGCGTTGAGAAGATTAGGCCGAATTGGGCATGAGAACGCTGGCAGGGGAGCCCGATTGCCACGGGAACAGTTCCGATCGTTTCAAGCTTGTCGGCGAACTCCATATTCCTTTCCCGTGTCGATCATGGCGTGCAGGTTTTCCGCTTTGGCATTGTCTACGGTCGCACCGGTTGAAAGAATGTAGCCGCCGTCGCGCCCTACATCATCGATGAGCCGCTTGACATGCTCCGAAACCTCGTCTGCTGTGCCAGCAATCAGGAGGGAAGATGGGACGTTTCCGCCGAAGCAGGCCCAGCCCGAAAACCGTTTCTTCACATCGCGCAGGTCGGTCTGGTCGAACACCCAAATCGTGCGGCCAGGCGGAATGTCGGGATCTTTGATGGTGTCGAGGCGCTTCGCGTAGGCGCCTTCGACAAACATGTAGGGAATCAGACCTTCTTTAATGAGTCCGAGGATGACCGCTTTGAGTGTCGGCCAGTAGAAGGTCTGAAAATCCTTGGTTGACATGAAACTGTCCGCTCCCTTGTGCAGCGGTATGAAAATCACCGGACTGCGCGAGCGCATCGCCGAGTGCACACCGGCGTCAATCGCAAGCGGCACAAATCGCTCTACCGCCTCCAGCACGGCGTTAGGCTGGCGAAATTTGTCGAGCATGATCGCGCGAGTGCCGCGCAGTGTGTCACCGATGATGTCGAACGGCGCCTTCGTGAAGCCGCCGATCAGGCCAGCCAAACCCAGCGTTGACATAGCTTCGACGTCGATCGCGCGACAGGCCTCGATCCATTCGAGCGCAGCTCGTCCAGCTTCCAAGAGTTTTCGCAGTACTTCCTGCACCTGCGGAAGACCGAACGGAATCAGGGCGGATCCGACCGATGGCAGCTCAAGGATGTCGGTTATGGGGCCGAGCGAGCCCAATGGTGCCAGAGAGCCGAGGACCCGAGGAAGGTAGCTGCGCAGGAAGAAGTCGGACGGATCGTTGATTAGCCGCGGATACTCGTCCGCCCGCATGTATTCGGCTTCGATGCATTGGTAGGGTTCGTTTGGCGCAACTCCGTGGCCCGGCCAGCGGTAGAGCCTGTAATCGAGCATCTCAAGGATCTTGCCCGAACCGTAGAGCGCGGTTCCCGACGCCGTATCCGGCAGAAAGTCGGTTTGAAACTTCCGAAGCGCATACGCGAGCTTCCGGTAGTCGTACATTGCTTCTTCTGCGGTGACACCGGCATACACGAACGGATAGAAACCCATTCCTGGAAAGACAGGCACGCGTTCGGGCTTCCTGAGGGTAATGACGTCGATGAACATCTGGACGCGGCGCTCGTAAAATTCCCGTACCGCGGGGCTAATGAAGTCGATCCCCTCTGCTGACTTCCACGCCTTGGCGCGTTCCTCGAATTGCGGCGCGGGCGCCTGTCCCTGTGATTGGCCTTCCATCTCCCGGTGCCTCCGGAACGTTCACGCGGCTGCCCCACGCGGCCGCTAACCGACACGCTAACCCTCCAGCCCAGTCGATAATGGCTGCCCTCGCAAAGACTTTGCGGGACTCATGGCACGATCTTCAGTGATGGATGTCACAGCCCCCGACAGGTGTATATTGCAGTCTTAACGCAGCACTTACGATCCCGCTCTCGGCATGAGCATCCTATGGGTGCCCGCTATATATAGCGGCAGCGTGCGGCCGAAACGGAATTGAGGAGGCTCATCGTGGATGACAGGGGCAAGCAACTGGTCCAACAGATTTCGGACATGCAAGAGGAAGATGCCGTAAAGCTGGCACGCGCCATGCTGGACAGCGGCTACGATCCCGTGAAGCTGTTGGGCCACTGCCGGGAAGCGATGGAGATCGTGGGGAAGCGCTACGAGCAAGGCGAATACTTTCTGCCTGAGCTTATGCTCGCCGGCGAGATGCTGAAGGCGATCGGGGATATGGCCAAGCCTCTCATCAAGCAGGATGCGCCCGGAGCCAAGACGGCTGGTACGGTCATCATCGGAACTGTAGAAGGCGACTTGCACGACATCGGCAAGAACATCGTTACGTTCATGCTCGAAATTAACGGGTTCAAGGTAATCGACCTTGGCATTGATGTTCCGGTTTCGAACTTCATCGACAGCATCAAGGAACACAAGCCCCAGGTCGTGGGCCTCAGCGGCTTTCTGACCCTTGCGTTCGACGCGATGAAGAAGACGGTCGAGGCGATCCGAGCCGCCGGCCTGCGTGAAAATATCAAGATCATGATCGGCGGCGGGCAGGTGGATGAGACCGTGAAAACTTACACCGGTGCGGACGCTTTTGGCCTGAACGCCATGGACGCCGTATCCCTCTGCAAGCGGTGGGTCCCTGCGTGAGCGCGGGCGGCGCTGCTGCGTCGGCCTCCGCTCTTTACGAGCAGAGGCTGAAGCGCCTGATGGACGCGATCGAGCTTCGCGAGCCCGACCGGCTGCCCACGATTTTCTTCTCTCATTTCTGTGCGGCGCATTACTGCGGAATGACCTGCCGAGAAGCGATGTACGACTATGAGCGCCTCGCCACAGCCGTGTGCAAGGCCGTGGTTGATCTTGAGCCCGATGCCTACCAGCCCGTGCATCCCCTCGTGGCCTTTGGCCCCACAATGGAAATCCTCGACTATAAGCAGCTCGAATGGCCGGGCCATAAAGGGCTCGCCGAGGATGTCGCCTACCAATACTTGGATTCTCAATACATGGCGCCAGAGGAATACGAGGAATACATCCTCGATCCAACCGGTTTCATGCTCCACAAGTACATGCCGCGTGTCGCGGGTGCTCTGGTGCCTCTCGCGCAGTTGCCGATGTATCCGGGTGTTCTCCACACGCGGATCGTTCAGTCCATGGAAGCGTATGCACGCCCCGAAGTGCGCCGCGCTCTCGAAACTCTCATTCGCGCCGGGGAAGAGATGCAGAAAATGCGTACGGTCCACAACCGCGTCGCGCAAGAACTAAAAGATCTTGGATTTCCTATGGCAGCCTACGGCACGACTCATGCGCCTTTCGATGTTGCTGCGGACTACCTGCGAGGCTCCAAGGGTGCGATGCTGGATTTGTTCCGCAATAAGGACAGGCTGCTCATGCTGATGGACAAGCTAGTGACGTTGATTCCGCGCGCCGGAATCGAGGCCGTAAAGGCAGCCGGCGGAAACATGGTTTTTATTCCGCTGCACTGGGGGCTGGACGGATTCATGTCGCCGAAGCAATTCACTACGTTTTTCTGGCCGCAATTCCAAAAGGTTCTGCTGGCCCTTATAGACGCGGGAATTTACCCGCACGTGCTTTGGGAAGGGGACTGCACGAGCCGGTTGGATGTCATCAAAGACGTGCCGCCCGGCAAATGCGTCTACTTCTTCGAACGCACGAACTTGGTCAAGGCTAAGGAGGCGCTGCGCGGGGCGGTCTGTGTGCGAGGAAACGTGCCGGCCTCGATGCTGATCACCGGAACGCCGAATGAAGTTCGCGAGCACGGCAAGAAGCTCTTCGACGTTGTGGGCGACGGAGGCGGATTCATCCTCGACGCTGGCGTGGGAATTCCTGACGAAGCGAAGCCTGAAAACGTTCTGGCGATGTTCCAGTGCGCCAAAGAGTGCGTGTACTGAAGGACCACATGCCAGTCATCACCTACCCGCGGCTTTCACTAGAGGTCGAGGACATAACTGCCTCCTGGGGTTCACGGCGCGAAAGGCTGGCCTCTGCGCACGTGACGGCGCTGCTCTCCGAATTGCTCGCAAAGATCGAAGCTGAGGGTTGGGTTCAACCGAAAGCCAGTTTCAGAATCTGGAAGGTCGTGGACAGCGCGCGGGATTGGCTTGGCTTCGAAGGCGGTTCTCGGATTTCTTCGCCCGCGCTCGGGCACCATCTGCCGGGCGCTAGTCATGTGGCAGCCGGAGTCTGCACGATCGGAGGCGCGATCGAGGAAAACGTCAGGCAGATGTTCGCGTCAAGCGACCGTCTGCGGGGTGTGATGCTCGATGAAATCGGGACGCTCATGCTCTTCCGGCTGGGAGACCAACTCGAAGAGGCGATGCAGGCCGAGGCAGCGCGCTACGCATTGGACGCCAGCGCCGCCCTGAGTCCAGGCGACGACGGCTTCGCCATTCCGCAACAGGCCGTAGTCCTGGAGCTCGCGGGGGGCGCCGACATTGGCGTTTCGCTGACGAGTAGCGGCATGCTTGTGCCGCGCAAGAGCCTGTCGGCGGTGGTCGGCTTTGGGCTCCGCATGCCGAAGGAAAGTCGTGCCGAACGCTGCGAGCGGTGCGCGGCACGGGAGCGATGCCCTCACCGCTGGCCGAGGACGTCCGGGGTCGCTGCATGAGATCCGCGCAGGAATCGT
>Ga0187769_10000376_pt1 | contig 24466 bp, 34 predicted proteins | sample 0116_SJ02_MP02_1_FD_133140 | JGI IMG/M metagenome (GOLD analysis project Ga0187769, IMG submission 133140) | Tropical peat soil microbial communities from peatlands in Department of Meta, Colombia - 0116_SJ02_MP02_10_MG | ecosystem: Environmental > Terrestrial > Soil > Wetlands > Peat | place... | reverse complement strand
GTCCTACCCAAGCGTCGAACTGGTCTGAACTACTACATTGGCGGCATGCCGCCCATTCCTCCCATACCTCCGCCTCCTCCTGGAGGCATGGGTGGGGCCTTCATCTTGCTGGCGGCTATGACGTCGTCGATCCTCAGGATCATCGACGCGGCTTCCGTGGCTGCGCGGAGTATCTGCAACTTGACTGCAAGTGGTTCCCAGACGGACTTTGCGTACATGTCGGCCACTTTGCCATTCAGCGCGTCGACGCCATACCACTTCCCCTCCTTGCCGTGCCTTGCTCTGAGGTCCACCTGCGTGTCGATGGGGTCCATCCCCGCGTTTTCGGCCAACGTCAGCGGGATGCTCTCCATGGCGTCCGCGAACTTCAGGGCGGCCAGTTGCTCCCTTCCGGTGAGCTTCTGGGCCCAGTTCCTGAGCTGGAACGAGACCTCCTCCTCGGGCGCACCACCCCCCGCCACTACCGCTGGGAGCTCGACCACGTCCTTGGTAACCATCAGGGCGTCGTGCAGGGCCCTTTCGGCCTCGTCGACTATCCTCTGGGTCCCTCCCCTAACAAGGATTGTCACGGCCTTGGGGTTCTTGCACCCTTCAACGAACACCCACTTGTCCTCTTCGAGCTTCCTCTCTTCCACGAGCTTTGCGTAACCAAGGTCCTTGCTGGTCAAGTCGTCGAGGTTGGTGACTATACGTGCTCCTGTTGCCTTCCCGAGCTTGGTCATGTCGCTCTCCTTGACTCTTCTAACCCCGAGGATTCCTGCCTTTGCGAGGAAGTGCTGGGCGAGGTCATCGATGCCCTTCTGGCAGATTAGGACGTTTGCCCCCGCCGCCTCGACCTTCTCCACCATCCCCTTCAGGATGCTAGTCTCCTCGTCCATGAACTTCTGCATCTGGTCGGGGTCGTTGATGCGTATCTCTGCAGAGAACTCTGTTTTCTCTATTTCCAGTGCCGAGTTCACGAGTGCTATCTTCGCCTCGTCTATTCTCTTCGGCATGCCGGAGTGGACCACCTCCTTGTCGAGCACGATGCCCTGAATCAGCTTCGTGTCAGTGAGAGCCCCTCCAGCCTTCTTCTCAACCTTCACGTTGTCTATGTCGACCTTGAACCCCTCTTCCCGCTTCTCTGCGACCTCCAGGATTCCGTCCACAACTATCCCCGCGAGGTGGGGCGAGTCCTCGTTGACGAGCTTCGTCAGCATGCTCGTGTTCGCGACCTTTAGTATCTCTGCCCTGTTCTGTGGGTCTATTTTTTCCGCGATCTCTTCGAGTATCTTCTGTGCCTTCTCCGCCGCCCGCGAGTAACCATCTACTACGACCACGGGGTGGACGTCCTTGTTTATCAGGTCCTCTGCCTTTTCGAGCAGCGCTCCCGCGACCACGACCGCCGAAGTGGTGCCGTCTCCCACCTCGTTGTCCGTGGCCTTGCTGATCTCCACCATCATCTTGGCTGCCGGGTGCTGCACGTCCAGCTCCTTCAGCATGGTGGCGCCATCATTCGTGATTGTGACATCTCCCATGGAGTCGACGAGCATCTTGTCCATTCCGCGCGGGCCGAGCGAAGTCCTCACGACTTCGGCGATAAGCTTCGCAGCGGAAATGTTGTTCCTTTGAGCCTCTCTCCCTCTGGACTCGCCGGAACCCTCCTTCAGAATTATCACGGGTTGTCCTGCTGCTGACATTCGAATCTGGACGGTATACAACCGATGGGGGTATATATGAATTCCCCGTGCCTGAGCCTTCGCCTCGCGAGCTGGAAATTCTCAAGCGGGTAACGGGAAGATGGGGCGCCGCTTCGGTTGCACTCCGCGCTGCATTATCCAAGAATCCAAGCGGCGATTCCGTAGCCCCTGAGTGCCGCTACTTCCTCGAGAGCCCGGGGGAGCGAGGGACGCGGAGATAAATAACTCCAGTCGAGGGCGAGACGCGCCTTTGAGAGCATCTGGAAATCGGCTTACAAGGGAGCAGGCCAGGGAACTGCTGATCAGGCTAGACTCGGCCATCGCCGGGCACAGAGGCAGGGCCTGCAGGGAGGCGATGGTGAAGTTCCTGAACACAACTGTCTCCAGCTACTCCTGGGTCGGAATTTATGCCGTCGAAGGCAAGGACCTCGTTCTTGACGCCTGGGCGGGGCCGGCCGCGACCGAGCACACGCGGATACCCATAGGCAGGGGGGTCTGCGGTTTCGCCGCCAAGGCGGGGAGGACCGAGATAGTGTCCGATGTGGGCAAGGACCCTAGATACCTCCAGTGCTTCTTGTCGACAAGGTCGGAGATCGTCGTCCCGATCATTGACAGGGGCGCAGTCATCGGGGAGATAGACATCGATGGCGACCAGCTTGACGCCTTCTCGTCACTAGACAGGGAGTTCCTTGAGGCGGTCGCGAAGAAGGCAAGCAACGTCTGGACTTGATTGCTGCACCAATGACCATCGCAAGTTAGCCGGCTTTGTGCCTCATCCGACGAACTCATTCGCCAACTTCCGTCCCCTTTCAGTTCTCCTCCCCCTACCAACAAAGAAGTTCGTCAGCGCGCCTTGCCGCATCTCTTCCTGACTCCTTCGGCAGACCATCCCGTGTCCATCCACGCTTGCACCAAACGCGCCTTCATTGTCCACAATTATATAACATAGGTTATAGTTTAATAGCACCCAAGTCGGGCGCCGTCACGTAGACGCCTCATGAAGCTCGAGATTAAGGACCTTCACGCTTCGGTCGAAGGGAAGGAGATTCTGAAGGGGGTGAATCTCACCATAGGTCAGGGAGAGACACACGCCCTTATGGGCCCCAACGGGTCTGGCAAGAGCACCCTAGCCTATACGCTGATGGGCCACCCCAAGTACCAGGTCACATCCGGCCAGGCAACCATAGACGGAGAAAGCATTCTCGGCCTCACCCCAGACAAGAGGGTGAAGAAGGGGCTGTTCCTCGCCTTCCAGTACCCCGTTAGCGTCCAGGGTGTGAGCATGTTTTCCTTCCTCCGCGCGGCTTACAACAACTCTAGGCCCGCGGGGTCCGAGCCGCCCACCATATTCGAGTTCAAGGAGACGGTCGCAGAGAAGCTCAAGATGCTCAACATGGACGAGTCCTTCCTGAACCGCTACCTGAACGAGGGATTCTCCGGCGGAGAGAAGAAGAGGGCAGAGATCCTCCAAATGGCGCTCATGCAGCCGAAGTTCGCGGTCCTCGACGAGACGGACTCTGGCCTCGATATCGACGCGCTAAGAATCGTGGCAGAAGGGATCAACAAGGTGTCAGGTCCCGAGACAGGGTCCCTTCTCATCACCCACTACCAGAGGATTCTGAAGTACGTGAAACCCCAGTTCGTGCACGTAATGTATCAGGGGCGCATAATCGAGTCTGGCGGAGAGGAGCTTTCGAGGCTGCTCGAGGAGAAGGGTTACACATGGATTAAGGGCTACAAGGAAGAAGAGCAGGTGGCCCCCGCCGCCCCATAACCCTTTTAACAAGGAAAATAACCTATGTTATATTCGAGCGTGAAACATGATTGAGCTCAAAAACAGACATCATAACCGAAGACTACAAGGAGAAGTACGGCTTCAGCGACCCTGTCGAAACCTACGCAATCCAGGGGATCAAAGGCCTCAGCGAGCGCGTGGTTCAGGAGATAGTGCGCCTCCACGACGAACCGGCTTGGATGGAGCAGGTCAGGATGAAGGCCCTGAAGCACTTCCTCAACACGAAGCCTCCGGCCTGGGCCCCTGACCTGGCAGACATCGACTTCCAGAGCTTCTGCTACTACGCGCGCCCTACAGCAAAGGCGGCAGATTCCTGGGACCAGCTCCCGGAATACATCAAACGGACCTACGACAAGCTCGGCATCACCGAAGCCGAAAAGAAGTTCCTGGCCGGCGTTGGCGCGGTCTACGAGTCGGAGGCGGTGTACCACAGCATACAGGGGGAACTCCAGAAGCAGGGGGTCGTCTTCACAGATACTGTCACGGCTCTGAAGGAGTACCCCGACATCATGAAGAAGTATTTCGGCACGGTTGTTCCATACCAGGACAACTACATCGCGGCTCTTCAGACCGCTGTGTGGAGCGCCGGGTCCTTCGTCTACGTTCCAGAGGGAGTAAAGGTGCCGATGATTCTACAGGCGTACTTCAGGATAAATGAGCGAAGAATGGGACAATTCGAAAGAACCCTCATAATTGCTGAGCCATACAGCGAGGTTTCGTACAACGAAGGCTGCAGCGCTCCCGTTTATTCCGCCCAGTCCCTCCACTCGGCGATAGTGGAGATAGTCGCAAGAAAGGGTTCACTGGTCAAGTACACGACGCTTCAGAACTGGTCGAGGGACGTGCTCAACCTGGTGACGAAAAGGGCCCATGCCTACGAGGACGCGACAGTTTCGTGGGTCGACTTCAACGGAGGGTCGAAGCTGACCAGAAAGTACCCGTCGGTCTATCTACTGGGCCCGCGGTCGAAGGCCGACATAATCTCGGTGGCCTACGCCGGGCCCGGCCAGGTGCAGGACACAGGCGCCAAGGCAATCCACCTTGCGAAGGACACCACCTCGAAGATAATCTCCCGTTCGGTCTCCAAGGGGGGAGGGCACACGGCCTACCGCGGGCTCCTCCACATAGCCAAGGGTGCGAAGAACGTGAAGTCCACGGTCCGATGCGACGCCCTGCTAGTGGATCCGATCAGCACCACAGCGACCTACCCATACATGGAGATTCAGGAGGACGACGCGACGGTCACTCACGAGGCCAGCGTCGGGAAGGTCGGAGAGGAGCAGCTCTTCTACCTGATGTCGAGGGGGATTTCAGAGGGGGACGCGCTTAGCATGGTGGTTAACGGATTCATGGAGCCTTTCGCGAAAGAGCTCCCAATGACGTACGCGGTGGAGTTCAACCGCCTGATGTCCCTCGAAATGACTAACGCGGTCGGCTAGGAGCCGACGACGGAGGACTCGACCGGCTTGTCCCAGACTGCGGTGTCATCTTTCGACGAGGATCTTGTCAGAGCGATCTCTGCTTCCCTGAAGGAGCCTTCTTGGCTCACACAGTCGAGGCTTGAGGCGTTCAGGCAATTCGCCTCTCTCCCTTCGGAAAAGAACCCATTGTACACGAAGTACGTCAGCACCTTTCAGTTCCCTCTGGAGCGCTTCTCACTCATCCCCGGGCGGACGGCCGTAGACTTCAGGAGCTTCTTCGGGGAGTACCTGACGGGGAAGGAGACGGACATAATTCTCCAGGGAAACGAGACCCAGGTTCACGCGGAGCTCGGCCGGGACACCGCTTCCGAGGGGGTCGAGCTGATGTCCTTCCACGAGGCGCTGGCAGCAGACGAGGCGCAGGTCAGGACCCTCGTTGAAGCGAGGCTTGTGAAGTCGGAGAGCGACAGGTTCGCTGCCTTCGTCAACGCCTTCTTCAATGGCGGAACCTTCGTCAGGGTGCCGGAGGGGGTCGCCCTTGGCAAGCCTCTCCGCAGGATGCTGTTGCTCGAATCCCCAAAGACTTCCATCATCGAGCAGAACTTCATAGTCGCCGAGCAGGAGGCGAAGCTGGTCTTCCTCGAAGAGCTCTATTCAAAGGGGCCATCCGTCCCCGCCCTGGTCGCCTCCACAACAGAAATCCTAGCCAGGCCGAATTCGCACGTCGATTTCTCATCCATTCAGCTCCTCGACGAGCAGACGGCGCAGGTCTCCAACAGGGCCGTCGAGGTGACCAACGACTCTCGCGCCACCGTGAGCGCCCTTTCGCTGGGAGCTTCCGTATCCCGTTCCAGGACCAACTTCCTTCTCAACGGGAGGGGTTCTTTCGCCGAGGGATTCGAGATCTTCTTTACGGACGCCAAGCAGAGGTACGACTACGAGACAAACCTGGTCCACAACTCCCCGGATTCGACGGGCTCGGCCCAGGCCAGGGGGGTGCTCAAGGGGGAGTCCCAGTCAATCTTCAAGGGGATGATCAAGATAGTCAACGCCGCGAAGAACTCAAAGTCATACCTGGCCCACCATGCCATGATCCTAGAAAGAACCGCGAAGTCTGACGGCGTGCCGAGCCTCGAGATCGACAACAACGAGGTCAGGGCGACACATTCTGCCTCAGTCGCTCAGATAGACGAGGAGCAGCTGTTCTACCTGATGGCGAGGGGGCTCTCCAATGACGAGGCCAGGAAGATGGTCGTTCTCGGGTTCTTCGAGCCTGTCCTGTCGAGGGTTCCGATTGAGCAGACCAGGGAGGGGGCCAGGTTCATGATTGAGGGCAAGTGGGAGGGGGAGAAGCGGAGGCTCATCGACAGGGAGGCCCTCCTCGCAGCCACTGGCGAGCTCACTCCAGAGGTCAAGGAAACCGAAGACATATTCGAGCGCCACTACAAGTACCGTTGATGGGAAAATTGGGGGAGTTCGTCCCGGCCATGAAGGTTGCAGAACTCGGCGAGGGCACCATGTCCGCCGTCGACCTAAAGGGCGCTCACATCCTGCTTTCGAAGATAGCAGGAGAGGTCTACGCAGTTAGCGGTATCTGCACACACGAAGAGACGGACCTCGCCCTGGGATTCGTCCTCGAGGACAGAGTGGTCTGCCCTCTGCATCTTTCGCAGTTCGACCTAAAGACGGGCCAGGTCATGAACCCGCCTGCGGAGGCTCCACTCCGACGCTTCAATGTTAAAATAGAGGGCGACGCGATTTTTGTCGAAGTCTAGGGGGGTTTTCTGAAGATTGCTCAAGACCGAGGTACTCGACATCGAGAGGGTCAGGGCCGACTTTCCGATCCTGAAGCGTCCCATTCACGGGAAGAGGCTCATTTATCTCGACAATTCCAACACGACGCAGAAGCCGAGGGCGGTAATGGACGCCATCGTCGATTACTACTCTAGGCACAACTCCAACGTCCACAGGGCCGTCTACGTGCTGGCCGAGGAGGCCACTGAGTCCTACGAAGGGGCCAGGCGGAAGGTTGCCGGGTTCGTTGGCGCTGCCCCGAAGGAACTCGTCTTCGTGAGAGGGACGACCGAGGCAACCAATCTGGTCCGCTTTGCCTGGGGAGAGAAGAACGTGAAGAGGGGGGACCTCCTCGTCTCCACGCTGATGGAGCATCACAGCAACATCGTTCCATGGCAGCTCCTGGCGAAGAGCAAGGGGGCGACACTGAAGTTCATCGGCCTGCGACCGGATGGCACCCTCGACATGGAAAGCTTCGAGAACATTCTGAAGGAGGCTCCTAAACTGGTCGCGGTCACCCACTGTTCCAACGTGCTCGGCACCATCAACGACGTCGCCAAGATCTGCTCCAAGGCGCGCGCCGCGGGAGCCACCACCCTTGTAGACGGGGCGCAGGCGGTTCCGCACATGCCTGTCGATATCAAGTCAGTGGGGCCTGACTTCTACGCTTTCTCGGGGCACAAGATGCTCGGGCCCACGGGGATCGGAGCCCTGCTAGCGAAGAAGGGACTCCTCGAGGAGATGGAGCCATTCCAGGCGGGGGGGGAGATGATAAGGGAGGTCTTTCTGGACCACTCGACTTGGAACGACGTCCCCTACAAGTTCGAGGCAGGCACAGTCAACATAGCCGGTGCCATCGGACTAGGAGCCGCAGTTGACTATCTTACAGGCCTTGGCATGGACAAGGTCCGGGAGCACGAGGTGAGGCTTCTTGGGTATGCCCTGCAGGCCCTTGCAGATGTAAAGGGGTTCCGCCAGTACGGGCCCCTCGAAACAAAGAGGAGGGCCGGGGTGATTTCGTTCAACCTAGCAGACATACATCCCCACGACCTGGCCACCATCCTCGACGAGGAAGGCATTGCCATCCGCTCTGGGCACCACTGCGCCCAGCCTCTAATGCGCTGGCTTGACGTAATGGCGACCAGCAGGGCGAGCTTCCACGTCTACAACTCCTACGACGACATCGATGCGCTGAAGGCTGGCCTAAAGAAGGCGGGGGGCATCTTCAGGGTATGAGCGGTGCTGACATATACCGAGAGCTGATCCTCGACTATTACAGGAACCCTCGAAACTTCGGGAAGTTGGAGAAGTTCGACATCGACTCCCGAGACATCAATCCTCTTTGCGGAGACGAAGTCGAGATTCAGATAAGGGTGGGGGAAGGTCAGAAGATTGAGGACATTAAGTTCCTGGGGAAGGGGTGTGCCATAAGCCAGGCGTCGGCGTCGATGCTCACCGAGCTTGCGAAGGGCAAGAACCTGGAATGGGTCAGGGAGGTCACCAAAGAAGACGTCTTCAAGATGCTGGGTAACCCGGACCTCGGCCCTTCTCGAGTAAAGTGCGCCCTGCTCGGCATGAAGGTCCTGAAAACAGGGGTCTACCAGTACCTCGGTGCTCACTACGAAGATTCTGACGGGTCCGGGGAAACATCCTAGCCGGGCAGGTGAATGGCAGGCGCGAGCCCGAAGGCAACTAGCAGGTAGTAGGCAGGCACAATGATTACAGGGGCGAGGAGCGCAGCCCAGAACACCAGCTTCAGCGCTCCTTTCAGCTCAGCCTCCAGCTGTTCCTGGCTTCTGGGCACGTGACCGCTAATCCATTGAATGGGATTCAGGTTCTTCAAAGTGGAGCAGCGGCCAAATCGTGCCCCTGACTAGATATAAATCGTGCCCCGGGCCTCGACCCATTACTTCCGAGGAGGTGCGCTGACTGAGGCCGCCCAGACCTTCGCCCCTTCCCCGCCGCCGCGCGGCGGCCTCCCCGACATTACGTGGCGCTTTAGCAGCTGGATTCCGAGAGCAGGGTCAACTCCCTTCGGGCAAACGAAAGAGCAGGAGCCGGCGAAGTGGCACCGCCACACGCCGTGTGCGTCGTCGAGAAGCTCAATCCTCTTCTCCCCACCTTCGTCCCTCGGGTCCGCGATGTACCTGTAGGCCTGAGCGAGCGCCTGCGGCCCTGGGAACTTCGAGTCGGTGGCGACGGTCGGGCATGAGGAAGTGCACAGGCCGCACTTTATGCAGTAGGTGAACTGGAGCACCTTCTCCAGCTCCTCTGGCTTCATCATATACTCTGCAGACGGCTTCTCCATCTCCTGCGAGTCGGCTCGGATCAGATAGGGCACAACCCCCCTGTGCTTTTCGAAGAATGACTCCAGATCAATCACCAGGTCCTTGATAATGGCAAAGTTGTCCATGGGCTGTACCACTACCTTCTTTCCTCCGAGTTCTGCTACCTGAGTGTAGCACGCGAGTCTGGGCCTCCCATTAATCTTCATCCCACAGGAGCCGCAGGATGCTTGCCTGCAAGAGAAACGCAACGCCATGGAGTGGTCGAGGTAATCGCGCGCGTATAGCAGCGCGTCGAGAACAGTCATGCCATCCCGCCCCGGGACAGCGTACTCCATCATCCTCGGCTTGGCATCCACGAACGGGTCGAACCGCTGGACGACCAGCTTCACCTCATTCAGCCAGAGGCACCTCCGAACACCGCCAGAATCACTGTCCTTGTCCCGTAGGCCACTGTGACGACTATTGCAAGGACTGTGCCCAAGTCCACCCAGGTCTCCCAGGGTTTCGTCTGTCTGAATTCGTTCAGGATTATCCTGACTCCATTGAATCCGTGGACGAGCACCACCACCAGCAGCGCCTCCAGGAAGATGGCGTAGAAGCCGTTCCTATAGACCGACAGGATATTGTTGAAAGAAATGGCCGTGGCATAGGGATAGATTACCCCCTGCATAATCAGATGAACCGATACGAGTGCCACCGCAGCCACCGCGGTCGCATACTGGACTAGCATAAGCCTGGACTCTTTCATCCCAGCCCCTCGAAGAGTACCAGGAATGCCCATACCGCAGCTGCCACAGCGATCGCAATGGCCACGTATATCAGGACCTTCTGGCCATAACTCAGGCCTTTGGGTTTGTAGGGGTACTCTATGGCCGAAGGCTTCCCGAGTATCACCCCGAACTCGGCGAGTATGAGCCTCACACCATTGACGCCATGGAAGAAGAGTACCAGCACGACCAGTATCAGTATGAGATGGCCGAAGGAATTCTCGAAGATGCTTCCTATGAACGCCCAGGCGGAAGGGCTCGGACCGGTCCCCGTCGGCCCCCCGACGAAGAAACTCGTGTCTCCCAGGTGGCCTAGAACGTACAGCAGGATTGCGACCCCCGTAACCCGCTGGAAGAAGTAGGCCCACCTTTCGGCGTTGTAGTGGTAGGGGTTGAGCCATCCGTGGATTCCCCGTCTGTTCTTTGCCTTTTCTCCTCCTACCGACATGCTGTCTGATCTCCACTGTTCCTATTTGCGGTTTTGTCAGTAGTGCCTCTCCGCGGGCTGGTACTTCGTAATGGTGACTGACGAATACTCTAACCTCGGCCCGTCCGGTCCCCTGTAGGCTAGCGTGTGTTTCAACCAGTTCTTGTCATCCCTTTCGGGGTAGTCTCTCCTCGAATGGGCGCCCCTGGATTCTGTCCTAGCCAGGGCTCCGGCCACCACGACCTCGGCCACGTCGAGCATACTCTCCACTTCCAGTACGTCGCTCAGGTTCGTGTTGTACACCCTGCTCTTGTCCTCGCAGTGAAGGAAGTCCTTCCTCTTGAGCTCCCTGATGGTTGTGAGCGCCTCCGATAGCCCCTCCCCCGTCCTGTACACAAACGCGTCCTTCGCCATGAGCTTCTGGAGGGCGTCTCTCACCTCGTACGGGTTGGTTCCCCCTTTGCCATGGAATATACCGTCGAAGATCCTCTTCTCCTCTATGGCCGCGAGCTCTGCCGGAGGCGCCGGGGCCTGCCTCCCCTCGACGTACTTCGCTGCTTCTTCTCCCGTTATCTTCCCCCACACGAGGCACTCCGCTGTGGAGTTGGCGCCAAGCCTGTTCGCGCCGTTGATGCTGACGCACGCTGCTTCCCCGGCCGCCCACAGTCCCCTCATTCTTGTCGCCCCGTCGACGTCTGTATCTATCCCCCCCATGACGTAATGGCACACCGGCCGCACGGGGAGGGGCTTCTCCGTTGGGTCGATCCCTCTGAACTTGATTGCTATTTCTCTGATTTGGGAGAGCCTGGATTTTATCTTCTCTGCACCAACGGGAGACAGGTCCAGGTGGAGGTAGTCGAGCCCCGACGCTTCGTCCTTGAACCCTCTCCCCTGCTCGATTTCGGTTATCATCGCCCTGGAGACCACATCCCGCGAAGCAAGTTCTAGCTTGTTCGGCGCGTAGTCCTTCATGAATCTCTGGCCGTCACTGTTCAGCAGTACTCCCCCTTCTCCCCTGGCAGCCTCCGTGATGAGTATCCCGGACGGAATGAGACCCGATGGGTGGAACTGAATGAATTCCATGTCCTTTAGGGGTATGCCTGCCTTGTAGGCGGCAGCCAGGCCGTCGGGGGTCGAGCTGTAGGCATAGGTAGCGAAGCTGTAGATGCGCCCCGCTCCTCCGGTGGCCATGATTCCACCCTTTCCGAGAACCTGCGCGAAGTTCCCGGACTTCATCTCGATGGCCGTGATGCCCCTGAACTCCCCTCCCTCCGAGAGGATAGACGTGGCGAACCACTCCTGGTAGAAGTGTATGTTGGGGTACTTGGTGGCGGTGTCGTACAGGGTCTGCATCTCGAAGAACCCTACCTTGTCTTCGGCGTATGTCGCCCTAGGGTAGCTGTATCCCCCGAACCATCTCTGGGCTATTCTGCCATCTTCCCTGCGCGACCAGGGGAGCCCCCAGTGCTCGAGTTGGTAAATCTCCCCCGGCATCATGTTCACGAACCTTTCTACCGCGTCCTGATCTGCAAGGTAGTCGGATCCTTTTACCGTGTCGAAGAGGTGCGACTCAAGGGAATCGCCAAGCTCGGGGTAGAGCACCGCAGCAGTTCCCCCCTCTGCGCTGACGGAGTGCGCCCTCATCGCCTGGACCTTCGTAACGACGGCGATGTCCGCCTTCCCGGCGCTCACGCGCGCCGCTTCGATCGCTGCCCTCAGCCCCGCTATTCCTGACCCAACTATGACAAGGTCGTGCTTGAGGGTCTCAACCAAGCGGGTGCTCGTTGCTTGGCCCGCCCCAGACGTTTCTTAGGTTTTCCTTCGGAGCCCCCACCTAAGCAGAATCTGAGGGGCTCCTGTAAATTCGAGACCGAGCGGTGAACTCAATCCTTACGAATTAGGCTCTTGGTGTATAACCCCCCTTCGGGCGCCGAATGTCATGGTCGAGACCATTGACCACGACGTAGTCATCGTCGGGAGTGGTCTCGCGGGCATGCGAGCCGCAGTCGAGATACTTTCCCGTTCGGGGGACTCGGGAAAGACCCTCGCTGTACTCTCGAAGCTCGCCCTGATGCGCAGCCACTCTGTCGCCGCCGAGGGCGGGACCGCGGCGGTCCTGTACCCCGAGGACGGGGACAGCCTCGAGCTGCACGCATGGGATACCATCAAGGGAAGCGACTTCCTCGCAGATCAAGACTCTGTCTGGAAGTTCGTTTCCCTCTGCCCCGGCGAGATTCGGCAAATGGAGCGGTGGGGAACTCCCTGGAGCAGAAGGGAGGATGGAAGGATAGCGCAGCGACCTTTCGGAGGCCACAGCTTCAATCGGGCTACCTACGCCCAGGACAAGGTAGGATTTTTCGAGATGAGGTCCCTCTACGACAAGTTACAGGAATTCAGCAATTGGACAAGATACGACGAGACGTTCGTCACCGCCCTGGTCATCCAGGACGGGGTCTTCAGAGGGTTCATCGGAATCAAACTAAGGACGGGCGCCATTGTGTATTTCAGGGCAAGAGCGGGCATAATCGCGACGGGGGGCGCGGGCCAGCTCTGGAAGTTCACTGCAACCTCAGTGAGTACCACCGGGGACGGCATCGGCCTGGCCTACCGGGCGGGCCTCCCTATTGAGGACATGGAGTTCATGCAGTTCCATCCGACCGGCCTTATTCCGACCGGGATACTGATCACCGAGGGTGCAAGGGGAGAAGGGGGATACCTCGTTAACTCGAAGGGGGAGAGGTTCATGCAAAAGTACGCTTCTTCGAAGATGGAGCTTGCTCCCAGGGACGTCGTTTCCCGTTCTATGATGAAGGAAATCAACGAAGGGAGAGGATTCACGGACGAAGACTCGGGACTCTCCTACCTCCAACTTGATCTCAGGCACCTGGGAAAGGAGAAGATAGACACGAAGCTTCCATTCATCAAGGAGCTCTCGATGAAGTTCATCGGGGTCGACCCCGCCGAGGAGCCAATCCGCATCAAGCCCACAGCACACTACACAATGGGAGGCATCAGGGTAGACGGGAACGGGAGGGTGCTCGATGGCAGCGGCCGGTTCGTGAAGGGGCTCTGGTCGGCAGGCGAATCCGCGTGTGTCAGCATACATGGAGCCAATAGGCTGGGGGCCAACTCCACCGCTGAATGCTTGGTCTACGGGAAGATAGTTGGGGAGGACATCGCGGCTTACCTAGACTCCGAACCCAACGCACCCGCACCCACCGACGGCTCCCTCATTTCGGCCGAGGAGGCCAGGATCTTCGGGGACCTTTTCAGGCGGGAGGAGTCTTCGGCTGATGTCTACTCTGTTAAAGCGAAACTCAGGGATGTCATGGACAAGTCTGTCTACGTGTTCAGGGACGAAACAGGGCTGAGCGAGGCGACTAGGCAAATCAGGGCCCTAAAGGACGAATTCAAGGGAGTGAAAGTCACGGACGGTGGCCGCGTGTTCAACTACAACCTCCAGGACGTGCTCGAGGTCGGCATCATGCTGGAGCTGGCGGAGGTGGTGGCCCGGGGCGCCCTCGACAGGCGAGAGTCCAGAGGGGGGCACGCCCGCACCGACTACCCCAACAGGGATGACGCAGGCTGGCTGAAGCACACCCTGGCTCTAAGGACGGCAGACGGACCTTCGTTCAGCTACTCCCCTGTGACGATCACCATGTGGAAGCCGGTCGAGAGGAAGTATTGAGCTTGGACAAGGTGACTCTCAGAATAAGCCGGTCAGGGGGCAAGCGCGTCAGCTACGAGGTCAAGTACAGAAAGGGCATGACCGTTCTAGACGCCCTGACAGAGGTAAGGGAGAAGCAGGACAGCTCCCTCGGCTATAGGCACAGCTGCAGAATGGGGATCTGCGGATCGTGCGGCATGACCATCGAGGGGCGCCCGATGCTCGCGTGCCAGACCCAAGTCTCCTCCTTGAACAAGGAATCGATAAGCATCGAGCCGCTGCGCAGCATGGCCGTAATCAGGGACCTGGTGGTTGACATCAACCCGTTTTTCGACCTCCACCGTTCTGTCAGACCGTATCTCATAAGGAACAACGTCAACGAGCGAGACCACTCCGACAGAGAATACCGGGTGCTGACAGAGGAAGTGCAAAAGTTCCTCCAATTCGACTACTGCATCATGTGCGGACTCTGTTACGCTGCATGCCCGACCGTTGCGCTCGATCCGTTCTACACGGGCCCTCAGGCAATCACCCAGGCGTACAGGTACATGGCCGACCCGAGAGACGAGGGGTGGGAGGGACGCATCGATCTCCTCGACACCTCCCACGGAGTCTGGAGATGCCATATGGCCGGAGCCTGCAGCTTCGTCTGTCCCAAGGATGTCGACCCAGCCAAGGCGGTCCAGCTCGCAAGGATCGAGGTGATGAAGAGGCGCGTCCTCAGAAAGCGCGGAAAGGGGGGTTCCAGACTCGTCCCTCCCCCTGTCTCAGAAGCATCCAAGGAGGGAGTCAAGCCCCCACCATTTGACTTCGGAGGCGCTGAGAAGTGAAGCGGGATCAGAGATTCAAGTCGGGAATAATCACCAGCCTAAACCCCCTCGGGTTCAATCTGGAAAGGTGGAGCTACACAGTTCATCGCATCACAGGGGTCATCCTCGCCGGCTACCTGATGGCGCACATCTTCGAGACGTTCCAGCTAGGAGGAGGCGCAACTGCATGGGCAAACACCATGGCGGCGCTGCACTCGCTCGGCCCCCTGGAGTTGGTCGGCCTCTGGATCGTCGCGGGCTCCGCTCTCTACCATGGCGGCAACGGGATTCGGCTCATCCTCAACGAGGCTTTTGGGAAGTTCATGGGGAAGCCCATTCTCCCCGTCTATCCTTACTCCCCCACTTCCCTGGGGAAGAATCAGAAGATTGCCGTCTGGTCGATAACGGTGGTTGTCCTCGCTCTCTGGATATGGGCAGGAGTGTACCTCCTCGCCGGAGTTGGAGTGATCTGACAGTGGCAGAAACCAACAGGAAGAAGGAGGGGAGCCTGATGAAGGAGTCTTGGAACATGGTGGTTACCTATGTTACTGGGGCGCTCCTCGTTTTCGTCCTGACGTTTCACCTGCTTCTACACAGCCCCCTGATGGGGAAGGCCTTCGACAGCACCCTTCTGTTCCCCACAGCCACAAGTAACCTGGTGGACTACCAGATTATCTTCGCCCTTCTCCTCGTCGGGGCTGTCATACACGGGTTCAACGGGATCAGGGTCATAGCCATGGAGTTTCTCCACCCGACGAGGTTCGCGTGGCTCCTCAACCTGATCATCTTCGGTTTGATGGCCTTCTTCATAGCAGTAGGGACGATCACTCTCGTCGTCGTAGGCTAGTAGTATCCGCCAAGAAAGGCGGTCGTACTGTGGGCCTGAAGACGAGAACCGAGGGCCAGAGTTAGCAAACACCGGTTTTCGAGATGCCTTCACTCCGTTTCATCAAAGACACGTTTATAACCGCACTCACAATCGGCCGGGTTCACGAGAGGGGTAAAGTGCCTCACTACGGCTACAGTTTCGAGGGTTTCGACCCGGCGGTACACGTTAGGGCTAGCGGGAGGGAGGTCAACGTATCCCCCAAAGCTGCCCGAGAGATAGCAGTTACAATCAAGGGGATGACGCTTTCAAAGGCGATAGACCTTCTCGAGATGGTAGAGAGCAAGAAGATGCCCATCGCCTTCAGGAGGCACAAGCTGAAGGTCGGCCACAGGAGCGAACTGCAGGGGTTCCCCACCGGCTCCTACCCAGTAAAGGCCGCCAAGGCGTATCTGGACGTTCTTCACAATCTGGAAGGTAATTCGGAGTTCAAGGGGCTCGACACGGACAGGATTCGCATAATCCACGCGGCGGGGTACGCCGGGAGGACAACGAAGGACTACACGCCGAGGGCCTTTGGTAGGAGTTCGCCGAACTTCCACCAGCTAGTCCACATCGAAGTCGTGGGCAAGGAAGTATAGACATGTCCGTCCAGCAGAGAACCACTGTCAAGTCAATTCTGACGACGAGCAGGTCCTACGCCGAGCTGGACGAGTTCTTCGAGAAGGAGCTCAAAGACGCTGGCTACGGTGGGCTCGAGGTGCAAAAGTCCCCCATAGGCACGACGCTGAAAGTCTACGTCGCCCGACCTGGCCTCGCAATAGGCAGGCGGGGGACGGGCATCAAGGACCTTACCGACAAGGTCACCGCCAAGTTCGGCCTGCCGAACGCACAAATCGCGGTCACTGAAGTGGAGAACCCGGAGCTGAACGCGAGGATCATGGCGGTCCGTATCGCCCAGATCGTCTCGCGCGGCACGGCATTCAGGAGAGCCGCCCAGTGGTCCGTGAACAACATTATGAACGCGGGAGCTGCCGGAGTCGAAATCTCAGTTGCAGGCAAACTCAGGAGCGATAGGTCTCATGGGGAGAAGTACAGAGCGGGCATAGTGCCGAAGAGCGGGGACACAGCCGCAAGGTCGGTGAGCGAGGCCACCACCGACGTCCTGATGAAACTGGGCCTCTACGGCATCAAAGTCAAGATTGCGCTCAAGGACGCCCTTCCCCCGGACTTCCAGCTGAAAGAGGACGTCAAACCAGAGGAGAAGAAAGAAGATGGCACAGCTCAAGCCGAAGGAACTGAGGAAGCAGGACGCTGACAAGCTCAGGCAGACGCTCTTTGACCTTAGGTCAGAGCTCTCCAAGCTTGCCGGGGGTGCACAGAGGGGGGTGGTCAAGAAGGATGTGGGCAACATTAGGCGGCTCCGCAGGGACATCGCCAGGGTGGTTACCGTGATGCACGAGAAGGGGGTCACAGAGTGAACGTCATAGGCGAGGAGCTTACCGTCCTCACTTCGAGCGACCCGACGAAGTCAGGGAGGTCGGGGAGGGTTCTCCTCGACACGGCCAACACGCTACTGCTCGACGAAGGAGGGCGTACGCTCCGAGTGGAGAAGGCGGGAGCGGCCTTCTTGATCTCGGGTTCAGGGAAGATCATAACCGGCTCTGACGTAGCTGGTAGGCTGCAGGACAGGATAGGGAGACCGAGGGCATGACGGCCGCAGGCCTCGACGTCGCAGCTCCTCGCAAGAAATGCCAGGACGAGAGGTGCCCCTTTCATGGCAATGTCAAGGTCAGGGGTCGCCTACTGTCTGGGAAGGCAGTATCTACCGCTGGCAAGAGCTTCGCGGTCGTTGAGATGCAGTACCTCCACATGGTTCCCAAGTTCAACCGTGGGGAGAGGCGGAGGAGTAGGGTGAGCGCCCACATCCCGCCCTGCATCGACGTCCGGGACGGAGACGAGGTGACTCTCGGGGAGTGCAGGCCACTTTCGAAGACGATCTCCTTTGTGGTCGTTGAGTCGAGGAGGGGAACCTAGTGTCGACGAAGTCACGCGCGGTCTCGGCCAAGGGGGTCGAGGAGTTCAAGAACTACATCACACGCGCGATCCCTCTGTACGCGGTCATAACGTGCGCTGACAACACCGGGGCAAAGACCCTCAGAGTGGTGCAGGTCACGAAAGCGAAGGGGAGGCACAGCCGCATCCCTGCCGCTTCAGTCGGGGATTCGATCGTATGCGTGGTGAAGAAAGGACCCCCGGAGTTGAAGAAGTCGGTCTTCGGCGCGGTAATCGTCAGACAGAAGTACCCAGTAAGGAGGGTCAGTGGCCAGCGGATCGTCTTCGAAGACAACGCGGCGGTCATAATCACTCCTGAGGGGGACCTGAAGGGGACGGACATCAAGGGGCCGGTGGCAAGCGAAGCCGCGGAAAAATGGCCCCGGATCGCCAATCTGGCGTCCATCATAATCTAGGTGAGTTTGATGAAGTTCGGGTCGCAGCTCTCTGCTGAGCTCAGGGAAAGGCACGGAAGGCGGAGCGTCAGGCCCCGGGTAGGGGACACTGTGAGGATAGTGAGGGGAGAGTTCAAGGACGTCGAAGGGAAAGTCACGCGGGTCGACTCGCGCAAGGGTGCCGTGATGGTCGAAGGCGTTACACGAGAGAAGATCAAGGGAGGGACGTCTCCTGTGCCTATCAGCTCGTCTAACGTGGTCATCACCAACCTTGCGCTAGAGGACCAGATCCGAAAGAAAAAGCTGGGGGTAGTGGCATAGATGGGAAAGAAGGGTGGGCGGAACAAGATGAAGCGCCTGGCCGCCCCTCGCAGTTGGGACATAGCGCGGAAGTCCAACAGGTTTGTTTTCAAACCCCTTCCGGGGCCTCACCCCATCGCCGCGGCCTATCCGCTCGGGGTGGTCGTCAGGGACATGGCTTCCATGGCGAACCTCTCAAAAGAGCTCAAGCTCATGACGAAGGCCGGGAGGGTGAAGGTGGATGGCAAGGAAAGGAGGACCCCTCGGTTCCCGGTGGGCCTCTTCAACGTCATCAGCGTCCCCCTGGAGGGGGCCGACTTCAGGATGGTCCCGACGCCGAAAGGCCTGTCGCTTGCGAAGGTGAGCGCCGACGAGGCCGCCAAGAAGCTCTGCAGCGTCAACACAAAGACCAAGGTCAGGGGAGGTCACATCCAGTATGGCCTTCATGACGGTCGCTCGATGCTGGACGACAAACTGAACCTCTCGCCCGGAGACGCGGTGCTCATCGAGGTCCCCTCTCAGAAGGTGCTTGGACAGGCGAAGCTCGCGAAGGGATCGCTCGGACTGGTGCTCACAGGTGACAGGGCGGGGCAGATGGGGAAGATTTCTGACGTGAAGAAGGGGACGATCTCCCGCGAGAAGATGGTCAGGATTTCCCTCCCGAGCGGCGAGGCCGAGATCCCGTCGAGGCTCGTCTTCCCGGTGGGGACCGATTCCCCGATGATAACTGTAGGAGTTGCGGCGTTATGAGCCAGGCCGCGCTTCAGGAGAACCCTATGAGGAAGATACGCGTGGGCAAAGTTGTTGTCAACATAGGCCTGGGCAAGTCGGGAGAGGCTATAGAGAGAGGAAAGAAAGTCCTTGAGCAGGTGACGGGCCAAACTCCGGCGCAGACAAGGGCGAAGCGCTCTGTAAGGGATTTCGGCATCCACAAGGGGGAGCCCATTGGAGTGGTGGTTACGGTCAGGGGAGATGCGACTTCCGCACTGCTAGAAAAGCTCCTGACGGCCAAGGAGAAGAAGCTGAACGAGTCCTGCTTCGACTCGCGAGGGTCTGTCTCCTTCGGAATCAGGGAGCACATAGAGGTCCCAGGGATAAGGTATGACCCCGCCATAGGCATACTCGGGATGAACGTGTCAATACTCCTAGAGAGGCCAGGGTTCAGCGTGGCGCGTAGAGGGCGTAGGACCTCCCGAGTAGGAAGGGGGCACCAGGTCTCGAGGGACGAGGCTATGGCATACTTCAGGGAGAAATACGGAGTGACGATTCAATGAAAGAGAGGCATCCTAAGGAGAGGAAGTACGGCAAGTCGACCCATTACTGCAAGCGGTGCGGCCAGTATGGTGCGGTGATAAGATCCTACGACCTGGTGCTCTGCAGGCAGTGCTTCAGGGAAGTCGCTGAGAAGCTCGGCTTCAGGAAGTACGACTAGGAGATAGTGGAGATGCCCGCGACAAACGTCTTGGCAAACCTGTTCTCGAGCCTCCAGAACGCGGAGCTGAGGAACAAGAAGGAGTGCGTTATCATACCGGCCTCGACCCTGGCGAGCGAGGTTCTGCGTGTCCTGCAGAAGAGGAGGTACATAGGAGAATTCGAGTTCATCGATGACGGTGTAGGAGGGAAGCTCAGGGTACAGTTGCTCGGGAGGATAAACAAGTGCGGCGCCATATCCCCTCGGTTCCCTGTGCGTTCCCTGAAGCTCGTTGACTGGGAGCACAGGTACCTCCCAGCTGTCGGGGTGGGGACTCTGATTGTCTCCACTTCCCAGGGAGTGATGTCCCACGTTGAAGCCCAGGAGAAGAAGATAGGAGGGAGGCTAGTTGGCTTCGTCTACTGAACCCGCCCAGCAGACGGCCATCCAGATGCCAGAGGGGGTCAACGCGTCCCTTGCCGGGAGGATGCTCTCTGTCAAGGGGAAGCTGGGAGAGGCCAAGAAGAACTTTGACAAGATCAACGTGAATCTCTCCGTCGAAGGGAATAGGGTTGTCTTCAGGCCGTTCTCGGCCAAGAAGAAGGACAACGTGATAATCAACACTGTGTCAAGCATCGTCAACAACATGGTAACAGGGGTCACCAAAGGCTACACCTACAAGGTGAAGGTGGTCTACGCCCACTTCCCGATTACGGTCAAGACGAAGGGGGCGCAGGTCCTGGTCGAGAACTTCGTCGGCGAGAGGTCCCCTAGGGTCGCAGATATCGTAGGGGACTGCAAGGTCTCCGTGGAAGGAGACGATGTGATAGTGAAGGGGGTCTCGCTCGAAGACGTGGGGCAGACCGCCGCAAACATAGAGCTGGCAACCAAGATCAAGCGGAAGGACCAGAGAATTTTCCTCGACGGGCTGTACATATACCATAAGGAGGAGGGGTCGTAAAACAATGCCAAAGGCGAAGGAAACGGAGGAGAACAGGCTGAAGGCGCTGGTCGCCAAGAGGAAGGAGGTAGCGGAGACCAGGCCGGCCTTCGTCAGGCAAGAGAGCTGGCGCTACGTCAGGATACACCCCGAGTGGCGTAAGCCGAAGGGTGTGGACAGCAAGATGCGACGTCAGGACAAAGGGTGGCCCGCCCTCGTCAGAGTAGGATACCGGGGGCCCACCATGGCTCGAGGGCTCCACCCGAGCGGGCATCACGAATTCATCGTGCACAGGCCGAAGGACCTGGACACGCTGGTCCCAGGGACCGACGTCGCCAGAATTGGCCGGACCGTGGGAGCCAAGAAGAGGGAAAGCATACTCGAAAGGGCGAACGAACTGGGCATCAGGGTCGTAAATCCGACAGGACTGAGGATAGTTGAATCTGAAAAGTAAGCGCAGGCTAGCGGCGTCGGTGCTGGGCGTGGGGGTCGACAGGGTAGTGTTCAACGACGAGTACTCCGACCTAATCCAGGACGCCATCACAAGGAGCACCATCAGGGGGCTCGTCGGCTTCGGCGCCATCACCGTGACACCGGAGAAGGGAATCTCGAGGGGGAGGTTCAGAACGAAATCCCAGAAGCTCAAACGGGGGCGCAGCGCAGGCTCCACGGAGGGCTCCGCACACGCCAGGAACCCTAGGAAGGACATGTGGATCTCCAAGGTAAGGGCTCTCAGGTGGAGACTAAAGGTGGCCAAGGACAGGAAGCAGATCTCACCCGACGCCTACAGAATGCTCTACAAGCAGGTCAAAGGGGGACAGGTGAGGGGGGTCAAACACCTCATGGACCTCATGAAGGAGGCAAAGAAGTGATGTCGTCCCACGTGCCGTTGCTCAGGCGCAGGCGAGAGGGGGTGACGGACTACAGGTCCAGGAAGAGGGCCATAACTTCACAGAAACCCCTTCTGGTCGTAAGGATATCCAACAAGAACGTCTCATCTCAGTTCGTAAAGCCTACCGTAAAGGGGGACGTGGTGCTCTCGGCCTCGCATTCGAAGGAGTTGACGAAGCTGGGATGGCGCGGATCCTCAAAGTCCACACCCGCCTGCTACCTCCTCGGCCTGCTCTCGGGGAAGAAGGCACTGGCAGCGGGGATAAAGGAGGCGGTCGCCTACAATGGCCTCATCCCGTTCATCAGGGGAGCGAGGGTCGCCGCGCTCCTCAAGGGAGTCGTTGACTCGGGGGTCAAGGTACCTGTCGGGGAGGAGGCATTCCCTGACGCCGAAAGACTGGCTGGCAAATCTATTGCAGACTACGCAGCGAAGCTCGCTGACGAGGACCGGGAAGCGTACTCAAGGAACTTCTCTGCCCTTCTGAAGGGAGGATTCAAGCCCGAAGCCTACCCATTCGAGTTCGAGAAGGTGAAAGCAGCCATCTCGGGGGCGACCAAATGATGTCGGCCTATGGCAGGCGTGACCGCCAGGAGGAGGAGCAGGTCTGGGTGCCCAGGACCAAGCTTGGCGTGCTTGTGAACGAGGGGAAGATAACCTCCCTCGACGAGATATTCAGGAGCGGACAGAGGATCCGCGAAGCCGAGATAGTCAAGAAACTCCTCCCCGACCTGAGGAACGAGATCGTGGGGGTGAGCGTCGTCCAAAAACAGACAGACGCGGGGGAGCTGACGCGGTTCCTGGCCGTGGTGGCGGTCGGCAACGGAGCCGGTTGGTTCGGGGTAGGGAAGGGCAAAGCCATGCAGACCAGGGAGGCCATCGAGAAGGCGACCACAGCCGCACTACTCAACATAATCCCCGTGAAGTTAGGGTGTGGGTCCTGGGAGTGCAGGGATGGCAGGCCCCACTCGGTCCCCTACAAGATCAGAGGGAAAGCGGGGAGTGTTACCGTCGAGATAATACCCGCGCCGCGCGCCCTTGGCCTGGTGGCTGGGCCGGCCCTCAAGAACCTGCTTCAGCTAGCAGGGGTGAAGGACGCCTGGGTCAGGACCTTTGGCTCAACGAACACTATGTCTTCTCTCGCCAATGCCGTGTACGATGCATTCCGCATGTCGCACGGGCTCAACGTCTAGGTGAATTGATAATGGGTCTCATCCTTGTGGTCAACTTGCATGGACAGATCAATAGCTCCGCCCCCGTGCGCAAGGCCCTCAACGAGCTCTGGGTCGCCAAGAAGTTCTCAGCGTCGGTCGTGACCGATGATCCTCCCACGGTTGGGATGCTCAAGCTCTGCAAGAATTACGTCGCATGGTGTCATGTCGACGAAGGCCTCCTCGCAGACTTGCTCAAGAAACGCGGGATGGTAAGCGCAACGAGGTCCCTTGACGCAGCGAGGCTGAAGGAGCTTGGCTACAAGAACCACGAGGACATAGCCGCTAAGATGGTCAAGGACCAGGTACGGCTCTCGGCGCTCAATGGGGTACTCCCCTATTTCCGCCTCGCCCCTCCGAAGGGAGGGTTCAGGGCGTCCCTCCGGAGGCAGGCAACCGAGCGCGGTCTACTCGGCAACAACCCGAAGCTTGATGCGATAGTAAGGAGGATGATCTAGGGGTGCCAACGAGGGCGAGGAAGGGAAGGCGCTACAGAGGGATGAGGACCCACGGCTACGGCCAGATAGGCCAGCATCGCCACTCGGGGAAACAGGGAGGACATGGCAACGCGGGACTGCACAAGCACAAGTGGAGCTGGATGATACTCAACGACCCGGATCACTTCGGGCGGGACCCGTTCAGGCCCCCTGGATACGTCCGCCCCGCAAGGTGGCTGAACGTAGGCCAGCTGGACGGTCTCGCAGTCGGGGCGAAGTCGCTCGACCTCTCTTCGATGGGAATTGGCAAGCTCCTCGGTTCAGGCGAGGTGCAGAGAGCCTATGAAGTGAAGGTCGACTCCTTCACGAAAAAGGCTCAGGCTAAAATAGAGGCAGCGGGCGGAAAAATACTGGTCCAGGAGTAGGCCCCAGTAATTGGCTTCAGTCCGTGACTTCATCAAGAGCGTAGGCACAGTTCTCCCGGAGATTCCCAAGCCGGAGAGGAAACCATCGCTGAATGAGCGCTTCGTCTGGACGGCCATAGCGCTAGTCGCGTACCTGGTAATGGCCACCACCCCGCTCTACGGTTTCAGCAGCGTGGGGGCGAACGATCAACTCGCTTTCCTGAGAGTGGTGTTTGCGTCGACCCAGGGGACCCTGATGGAACTGGGCATCGGGCCCATCGTGACATCCGGTCTGATCCTCCAGCTCCTCGTGGGTAGCGATATCATAAAGCTCGACATGAGCGATTCAGCCGACAGGGCCATCTTCGGCTCGGCCACGAAGTTCCTTACGATAATCGTCATCGTGGGGGAATCCCTGGCCTACATCTACGGGGGCGCCCTCGGTAGCCTCGGTCAGACACAGGCGCTGGTAGTCTTTGTTCAGTTATTCGTAGCGAGTCTGCTGGTCCTCCTGCTCGACGAGCTCATCCAGAAGGGGTGGGGCATCGGGAGCGGAGTATCCCTCTTCATCCTCGCAGGCGTATGCCAGACGGTCCTTTGGTACACCTTCGCCCCCGTACCTTTCGAGGTGAGCGCGGGGGTCAGCGCCTACTTCGGCTTCATCCCCTACACCATCAGCGCTTTCTTCACCAATACGCTCCCGAGCATAGTCATCAGGGACTTCAAGTATCCGAGCCTGCTCACATTTTCCCTCACCATCGTGATGCTGCTCGTCCTCGTCTACATCGAGGGCATCAGGGTGGAGCTTCCAATCACGTCGATAAAGTATAGAGGGTTCCAGGGCGTCTACCCAATCAAGCTTCTGTACGTGTCCAACATACCCGTTATCCTTGTTTCTGCGCTGGGGGCTAACGTTACCTTTTTCTCTAGACTTCTCGACAACTACTACGG
>Ga0187769_10000375_pt1 | contig 24490 bp, 23 predicted proteins | sample 0116_SJ02_MP02_1_FD_133140 | JGI IMG/M metagenome (GOLD analysis project Ga0187769, IMG submission 133140) | Tropical peat soil microbial communities from peatlands in Department of Meta, Colombia - 0116_SJ02_MP02_10_MG | ecosystem: Environmental > Terrestrial > Soil > Wetlands > Peat | place... | reverse complement strand
TGGGTCAGTCTCCGCAGCGGCGACCACCCTCCGGGGACCAACGAAGCGCGCAATGTCATCGATGTGGCCGTCCGTGTCGTCCCCTTCAATTCCCGACCCGAGCCAGATTACGTTCCTCGCTCCGAGGTTGGCTCCAAGGATTTCTTCGAGCCTTTTCTTCCCAATGCCCGGATTCCTGTTGGAGTTCAGGAGGCACTGCTCAGTCGTAAGCAGGCTCCCGTCTCCATTCACGTCTATCGACCCCCCCTCCAGCACTATTCCGGGCCTAATGATAGGAAGGCCAGAGCTGGCGGCAATCTCCTCTCCCGCCTCATTGTCAGGTCTGAGGTCCTCGTACTTGTTCCCCCAGGCGTTGAAGACCCACTTGACTGCGGCGCCTTTGCCGCCTCTCACGTACGTCGGCCCGTAGTCCCTTACCCAGACGTCGACCGTCCTGATGTGGTGGAATGACACTGTGGCGTTTCCTACTAGGGCCCTTACCCTTGACTCAGTCTTCGAGTCGTCGACCAATATGTGAACTACTTCACCCTCGGCGAGTGCATCCACCATCTTCACGTACGTCCTCTCCACGATAGGGAGTATCCGAACCGGGAATGTGTTCGGGTCTTTGGGCCACGAGATCCAGGTGCCTTCGTGGGGCTCCCACTCGGCCGGCATCCCATAGCCCTGAGCTTTTCTTCGGGCCATTCCTACGCTCTACCCCGTTATCCCACCATAGGAGCCTGGCTTCCTGTTCCTCATGAATCCCCACCCTCCCTCGATGGCCCTCCCCAGGTTGAGGTCGCAGTCCACGGTGAAAACCCCAGGCTTGTCCCCCGCTCTGAAGAGAACCTTGCCAAACTGATCGCAGACAAACGAGCCTCCCCAGAACGTCGTGTCTCCCTCGGCCCCCACCCTGTTTACGGTGCAGACCACAACCGAGTTGGAAATGGCGTGCCCCACCTGGACGGCTTCCCACGCATTCTTCCAGTCCCCCTCCACGGGTTCGATCCCCTTCACCCATCCGATGGCAGTGGGGTAGAACAGCACCTCCGCCCCCATGAGCCTCTCGATCCGAGCGGCCTCTGGGTACCACTGGTCGAAGCAGATCAGGGTCCCCAGCTTCCCCCAGGTGGTCCTGGCTACGGCATACCTGTCCCCCGGGTCGAAGTAGTCCTGTTCGAAGTAGTGCTCGTCCTGAGGGATGTGTATCTTCCTGTACTTCGAGATTGTCCTGCCATTTTCATCGAAGACCAGGCAGGTGTTGTATCTCCGCCTGCCCGACTTCTCGAAGATTGATCCACCTACTAGCGTCACCCTGTTCTCCCGTGCTGACTCTAGAAGCGCTTGGCTGGTAGGCCCGGGGATCGGCTCCGGGTGTTCGCGCGACTTCCTCTTTGTCGGGAAGTAGCGATAAGCGAACAGCTCCGGCAGACAGACGACCCGCGCCCCCTTCCTGGCCGCTTCTCCCACGAGGGAGAGTGCACTCTCGATGTTTTCTTGGCGGTCTTCGGACATGGACATCTGGACGATGCCCAATCTCACAATTCGGGGGCGCAACGTTCGAGCCTTGGGTGCAGGGCTTTTCAAACTAATCTCGTCGGCTTCCACACGCTGCAAACGTTTTTCCCCTCTCCTTCAATCCTGCAGGGCCAATGCCCTGGATTCAGATGTTGCTTCTTCAGATTGCAAGCACCAACTCAACTACCACCGGAGCCTCCGGGGGGGAATCCCTTCTCGCAACTCTGGCTGAACTCGCAGTCTCCCTGGGTGTCATCATCGTCGTAGGGACGCTCATGACCAGGTTCATCATTCGCATTGCGCGCCGTGCTGGCGCGTCCAAGCAGATTGAATCTTCAGTCAGGGACCTGATGGGAGTAATAGCATTGCTGGCCGCACTCGGCGTTGTCTCGACCGTGTCAGGCCTGTCCTCCTATTTCACTGCCCTGACGATATCAGGTGTCGCGGGACTGGCGGGCTCGCTGGCGCTGCAGACGACGTTGTCAAACATCATTTCTGGAATTCTTATGCTCCGGGACGGAACCGTCCACGTTGGGGACGAGATACAGTACGGCGGTCCTGGCGGCCTGAGGGGGGAGGTGGTCCGGCTCTCCCTCAGAACCACCTGGCTTAGGACCTCAGACGGGCACATAGCTGTCATAGGGAACAGCAACCTATCCGCGGGGCCGATACTCAACTATTCGGCAACGGCCAGGCTCGAAAAGAAACTGAGTCGCTGACTCGGCGCCACACCATCATTTGATACGCTAGGTGACTTCAGCTCGACCAAAACAGGTCGAGGGTAGTCGCGCCCATTATCTCGTCGAAGCTGAAGTCGAGGGCATCGAGCAATTGGTCGAACATCGAGTGAGCGTATTCGATGTATTTGTCTGCGTCTATCTCGTCTGGTCTCGCCAGCTCCGCCGGCTTCACATAGGGCGGGCTCTTCGTCTTAACATATGCGATGATCTCTCCTGCCTTGATTTCCTTCCCTTTCTCCTCGAGTTGCATCGCCGCTCTTACGTGCTGAGGGGTAGTCCCGTTGTACTTGCCGGTGGGTTTGCCCATCATCACAGTGAAAGCGAGGTCCTGGACGGGGACCTTCTTTCCCTTGATGTCCGTAATCATCTTGGTCAAGAGATTCTTCGTGTCCACCCTCGCTCTCTCGAAGTCCTGCGGAGTCTTGACTGAGCTCAATATCTCAAGGGTATCATAGAAGGTTTTCTTGAGATACTCGGGGGTTTGTGACTTCTTACCAGTCAAGCCTTTGATATCGACTGTGCCGTCGGGGAAGACCCCGAAGTAGTTCTTCTTCCTGCTGCTGAACGCCACATATCGATACACCTTATCCAAGTCCAGTTCTATGCCGAGTTCGTTCTGGGTCCAACGAGTGACAATTTCGATTTGTTGCTTTGACGGATTCTGAAGGTAGGTCGAATCTGTGTCCCCGTAGAGGACTTTGATACCAAGCTCGTTGCATTTTCCGATTGTTCTGGTGATGGCGTCTCGACCAAGAGCAGCGGTTGCTTCTGCCACTGGAAGGCAGTAGAACGCGAATGTCTCGAAACCGAGCACACCGTAGGAGGCATTCAGAAAGACTTTCAGGCCTTGCGACACGATGTTGTAAAGTTCTCTGTCCTCTTTCGATAGAGTTGCATCTCTTGTTAGTGGCTTATAGTGTGCCACCCTGAGGTCTCTTAGAGACCCGGTGACTAGACTCACAATCCCCTTCCTCTTTGTACAGACCCAGGACGTTGTGTCTGGTATGGAATTTGACTTGCACTCCCGGTGAGGGCAGTTGACTGTCTCATAGGATAGGTTGTGAACTTTTATGAGGCTGGGGTAAAGACTGGCGAAATCAAGGACCGAGACGTCGAAGTAGACGCCCGGTTTCGGTTCAATTACGAACCCTCCCTTGTACTTCTTCCCTTTGATTATGGCCTGGGACGACGCACCTCCCTTCTCCGCCAGCTCGTCCTGTCGTGGAATCAGGGCGCCAATCTTTCTATGCTCGAAGAAGAGAAGACTCCTAATCCAGTTGGAAACCCCCAGCCTTGAAACGTCGTTCATTGGCATCTTCCCTATCCGTGAGATGACCTGTAGTAACTTCATTACAACGGAGCCCATCATGGATGTGAACTCATACGTGAGCGTTGAATCGTTGAGACAGTACCGACCCAGCTCGGCGAGCGGGAGGTCTCCTATTTCTCCCTGGAACTCGATTTTGGACTTGCCAAGGAGAGCTTCGGCGACCCCGTTCAAGGTGTGCTCAGTGTACTTGTTTCCGAAGGCGTAGACCTGAATGGACCTGTTCCTGAAGAACTGATACAGGTCTATGTGGATGCCGTGCTTCAGTGATGCAGCTACCCTTTCGAGCTGAATGGGGTCCTCCTCCTCTCTGATTCCGAGGGCTTCAGCTCTGTGCTGCAGGTACCGGAGGTCGAAGTCGTCTCCGTTGAACGTGATGATGACCGGGTAGCTCATCATCTTCGAGAAGACCGCCCGAAGGAGGTCAGTTTCATCCGAGAAGACCCTGTAAGAGAAGGTACTGGAATCCAGGCCGCCGTCGTCTCTATCGCCTTTCAGCAGATAGACTAGTTTCTCTTCGTCGTTGAAGAACGAGACCGCGATCACTGGTTGTCTGGGATTCTCGACGTCAGGGAGCCTGCCCTCCTCGTTGTCCACTTCAATGTCTAGGGCCACCCTCCTGAAATTCGCAAGCGGCTCGCTTAGGAGCTCGGCCCAGTCCCTCAGATATGGCTGGAACTCGCTAGGGTTCCTCCTGGTCACTTCTTCGAGGGACCTGTTCACCTTGCCGGGGACTTCGTGGGTCAGCGGAATCACGTCTCCGTGTGACACCCTGTAGTAGGTCCCCATCCTCAGCCCTCTGTCATACGCGAAGTTCTCGTAGTACTTGATGTCCGCTTCCCATGCTTTGATCATGTCCCTTATGCTGTCGTTCCCTCCCCCTATGGCGAGGGGATCTGTGGTCACGATCTTCCTCAGCTTCACCTTTGTGTCGTTCAGTAGGTCAAGCTTTTCCTCCTCCACTATGCCTAAGACGTCTTTCCTGGCCTCTACTTGGACCAGTTCCTCCTTCGGAAGTCTTGTATAGCAGTACGGCCGATGTCCTGTGTTGTCCTCCCAAATCCAAAACCTTCCACTTTTTTCGTCGTAAAACTTGAGGATCGCGAGCCTCTCGTCCCCGTCATAGGAAGCAGATGCGAGCATCCCTTCTTCCAAATCCTTGACTGGTCTGGTGAGTTCCTTGAGCTTGGCGGCCAAGTCTAGTGTCGCCGAGCCGGGCTGCGATGCCAAGGAAAGGTCGCGCCATGGCAGAGACTTCGGCAAATAAGCCTACTGGGAAGCATCTTTGGTCGGGGCACCATCAAGGCCGAAGCCGAGAGCTGCAACTTAGAGTAGGTTTGTGGCTCGTGAAGACAATGACTTATATCGGCTTTCCCGGTCGGCCCCTGAGATGCCGAAGTTTCTGGACGCATTGGTTGCCAATGCCGCCTATGCATTCATTGCAGCAGGCGTGATTTGGCTCGCTGTTGCGGTGCTTGCTGGCTCTTCTCTCATCCTCTGGCCAGTGGTGGCGTGCATCGCGGCCGGTATCATGCTCAGAGAATGGCCCTCGGGGAGATTGACCTGGCCATGGGCCGTTGCGACGGCGGTGATGGGGTTCCTCCTGTCAGCCTATCAGGTGTACGCCTGGCTCTCTTTTCTTGGTGGGGCATTCTCCACTTTGGCCGTGTTCTCTGTTATCGGGTTCGCTGTCTTCGCCATAGTGCACGTGTTCCTGTTCTACGGGACCACTTCTAGGCCAGGCGCTGCGAAGGCTGTAGCTGAATAGAGCTCTCTGGAGATCTGAGGGCGGGCGTCCGCCGAGGGAGTGCTCAAATAAACCCCCAGGTAGGAGGCCAACTAGGTTCCATGTCCTTCATTCCAATCAACAAGCCTCTGCTTGGGGAAGAAGAGCAGGAGGCTGTTCGGCAGGTCATTTCGACTGGCAGGCTGGTGGACGCCTCGTTTGAAGGGGGGAAACGCGTGAGGGAGTTCGAGGGCAAGGTCAGGAACCTGGTCGGGACAAAACACGTCATAGCGGTGAATTCCGGAACCGCCGCCCTTCATGCCACACTAATGGCGCTGGGGATCAAGCCCGGGGACGAGGTAGTCGTGCCTTCCCTTACTTTCGTTGCGACGGCCAACGTTGTACTCGCATGCGGGGCGAAACCAGTGTTCGCCGACATCAAGAAGGACTACAACTTGGATCCAGCCTCTTTCAGGAAGTCGCTCACCCGAAAGACAAGGGCTGTGATCCCGGTCCATGTCTATGGCTATCCGGCCGACATGGATGAAATCAGAGAGGTCGCATCTCCGAGGGGAGTCGCTGTGGTCGAAGATGCGGCCGAGTCACTCGGCGCGACTTACAAAGGGATCCAGACCGGAAAACTCTCAGCTGCGGGGTGCTTCAGCATGTATGCCACAAAGGTCGTCACCTCCGGCGAGGGAGGAGCAGTCTCGACTGACGACGATGAGCTCGCAGAGAAGCTGAGGCTCGTGAGGAATCACGGTATGGTCCACGGTTACGACACGCGGATTCTCGGCTTCAACTACAGGCTCCCGGAAATCAGCGCTGCCATCGCTTCTGTGCAGATGGACAAGCTCCCAGGTTTCCTTCACGCGAGGGCGAGGAACGCGAAGTATCTTACCGGACGCGTGAGCTCAGCCCCAGGCGTCGAATTCACCCAGAACGCCGAGGACAGAACGCACGTTTACTACCTCTACACCCTTCATCTCAAGAGGAGGAGGGACCAGGTCGCGAAGGCCCTCAACGCGTCAGGCGTCGGGGCAGCGATCTACTGGAAGATACCTGTCCACAAGACTCCGCTGTACGCCAAGCTCGGCGGTAGCAGGAAGGTCCTGAGGCAAACGGAAGACGCCGCGCGGCACGTTATTTCACTCCCCGTGCACCCGGGGCTCTCCGAGTCTGACATCGAGAGGGTCGCCGACAAATTCCTGGAAGCAATCCAGACCCGGACATAGGTGTGACGTCCATTGTCGCCTCCCGCGAGGGTCTGCGTGGTGGTGCCGACCTACAACGAGAAGGAGAACATCACACCTCTTGTCGAGTCCCTTGAGCGGGCTGGGGTCCCGGGACTGTCTCTTCTGTTCGTCGACGACGGCAGTCCCGACGGGACCGCCGAAGAGGTGAAGCGCCTTATGGAAGAGAAGTCCTGGATTCGCCTTCTCGAGAGGCCGAAGAAGATGGGGATAGGCTCTGCGTACCAGGACGGCTTCAAGGCGGCCTTCGACTCCACGAGTCCGGACGTGCTGGTGGAAATGGACGCGGACCTACAGCACCCTGCATCTGCGCTCCCGGATCTCGTGGAAGCCGTTAATGAAGGGGCGGACGTCGCGATCGCGTCTAGATACATTCCAGGAGGTGGGATTTCAGGGTGGGGCAGACTCCGCAGGGTTGTCAGCCGAGGGGCGAATGGCTACGCTCGGTCGATGCTGGGTCTGAAAGTCAAGGACGCCACCTCGGGGTACAGGGCGTTCTCAAGGGCAGCGGCGGAGGCGGTGGCCCAGGCAGAGCTCCCGGCCAAGGGGTTCGAGTTCCAGGTCGCCACTCTTCACCTCCTGAAGGACAAGTTGAAAATTGTCGAGGTGCCCTTCACGTTTACGGAGAGAACCGCGGGGAAGTCGAAGCTGGGACTCGCCGACGTTGCGAGGTTTTTCGTGGCTGTCCTACGAATGGCCCTCTGAAGAGCGTGACCACGGCCCAAAGGGGGGCAACATAGAAATACGAGGAATCTCGGCGGCCTTCATAATTGAGTGCTGCAGCGCCCAAGGAACCGCAGCCATCGCAGCCCGCCAAGGTGTTTGCGGGGGCGGTCTACGAGTGCGTCAGGTGCGGGACCAGGACCACCCAGGAGGAGCTGGCGAAGCTCCCCGAGGTCAAATGCATATGTGGGTACAGAGTTTTCAAGAAGGCCAGGCCTGCAGTCGTTAAGCAGATTAAGGCTGTCTGAAGGGCAACTAAGCCGTCTTCGTCGATTGGCTAATTTCGGCCAATGATTTAATTACACGGTCGAGTCGGCCAGCGTGATTCCTGATGCATCTCATGCAGAGCAAAGAAAGAGCGGCCATCTTAGGCTACGGGGCATACATTCCAGTCTACCGGCTCCCCACGGCTGAGATCGCGAGGGTCTGGAAGGGGGGCGGGTCAGGGCCGAACCTGGAAAAGGCAGTCGCTGCTGCAGATGAGGATACCGTGACAATGGCCATCGAGGCGGCAAGGCAGGCAATGAACATGGCGGGAGTGGAGAAGCTTGGCGCTGTTTTCGTCGGTACCGAGTCCAAACCATATGCCGTGAAGCCAACAAGCACAATAGTTGCCCAGGCGCTTGGCCAGCACAACACGCTGGCGGCTGACCTGGAGTTCGCATGCAAGGCAGGCACCGAGGCGATGCAGGTCATAACCGGGCTCGTCGGGTCCGGCATGATCAATGCGGGGGTGGCCATAGGGATGGACACGGCCCAGGGGGCGCCCGGGGACGAACTCGAGTACACCGCGGCGAGCGGGGGAGCCGCCTACGTCATCGGGAGGAGGTCGAAGGACGCAATAGCGGTGATCGACTGCAGCACGTCATACGTGTCCGACACAGCCGACTTTTGGCGCAGAGCGCACGAGCGGTACCCGAGGCACCTCTCGAGGTTCACGGGAGAGCCGGCATACTTCCACCACATCGAGAGCTCCGTGACGATTCTGTTCGAGGAGACGGGGCACAAGCCGTCGGACTTCAAGTACGCGGTCTTCCACCAACCGAACCCCCGCTTCCCTGTCGAAGTCGCGACGCGGCTCGGCTTTACCATGGAGCAGATTAAGACCGGGCTCCTCAATCCCATGATTGGGAACACCTATGCCGGGAGCTCCCCAATAGGCCTCGCAGCGGTGCTCGACGAAGCCAAGCCCGGGGACAAGATCCTGCTTGCGAGCTTCGGATCCGGCGCTGGCTCCGACGCGTTCTGTATCGACGTGCTCGAGGGGATTACCAGGACCAGGGGAGTGAACCCAACGGTGAAGTCAATGCTGGAGAGGAGCACCAAGATAGACTATTCCACTTACTCGAAGTTCAGGGACAAACTGGAGAAGTAGGAGATTCCGTGCCAAGGTCAAAGGTCTACGTCAACTCGGTCGGCATGACCACCGTTGCAGACCACTGGGAGTCGTCAATTCTGGATTTGGCTGTTGAGGCTTCAAGGGGAGCGCTTAAGGGATTCGGGAAGAAAAAGCCCGACCAGATCATAGTCGGCAACATGTTCAGCGCGGTCGGGGCGCACCAGGAGCACCTCGGGGCGATGCTCGTGGACGGCCTGGGACTAATCGGGACTCCAGCGTTCAAGGTGGAATCCGCTTGCTCGTCTGGGGGTTCGGCGTTCAACGTGGGGTACAATCTCGTGAGGTCCGGGGCCATCGACTCCGCACTTGTGGTAGGGGTGGAGAAGATGAGGGACCTTGAGCCAGAGGACGTCTCCCAGGCGCTAGCCATGGCTGAGTCGGCTGAGTACACCCAGTTTGTGGGAGCCACCTTCGCCGCGCTCAACGGCCTTCTGGCGAGGTACTACATGGAACAGATGGACGTGTCCAGGGACGAGCTGAGCTCCATCCCCGTCATAGACCACTCGAACGCTGTCACGGCCGCCCACGCCCAATTCAGGAAGGCGATAACTCCCGAGGTTGTGAGCAGATCGGCGATGATTTCCGACCCACTGAGGCTTTTCGACTGCGCTCCAGTGGGAGACGGGGCCGCGGCCGTGCTGCTGGTGAACGACAACGCCGCCTCAGGAACGAAGAGGAAGATGGCCGAAGTCCTCGGGGGGAAGATAGCGACCAACGATTTCAGCCTCTACGAAAGGGGAGACATGCTCGACTTCAAGTCCACTCGGCTCGCCTTCAGGGGGGCGCTGAAGGAGGCAGGGCTGGTACCCGCGAAGGTCAGCCTGGCAGAGTTGCATGACGCTTTTTCGGTCGTCGGGGCCCTTTCATTGGAAGCGATGGGGTACTCGAAGAGGGGGCATGCTTCGAAGGACGCGAAGGAAGGAAAGTACAGCAGGGGCTCCGAGCTCCCCATCAATACCTTCGGGGGCTTGAAAGCACGGGGGCACCCCGTCGGCGCGACCGGCATCTACCAGATAGCAGAGGTCTACCTCCAGCTTACGGACCAGGCGGGTAATAACCAGGTCGAGGGGGCCGAGTACGGCGTCACTCAGAACGTGGGGGGCGTGGATACCACCGCGGCGGTACACATCTTCGGGAGGGCGTCCTAGATGTCGATCCAGTATTGGCGAATAAGGGACAGGTACTACCGCCTGATAGGGAGCAAGTGCGTGGACTGCGGGGACGAGTTCTTCCCGCCGGTCTACAGGTGCAAGGGGTGCGGCTCTGAGCACATCAAAGACAAGGAGATGCCCAAAACGGGGAAAATCATGACCTACACGATTCTTCACGAGCCTCTGCCGGGGTTCGAAGCGCAGACCCCGCTGTACCTTGCAGTGGTGAAGCTCGACAATGGGGCAAGGATTCTCACGCAGATCGTCGATTCCCCGGAGGATTCAGTGAAAACGGGCGCGAAGGTGCGGGCGACAATCAGAAGGGCGATGGTCGACGGCGATTCTGGTCAGATCGTATACGGGTTCAAGTTTATTGTGGAAAGCTAGGCTACCACAACATCATCTGCGTGGTCTACGGCTCGATGCCCGATTGATTACCCGATAACTCTTAGTAATTCTTCAACAAACCACACGGAGGCAATAGGCGTATCATTGAAGTTTCTTGTAATGTGGGATCATCCTGCAGGGAAAACTGCCGCCGAAGAAATCAGAGTAGATATGAAGAAGGGGACGATCAAGGAGTTCGGAAGGATCGTCGGAACAACCAGAGGGTATGCAATTTTCGAAGCCAAAGACGAGGCCGAGATCATCAAACTCACTGGGAAGTACCATTCCGAATTTGGAGTGATTTTCTCTACCGTCGAGCCCGTCCTTTCGTTAGAAGACTTTCTGAAGGCTGCCTCGACCTGACGCGTATATCGACGCGATTGAACCAATGGCCATGTTAGGTTCATCGCGGAGAAGTAGCCGGACTTCTCACCCAGGTCTCGTTGATGGTCGGCACTCCTCTTGATGGAATCCTAGTTTCAGTGGCCAGCAATACGCTCGGGGAGCGTTCAAAAGTTTCGAAAGTGCCAAATATCGAGCCTTGCTGTCTCGATGGGATGGCCTTCGAAGCTCAGCATAAGGTGGAGGGCATAAGGGTCGACGTTCCAACCTACCTTGCTCCTGATGATTACAACACTCTGACCGACCTCTGCGTTCTGTTTGATGACGGCCGGCGTTGCCACATGGGGGTCGGGGAAAGTCGAATATTCTTGGTTCATCCCTCCCACGTCGCCGAAGCAAACGAGATCCTGAAGAAATACAAGGTCGAAATTGTCAACGGGAAACAGGCCAAGCCCGGAGACCGGCACTAGGCTTCCTCAACCGAGCCGTGTTCGAGCTACAGGTTCGTCCAACGAGATAGTTTGCCTCTACAGCCAAGTCCCGCCAGCTTGCCAGCCCAGCTTTAGCTAGCCCGAACCTCGGCTCAGTTACCCATGCCCCTCTGTTCGCAAAGTCGGTACCCGACCGGGCTTTCGGCAATTTAGGGGAAGAAACAGGAGAGTGTTGACCCTGTCCTATCTTTTGAGGACAGATGGACGGTGCCACTAGTTTCAGAATCCATAACCCGTTAATCCAAAATCTCTTCAAAATTCGTCATGGCCTCTCTCTCCGTCGTTTGGGGTACAGGGAAGTCGCTTTCAGACTTACGCTTCTGTGAGTCTGATCTCCAACGGGTGCCCCGGCGGTGGCGTTGTGACGGGGGACAGCGGTTGGAACCTTGACCACGTGTCCGAACTGTGGGAACGAGATCAAGGAGGACTTCAGCTTCTGCCCTTTCTGTGAAACGCCATTGAAACCTTTCTGCCCTTCCTGCAAGAGAGAGCTGGAACCAGGCTATGTGAGATGTCCTTACTGCGGGTTCAGATTGGGGTCAGAAACGCCTGCAAAGAAGCTGTACGTGAAGGGGGGCAGGTCCAGGTTCCTCAGCCTTATCATCGTGCTCTCGCTCGTAAGCGGAATAATCGACGTCATACAGGGCGCGAACGAAAGCACATATCAGTATGCGAATTACGTGTACCAACCCCCCATTCCTGCACTGGCACGCTACCTGGCTTTGGCACAGGTCCCCATCTCGGTGTTGGTGCTTCTTGTTGGAATCGCCCAATTCTTCATTTTCTACGGGCTCATCTACGGCAAAGCATTCTCCAGGAGGTACCTACTCAAACTGGTCGGATTGACATTTGTACTGTCGCTTATCATGCTCTCGTTGGACGGGATGATGTCCTCCGTGTACTCCTTGCCTTCTAGCGTCCTACCCTTCGACATCTTCTTTGTCTTCTGGGCCTTCTTCGTGCTGGTCGTCGTGTGGCGCTACGTCATCCTCCAGGAAACTAGGGCAATACTCAGATCAACAGGCGCTTCCTGAGGCCGTATCATGCCCCATTCCCACTCCAACCCTTGCCATGCTTCATACTGGCGATGGATAACTACGTCTCTGCCTCGTTTGCGGCTTGCGGAACCACACAAGTGTCCAACTCACCTCCGACTACCTTACCGGGCGGGCAAATGAAGACGACGAGTATCCTCGACTGGATTGATGCAGCAATTAGTGCTGGAGTAGTACTTGTTATCTTGAAGTCCTTGGTCACCAATTCGTGGTTCTTCACGGGGGGCGTATTGGCCGCGAGCGTTGCTGCGCCAATGTTATCCGTCCTGGTTGTTTCGAGAGTGCTAAAGGGACGGGGCTTTTCGATAGAGAGATACTTCGTAGGGCTTGCCTCTGCCGTGAGTGGCATATGGCTTTTTGAGATACTGTACCATTACGGATTTCTAACGACAATTCCGTACGTCCTCGACAACCTTCAAACGTTCAACATTGACACGGGAATGGGCACTTACTTCCCGTTGTCATGGGCATTAATCATGGTGTCTCTTCCCTTTGTCGCGTACGCAAGTATGTCAATCAACAGGGTGCTCGTTCTCTGCAGCGTTTCGGCCATGGTCTTGTTCGGCCTGTGGGTAGGCATTGGCTATCCCCAGTGGATGTACCCTGGATCCTTCTTCACGAATCGGCTAATCGAGGTCAGCCCCACCTCCGCCGCCGCCTACGGCTTGTTCTTCAATACGGTGACGAAAGTGGTTGTTATCCTGACTCCATGCTCGCTCTTCCTCCGTAGAGGAATGCACCTTTCGGAGCTGTTCAAGGGCGGAACTCATAGGGCCCAGGCCTGAACTCCGTTTCCAGCGGCCCAATCTTCTCTGAGCCTCAGAACTGAGGCGAATCATCACGTTTGAGTCATCAGACGAGTGCGGTCCTCCGATAGTGTCGGCCGCCTGCCTCCGTCCCTGGTCTTGGTGAAAGCTCAAGCATAACATATATCCTGTCCCTGACAGCCTCGACGAGGTTGTCCTCCGAGGAAGTCGTTCGCATCGCACAGCAGCGCGGTTTCTTCTTCAAGACGGCACCCAGCTACCCAAATGCGCCGGCTGGTTTCCTCGACTACGGACCCCTGGGCGTGGCCCTGAAGGCTAGGATTATCGAGCTCTGGCGGAGGATGATCGTAAAGCGGGACGCCATGATTGAGATAGACGGAGCCCAGATCCTCCCGAAGGCTGTTTTCGAGGCTTCTGGCCACCTCTCCAGCTTCACCGACCCCTTTGTGAGGTGCCCGAAGTGCGGGTCCGTCTACAGGCCAGACAAGCTCCTCGAAGAGAAAACAGGAAAGGCTGTACCGGAGAAGCTGAGCGACGCGGACTATGACTCCCTGATGGCAAAGGCGGGAGTGAAGTGCTCGAAGTGCGGCTCGAGCCTCTCTGGCACCACCCGATTCAACATGATGTTCAGGGTTGGAATAGGGCCGGCGGGGGAGGAGGCCTACCTCCGCCCTGAGACTTGCCAGAGCATCTTCGTCGACTTCCCTCTCTTGTACAAGACTCTCAGGGCGAAGCTCCCCATAGGGATGGCCCAGGTGGGAAGGAGCTTCAGGAACGAGATAGCCCCCCGGCAGGGGCTGCTCAGGCTCAGGGAACTCAACCAGGCAGAGGTCGAAGTGTTCTTCAACCCAAAGAAGACGGACGCTCCGGCGTTCGAATGGGCGAAGGGGGACGTCCTTTCGTTCAGGATGCCCGACGGGAAAGACGTCAGGATGAGCGTCGCCGAGGCCTTGCGAAGTTCTATTATCCCCAACATGCTAATCGGCCACTATCTTGCACTGATTACGAGGTTCTACGAAGCTGCAGGGGTTCCCCGGAGATCCCAGCGGCTGAGAATCCTCTCAGATGAGGACAGGGCCTTCTACTCGAAGGCCGCCTATGATCTGGAGGTCGAAATAGGTACCGGGTGGTTAGAGCTTGTCGCCTGCAACTACAGGGGGGACTACGATCTCGGAGGCCACGCCAAGGCGAGCGGTACCGACTTTACGGTCGAGGACGGTGGGGAGAAAATCCTCCCTCACGTCTTCGAGCTGTCGCTCGGCGTCGACAGAAGCACCTATGTCGTGATCGAGCTCTCCATGAAAGGGGAAGGGGACAGGAGGACCATGGCACTGAAGCCCTACCTGGCGCCCATCCAGGCCTGTGTCTTCCCTCTCGTGAACAAAGACGGGCTCCAGGAGGCCGCCAGGTCTGTCGTGGCCGAGCTGCGGGAAAGCTTCGACGTCTTCTATGACGAGTCTGGCTCCATCGGGAGGCGGTACGCTCGAGCCGATGAATCAGGGGTGCCCGTCTGCGTTACGGTGGACTACGACACCCTGAAGGACAACACGGTGACCCTCCGGGACAGGGACACGAGGCGGCAGGAACGCGTAGCCGTACCCGACCTGGCCATCAGGCTTGGTGCCATAACTAGGTTTCCTAGATTAGAGGGGCCAGCACCAGAAGCGTAGCGTAGGCGACCGCTGCGCCCGCGACTGTCGACACCACATTCACGATGTTGTTCTCTATGTACCACTTCCCCCCGGTGACCTTCGTTTTCTCCCCGCAATGCTTCAGCGCCTCGGTGGGCTTCAGACAGACCACGCAGTACCCCTTCCGCTGCACCGTCGCGCCTACGAGGCTGTCAAACACGGCCCCGGACACGCCTCCTATAACGCAGACAGGGAGGATAAGGTAGGGGTCAGGGAGTATTCCCAGCGCGAGGGCCATCATCCCGATGACTAGGGATGCGAACGCCGCCCCCACAAAGCCGAGCGCCGTGACGCCCCCCGATGTCCCCGGCTTCACCGTAAGAGAAGGATGGGTGATGAGTACCGGCTGGCTTTGGCTTAGGAGTCCGAGCTCTGTGGCTACAGTATCGGCGGCGGAGGTAGACACGGCTCCGAGGAAGAACACAGCGGGAACAATGCCCGGACTCGCCAGGTTCCAGATGGCAGCGATGGACGCGAGACCCCCGTTGGCGAGGATGTGGGGCCAGTTTCGAGCGCCCCCCTTTCCCTGGGCGCTTCCCAGGCGTCGCTTGTAGCCGTACTTGTAGAGGGTGAAGACCACCCCGAGGCTGAAGAAGACGGCGACTATGATGAACCAGGAGAACCCCCCGCCGTATATGACTGCGAACCCCACCGTCGTGCTCGCTAGAAATCCCCGGGCATCAATGGTTTTCAGCAGCACTGCGGCGAGGGCAAACGCCACCACCACAAAGAACTCTACCACCACGGTTACGGGGGTCACTGAGCGTCCGCCTTCCCATTCTCTCCAGTCAACGGCGGGGGCGCCCGCGGCTTCACGGAATTAAATCGTGCGGAATCTCCATGTCTTGTGACTCTTAGCGTGATTCAGTTCCAGAGAGGTCTCCCCTTTCAAATACTCAGAACTCAGCCGACCTTTTATTCCCCAACCCATCCCGCCATTTCGACTCTTCGTGAAGGCTATCAAGTCTGTCGCGTTCCATTACAGGCCGACGCCACAGACAGTCGAGCTTCTACAGACCTTCCGGACGATGGTGAACGATGCCATCCGCATCTGCCTCAAGGAAGATGTTAAGGGACGCCTGACCCTAAGGAACAGAATCTACAAGGAGTTCAAGGAGAGATACAATGCTGTCTCTTGCTTTCCTTACTCCGTCGCGGAAGTGGCGTGGTCAATCGTGAAGAAGCACAGGAGGTGGCAGAGGAGACCTGTCGCGAGAAAACTTATGCTCAAGATGGACTCTGCCAGCTACTCGCTCAACTATGGCATCATATCATTGCCGTTCAGGAAGGGGGGACGGCTACTTGTCCCACTCCGGTACGGAGACTACCAGAGTTCGATTCTCATGGACGAGACTCTCAAGCGCGGTTCGGTGACGATGACCAATACCACGATTTTTATCGCATTCTCGAAAGAGATCGAGGTAGCTTCGCCTGTGAAAAGGGTCGGCATCGATCTGAACGAGAAGTCTCTCGTCGAAAGTGACGGTACGAAGTTAGACCTCTCTAAGGCTGCCCGGTTGCACACGGAGTACGGGATAAGGCGTAGGAACTTCTTTGCAAGACACCACGGAGACTGGAAGGTGAAGCAGAAGTTCGCAAGCTCCAGAAGAGAGAAAGAACGCGTGAGGCAGTTCCTGCACAAGGTCGCTAAGCAGGTTGTTCAGAAGGCAAAGAAGAATCGCGAAGGAATCATCCTCGAGGGGTTGAAGGGCATCCGCTACAAGAGCAGAAGGGGGAACGGGGACGGCCCTGACAGGAGGCGCAGGATCGCCCTCTGGCCTTTCCGGCAACTGCAGAATTACATCGAATACAGGGCAAGATGGGAAGGTATCTCGGTAGAATACGTCTCCGCTTCTTGGACCTCCCGGACGTGTCACTTCTGCGGGTTCGTCAACGAGAAGCTGAAGATTACAGACAGGGAGTGGCTATGCCCTTGTGGTGCCATTCTCGACCGCGACCTCAATGCGGCTATCAACGTGGAGCGCCGCGGGACAATACCATGTCTGGGTGAGGTTCGCCCAGGAGCGCAGGGCACAGATGAAGCTGTGAAGGGGAACGAGGCGACGCCGGCTCCAATCCTCCGAGTAGAAGCTCTGAAGGGGAGTCCCTAGGTTGTCAATTAACCAAGGAGTTCCCAGAGCCAATTAAATACACACCTCCGTGCCTCCAGGCTCGTGCCGAAGATCCTCTATGGGGTCAGCCCCATCGGGCTGGGGCATGCGACCCGCTCCCTCGTCCTCTCACGGGAGCTTGAGCGCAGCGGAGCCGAGGTCAGGTTCTTCTCGGGGGGCAAGGCTGCCGGGTTCATCCGGGACAATGGCTTCCAAGTGGACGACATCGTAGAGGACCCTGTGCCTCACGTTTCCGGGGGGGAAATGAGCAGGGTGACCATCTGGTACGTGAGGTCGTGGATTGCGAACAGGAGGACTGTTCCTCGGACGCGCAGGTTGCTGGACGCCTATTCGCCCGACTTGGTGGTCTGCGACGAGGAGTTCTCAGGGATAGTCGTTGCCGGCGAACGCGGGCTGAAGCGTGTGTTCATCACTGACGAGCTGGCGCTCGGGTTCGCGCGCACCTGGCTATCGCGCAAGGTAGAGGCAAGGGTGAACGGGTGGTACAAGAGTCTACAGGAATCTGTAGATCTTCTGATAGTCCCCGAGCCCGGGGAGAGCGGGGGGAACAGGAGGTTCGTGGGCCCCATCGTGAGGGCGGTCACCAAGTCCCCCGCCGAGGCAAAGGCTTCCTATGGCCTCCCTGAGAATGGGATGGTTCTCTTCGCCATCAGCGGTAGCGGCCTGGGGAGGGAGCTAGCGCTCCGGGTAAGAGACGCCATCGCAATCGCTGGGTTGCAGGGGGTTAGCCTTGTCGTGACGGGGAACCGCGGCCCGAGGATCGATGGAAACGAGGTCTACGACCTGGGGGTGGTGCATGACAACCAGAACCTGGTCGCAGCGGCTGACCTTGTTGTCTCCACCGCCGGCAAGAGCACGATCGACGAGGCAGCCGCGGCGGGCACACCGATCATAGTCATACCCATCCGACACCACGCCGAGCAGGAAAGGAACGCAGCGGCCCTAGGATACACCTGCGGGGACGTTTCGAGACTCCCGGAGCTCGTCAGGAAAATGTTCGGAAAGAGGCAGCAACCGAGAAGGTTCAACGGTGAAGTCGAGGCTTCTAGGGCAATCCTGTCTCTCGACGGGGCGGGCGGCAGCCTAGGGGCGCACCCCGGAGAGGGACTCGATTATCGCCTCTTCGTTGGGAGCGGCGGATAGGGCGAGAACAAGGCCCTCCCTGCGAGCGAGGTCGATGGCCAGAGGGTCGACTTCCCTCGGCCCGTGGATGACGACCACTCTCGGCTTCAGCTGAGACACCCTTATGGCAACAAGGGGGCTCCTCCCCATCCCGACCTTCGTGAAAATAAGCGCCCGCTCCGTCGTCGCGCCGAATATCCTGTAGAAGTCGTATCCCGACAGTGCGTATATCGTCTTTATGCTGTCTACTACTGTGTACCCGTAGAGCTTAACGGCATTGGGGTCACCGACAAGTACCTTTGCGGAGAGGGCGTCCAGTATTTTGGGTGCCCCCACGGGGGATGTGAATTCCCCGATCGATAGAATCGCCTCGTCCTTGTCGCTTGACAGTAGACGCGAGACCAACCTCCCCTTACCTTCGTCAATCCTGACCAATGCTTCAATGTACCTCTTGACGAACTGTACGCCCGGGGAGGGCCTCCTACCGCTCTCGTAGTCGCTCAGTACCGATGCAGAGATACCGAGGGCATCCGCAAGGGTCACCTGCTTTATCGAAAGCTTCTCTCTCCACGCCCTCATCGCCCTCCCTGCGTCAGGGGCGGCCACCACGTTGCCTGCTATCTTGGCCAAGGCGTCGTTGGTGCTTTCTTCCATCGCAGTTAGGCGATTGTAGATGATGTATAAGCCTTTAAACGAAGTTTTACAGTCGGCCACATTCAGCTCTTTCGAGACAGAAGGGACACCTGTTGCTTGAGAGCGTCGAGTCCTGATCTCACGGCACTCTCGCTCCTGGCCAGGCCAAGCTGCCGGACTAGTCTCTCCCCCAGTAGTCTGTCCCTCCCCTCCGTCAATGACCTTAGCGTCCGCTTAGGGTGAGCCTTCAAGAGAGTGATCATGCCGTCCACTAGCTCCTGGCCGAGGAAGGAGTAGCACTCCGCGAGTTCCGCCCTGGTGACGAGCTCCTCCGCTTTTGCGCCCACAATTTCCGTCCTGGCCTTTGGCCATTCCGACTCCGCCGTGGCCTCCTTCGACCCCTCTCGAAGTACGTCGTGGAGGACTGTCACTCCCTCGAGCCGCGCGCCGCATCCCGCGCGCCCAGCCGACTCGAGCCCGGCTCCTATTGACATACATTCGAACCCCTTCGGATTCCCTTTCGACTCTTCGCGCAGCTGAGACAGCAGGTGACTGGGAGAGGGGAGGGCCTCCTTTGACAGGAGGAGCGCGTACCCGAACTCATAGGACGCGGCCAGGAGCCAGAAGTCAGCGTCAACCAGGGCGCCCTTTGTTAGGGCCGACTCCGCCCGGCCCAGTATCTTTAGAGAAGACGCTAGGCGAATCCCACTGGCCTTCCTGGCTGACTCTTCCATGACAGCAAAGTTGGCGGCCGAACTCGTAGAGAGGATCAAGGAGGTGTCCCTGACAGGCTTGGAGACGGCCATGGACATCGCGTACTCAGGGTTGGCGGGTTTCAGAACATCCTTCTCCGACGCGAACCTCAGGTCCACGAAAACGTCCCCAATCCTTAGAGAGGTCGAGGGACGCCGTTCACCCGTGACCACTAGGACGTCGAGCTCGCAGGAGTACCTACCAATGCCTCGGGAGTTGCACCCGACTACTGCCACTGCTGAGTCCATGTACATGTCCAAGATTGGCCTCAGTACCATGGATGCCGGTCCAGCCTTTGCTTTCATTTGGTCCGGGCGCCCTCCAAGCTTTGGACGGGGATTGCATGAGGCAAACCTCCAGTTCGCCTCTCGTTTGTAATCCTTTCATCCGGGCCTACAAGGCGTTTATTGAGACATGGAATATCCGCAAGACGGCCACAAGACATATATATCGGGTGGGGAGAGAGTTGCTTGTAAGTATTTCGCTAGTGATTGTTATGTTCGGAGAAAAGGACTTCGCCAGACTGATGCGCCTGCAGAAGGCCATGGACAAATGCCCCCGGTGCGGGAAGGGACCGATGATCGTGGACTCCGCCGGTGGAGAGCTCTTTTGCGGTTCGTGTGGTTTCGTTGTTAAGGAAAAGATCGAAGAGGTGGGACCCGAGTGGAGAGCCTTCTCGAAAGAAGAGAAGGACGACAGGAGCAGAGGAGGCATACCGACCTCCATCGCAATGCACGACATGGGGCTCGCCACGGTAATCGGGGGAATAAACAAAGACGCGTCTGGCAAGTCCCTTTCCGCTTCGATGAAGGCGACGGTCGAGAGGCTAAGGACATGGGACTCTCGGAGCCAGGTCCATGAGCCCGTCGACAGAAATCTCAGACAGGCGTTCAGCGAGCTCGACAGGCTCTCCGACAAGCTCTCGGTCTCGGACGCGGTTGTGGAAAAGGCGGCCTACATCTACAGGAAGGCTCTCGAGAGGGGTCTGGTAAGGGGGAGATCCATTTCAGCAATCATAGCAGCCTCGCTGTACGCCGCATGCAGGGACACTCAGACGCCGAGGACCCTCAAGGACCTGGCGGCAGTCAGCAACGTGAAGAAGAAGGACATTGCGCGGTGCTACAGGCTGCTGCTGAAAGAGATGGACATCAAGATGCCAGTTGTCGACCCGACAAAGTGCATCTCTCGCATCGCCTCGAAGGCAGGGCTGTCAGAGAAGACTAAGAGGAGGGCGCTCGAGATTCTAAAGAGGGCGGAGGAGACGAGGATATCGGCAGGGAAGGACCCCATGGGGCTTGCGGCGGCCGCTCTCTACGTCGCCTGCACCCTCGAGGGCGAGGACAAGACCCAGAAGGATGTGGCGGAGGCGGCTGGCGTCACGGAAGTGACGATAAGAAACAGGTACAAGGGACTGAGGTCTGCCCTCGGCATCTAGGCCTATTCTTCGCGGACCAGCCTGTTTCTAGTCTCTATCTCCAGTTTGTCTCTAGGGTAGAGTGACGGGAAGTTCTTGGACAGTATGTCTACGTACATGGCCGTCTCTCCTTCGTCCATGAACTGAAACATATACTTCCCCTTGTAAGGCTCGGGGGCTCCCTCCCTGCGAATGAATTCGATGTGGATCAGCGGGTCGCCCTGGCGGATGGTTATGGGGGTCCTCTCGTTACTGAGGTTAACAAGCTCCAGGGCGAGCCTCCCAACGAAGCCGCTGTGGACCTTCACTGAGTTCAAGAACGATAGCCCCAACCTTCCGAACCTGCTCTTCGACGTGAGGTGCGCAACACAGTCCGGGGGAGCGAACACAATCTCCCTCGAAATCATGTTCCTGTGCTCTAGGTAGTGAAGAGTCCTGTCCTCCCTCACTGTGAGGACGTACCCGTCGCCGTCGAAGGCCGCCTCATCCGATGGGTAGATCACGCTGTACTTCGCCACCATTTCCCTGAGGATGGGGGCGCCGAGAACAGTCATGGTTCGACCCCTCCCCCCTTCAGCGGGCCTTTATCAAAGTCGCCAGTCATCTCGCGCGAACGCTGCGCCACCAGCTTCTTCAACCACAGATAGACCACTAGGAGGAAGCTCGCCACCCCGAAAAGGGAGAGCATGTCAATGTCGACGAGATACTGTCCCACGTATTCTTTCGTTGCCGAGTTCCATGGAATCCCGTAGGCTGCCTGACCGAAGAACGAGTAGACACTCCCGAGGAAGTCGACGCCCCAGTGTGCCAAGACCGCAACATGGAGGCCATACCTCACGTACAGGTAGCCGAGCACGAACCCTCCATAAATCGCCTCCGGGAGTTTGCCGATGTCCCAGGTGTTGCCGCAAATGACGTGGCAGGCACCAAACGTCACCGCGCTGAAGCTGGTCGCCGCCCAAATTATTATCGAGGCCCCACTCCCGACGGCAACGCCCTCAATCGCCCGCGAGGGCCTCCAGAGCGCGGACAGTGCCACCCTCCACGGGCGGCCCAAAGACAGGATGAATGCCACCGTGCCTATGAGGAACACCCTGAACCCAACCTCCTCTACCAGCGGTGCGAAGGCGAAGCCGAGCAGAAGAGAGAGGGGATCGCCTGTCGGTCCCCCTATGGGAACGCCGGCCGACGACACCAGGCGGTCGATTTCGCTAGAGGTGAAGTTCAGGAACCCGATTGAGATGATTATCACGACGAAGGGGCTTGACGTCAAAGCCCCAAAGCCTGTCCTGAAGGCCGCCCTTATCGCGTTCCATAGGTGTTCCTTCTGTAGGAGCGCGTAGAGGAAGAAAAGCAGGTAGATGGCTGTGCATATGACGAACAGGGCCCCCGCGCCGACGACGAAGGGGGCGAACGCGACTGCAGGTCCTATCCAGAAGTAGGGACGGATGACCGTGTTGTATGTCACGTTCTGAGAAAGCCTCCCCGAGAAGACCGAGTAGACCCCCGCGGGGAAGGAAAAAGCGATTAAGACTATGGTGAACCCCAGCAGGGCCACGAAACATAGCATCACTATGGCCGTCCCTGGCTTTGTGCTGCTTTCAGACGACGATTCCAAGCTCAGCTTTTCCCTTTCTCCGGCTGCTGCTCCTGCTCGATAAAGACCGTCCCCCAATACCCGCACTTCTGGCAGTAGTAGTTCATGGGTACCAGCCAGCCACCGAGGCCTCCGCCCCTCTGCAGGGGGGACAGGCATTTCGGGCATAGCTTCGTCGCAGGAGCGAACGGGCTCCGCCTTGCTAGCGTTGGTTGCTTGTCTTCTGGCTCGTCCTGGGGTTGCACGGGAAGCGCGAGTATGCCAGCGCCCTTAAAACCGTTCTAGACGCAAAGCTGGTCCCGGCTACGCTTCTAGCAATGCCACGCCTGTGGTAAAGATGGTGGAGATCCAGACATGCAAGTTCTAGTCGCTGGAATTGTGGGGCCACGCAATTTCGCGTGGGTGTCACCGGACTCCCGAAGAAACAGGTTGTCGGGGGTTCCGGTCACTTTGGCGGTTTCTCTTTCTCGAAGGCTTGGAACGCTGAATCAGCGTCCTTTCCGTGATGGACCACTGCCCGTACCGCATTTACCATTCCCACGGGGTTGGTGGATTGGAATATGTTCCTCCCCATGTCGACGCCAACCGCACCATCTGACACTGCGTCATGGGCCAACTGCAGCGCCTCTCTCTCGGGGAGCTTCTTCCCCCCCGCGATGACAACCGGGACGGGACACCCCTCGACCACCTTTCGGAAGTCTTCGCAGTAGTATGTCTTGACCACGCTCGCCCCCAGCTCGGCTGCTATCCTGCATGCAAGCCCGAGGTACCTAGCGTCCCTTGTCATCTCCCTCCCCACCGCCGTAACTGCGAGCACGGGCATCCCGTATCGCTCCCCCTCGTTTACCAGTTCAGCTAGGTTTGCCAGGGTCTGCTTCTCGTTGGGCGAGCCCACGAATATGGAGACGGCCACAGCGGATGCGTTAAGGCGAAGGGCCTCCTCTATCGAAGTGGTTACGACTTCGTCCGACAGCTCCTTCAAGATGCTTGTTCCCCCCGAGACGCGGAGAACGACCGGGACAGTGCTCTCGGGATCCACCGACGTTCTTAGCACGCCCCGGGTCAGCATGAGCGAGTCGACGTAGGGGAGAAGGGGAGCTATGGTCCTCCTCGGGTCCTCCAGGCCCGTCGTCGGCCCCTGGAAGTAACCGTGGTCCACAGCCAGCATGACCGTCCGACCACCGTTCATTATGCGCGCAAGCCTGTTCTTCTTTCCCCAACCCATGCCAATCTGTCCCTGTGCGATGCACGCGGAGATTTTGGCGTATTAAACGTGCTCCGGAGTCTAAGGGGTGAGGACCACCTTCATCGCTTCTCCTCCCGACGCGACTGCAACCGCCTCGTCGAACTTCGAGAGGGGGAACCTGTGTGTCACCAGCCGAGCGAAATCCTGGTTCGACGCGATTATTCTCAGGGCTGCCTTCGTGTCGACATCGTTGGCGCCGTAGCTCGTCACTATCTGCTGCCCTGAGTTGTACAGCGCGCTGATGTCGTACCCAAGAACGGAGCCCTTGGGGGGTACCCCGAACAGGCAGACGCGCCCTCCCTTGCGTATGGAACCGAGGGCCTGCATGATTGCCGCCTTGCTTCCCGAAGCGACGATGGCCAGGTCCGCTCCCCTCCCTTGGGTCTCGGCTTTGAGCCTGGCCGGGACGTCATCCCTGGATGCGTCAAGGACCAAGCCAAGGCGCACGTGCTCTGCGAACTCGAGCCTGGGCCTGCTGATGTCGCTTATGACCACCTTGACCTCCATGGGCTCCAGAAGGAGGGCGTGCATCAAACCCACCGGTCCCGCTCCCACCACCAGGACTGTCTCGCCCGCCTTCGCATGCTTCCGGATACCCCGCAGGCAACAGGCGGTTGGCTCGATGAGGGCTCCCTCCTCGAAGGTGACTTCGTTTGGGAGCGGGAGGACGCCCCCCTTTACTATGTTCCACTCGGGCACCCGGAAGTATTCCGAGAACCCTCCGGGGAGTATGTTGCTCTTCCTGTACATGTCACACATGGTTTCGTCCCCCGCCCTGCAGACGTAGCATTCGTAGCAGGGGACGTGGTGGTGGGGGAACACCCTGTCTCCTTTTTTGAACGCTGTTACTCCCTCTCCCACGGATGAGATTATCCCCGCAGCCTCGTGGCCGAGCACAGGCATGGAGGCGGTGTACTCACCGCGCATCTTCTCCAGGTCTGTCCCGCAGAGGCCGCACGCCTCCATCCTCACCACGAGCTCCCCCGGGCCAGGGGCAGGGACAGCCATCTCCGCCAGCTCGGGCTTGAAGCCCTCTCCCCC
>Ga0187769_10000374_pt1 | contig 24556 bp, 21 predicted proteins | sample 0116_SJ02_MP02_1_FD_133140 | JGI IMG/M metagenome (GOLD analysis project Ga0187769, IMG submission 133140) | Tropical peat soil microbial communities from peatlands in Department of Meta, Colombia - 0116_SJ02_MP02_10_MG | ecosystem: Environmental > Terrestrial > Soil > Wetlands > Peat | place... | reverse complement strand
GGCTTCAGCATGAGGGGGCCCAACAGGGTCGAACCCCGCAAGCGCCCGCTACACACTTTGTCGTCAATGATCTTGGAAAGGGGCGGGCGCCCGTATCTCGCGATTGGATGCAGCGGGGGTGACTTCAGGCCACTGCAGCACGCCTTCTTCGTGACAAACTCGGTGGACTACTCCATGACTGCCGAGGAAAACGTGGCTCACCCACGATTCCTTTGGGGCGGTGGCCGAAAGCTCATGATTGAGGATGGCTACGAGCTGCCTCGGGACGGCGAGTTCGAGGTTCAAAATCTCCCCATGCCAGGGAGAACAGGGGTCTGCCAAGCAGTTGAGGTATCGGGTCGCCGACTTGTCGCGGTCTGCGATGTGCGGGGGGACGGAATCCCAGAAGGGTTCTGAGGGGGCCTAGACTCTGCGTCGTACTTCGATATGGTTCATTTCTTCCTGAGACGCCCGTAGGCGAATCCTAGGCCCGCGACTGGAATGCTAGCCACCAACAACGGTCCTATGAACGGCAGCAATACGAGCGAGGTGCCCAGAGAAAGAATTGGCAGGACCTTCTCCCTCCCCCTTCCCTTTAGGAGCCTCACGCCAGAGGCGGAGCCGACCACATATGTGAGTACGGCCACTCCGCTTGTCGCCAGGAAGGCGGACTGGAGATCAATTCCTACCAGATAGTAAACAGTCAGAGAGACCAGAATCATCACCAGGAGTGCGACTAGGGCCCTTCGAGGGACGCCAGTTTCTGGGTCGATCCGCGCCAAGAACCTGGGGAGGTTGCCGTCACTTGCCGCGGCGTAGACCACCCTTCCCATCCCAGCCGTGTACGCGTTGACGGTGGAGAAGATGATTAGGACGGCGAAGAGGGAAACGACTACGCCGCCGTAGGAGCCGAAGACCTTGGACATCATATCGGCGAACGGCGTTACCCCGCCTCCAGACCGGTAGGCGCCAGTCCCTACGACCGTGAAGGCCACCGCCATGTAGAGCGCACTGATCAGGATCACGCTTACCGTGACGCTTCGTCCGAAGTCCCTCTTAGGGTCCTTGAACTCCTCGGCAATGTTCGACACGTTCTCGTACCCGAAGTAAGACCACACGATTAACGCCGATGCGACGCCCACTGACAACACGCCATCCGGAAAGAGAGGAACGAAATTGGAGGCCATAACCCCAGGGCTCGAAGCTGCAACTCCCAAGGCCATGATAGCCACCATAAGGGTCACGATTGCGACTTGTACCCTCCCGCTGAGCCTTATCCCTCTCAGGTTAATCCCATAGGCAAGAAGCAGGATTCCCGCGGCCACAGCGTAGATTTCTGGCCCCGAGATTGGGAAGGCATAGGCAAGATAGGTTCCGGCAGCCAGGGTTATCGCGGGCGCCCCGAGGGCGACCCAGGCGACGAAGAGCCAGGCTGTCATTGAGCTCACCCCATGGCCGAACGCTTCGGTCGCAAAGGCGTAGATTCCTCCCGAGGTGGGATTGCGTGCCGAGAGTCGTGAGAAGGTAAACGCGAAAGGGTAGCTGGCGAGAGATACAAGCGCCCAGGCAAGCAAAGACCCCGCCCCGGCGGTCCTCGCGGCAAGCCCTGGGATGACCAGTATACCAGCTCCCAATACCGAACTGACGTAAATGGCGACGGCGTGCCGGACGGTGATTATCTTTCGGAAAGACATCTCTGGACCTTCCGTAGGATGGCTGCCTTCGGTCAAACAGCACCGCCGTCTGGGGTTCGGATTTAAGATAGCTGCGTGGAACTCCCAAATTCGGAATGACTTCGCGAAAGTGTTCGCCATTCGTTAACCGCCAGTCTATATCCGAATACGCAGACCCGGAGCCAGGGGGCCGCCGTCATGATAGAAACAGAAGGGCTTACGCGGAAGTTCGGCGAAGTCATGGCGGCCCTTGTTCTGGCCTATTCCACATCAGCACGGCGCTGTTCCAGAGGGACCAGATTCTCACTAGGTCGAAATGACCTTCCGAAAAGCGTAGATTAGACCATGTTCATGGTGTCGGCGCACATGGTAGGCGATGGAAGATGAAGGTGTTCCAGCAACTGTCGGCCAAATGCTCATGCGCGGTCTGCGGGGAGGGGTGCCTTTGTGGGGACTGTGCCGCGTGTTCGAACCCGGTCCTCGACAGGGCAATGTCTAGAAATGCGAAAACTGTTTCTGCTATCGCCTGCTTGGCTATTATCCTCGGAGGTTTCGTCTTTCTCGCCCCTGTCGTCACCCTAGGTCAGACCCCGACCGTAAGCGAGGTCTTCTCAGTGAGGGTTCAGCAGTCGCAGATTGCAACCGCGCCGATGGGGTCCATCTCCTTCTGTCTGTTCGGCGAAGGAGCCGTCCTGATTAACGGAACCTACTACCCGAGCGCCGCAACGAATCAGAACGAGAGTCACATCTGCAACCACAAGTGACTTACTCGCCCCTTCTGCAAAGGCCTCAAGTAGGCATCATTCCCGATGGTAACCAGCACACTTTTCGGTGACCTGTTTGCAAGGCGGGGCTGGGCATGGTCAAGTTTCCAAGCGAGGATTGGGTGAAGGCGTACATGGAGAAGCTGAACTCCAACGCCGCCTACGAAGACGCGGGAAAGAACTGGGAGGGAGCAATGACTTTCGTGGTGCAGAAGGATTCTGCCTTCGACAGAGATGCGTACATCTATCTGGACCTATATCATGGCAAGTGCAGAGACGCGAAGTTCTCCTTTGCCGAGTCTGAACTTCCCGTCCCCGAGTACAAGTACAGCGGCCCCTACACCAACTGGAGGAAGCTGATCAACAAGGAGATCGACCCGATCCAGGGGCTGCTCACGGGGAAGTTCAAGCTCCAGGGCTCCATGATGAAAGTCATGAGGTTCACCAAGGCGGCGAAGGAGATGGTAAACACGACCGCCATGGTGCAGACAGAGTTCTGATGGTGGGAGATGTGGTACTTCAGGTCCCCTCAGATAGCGTTCGGTGAGGACTCAATCTCCTTTCTTTCGTCCCTTGACATCAAGAAAGCCGTCATAATCACAGACAGGAACCTCCTCCATACGGATATCCCGGGGCTCGTCGAGAAGGCTCTCCCTTCCGAGACAGAGTCGATGGTCCTGGGGGACGTCTCCGAGGAGCCCCCCCTTTCAGAAATGACAACGCACCTCGGCCGAATCAACGAATTCTCGCCAGATTGGTTCCTGGCGGTCGGGGGAGGCTCTGCAATCGACACCGCCAAGATCCTCTTTGCTCTGTATGAGCGCGCCGACCTGACAGTCTACGACATCACGCCCCTTGTCAAGCTCGGGCTGAGGAAGAAGAGCAGACTGATCGCCATACCCACGACCAGCGGCACCGGCTCGGAGTGCACATGGGCAGCGGTACTCACCGTGGAGGGGGAGAAGCGGAAGCACGAACTCGCCTCTCCAGAGATCCTCCCCGACTACGCCATCCTCGACCCTGCGTTCGTCGTCTCCCTCCCCCCCGAGCAGACAAGGAACACGGCGTCTGATGCCATCGCGCACGCTGTTGAAGCCTACGGGAGCACCTGGCGCAACCCGTACTCGGACGCCATGGCCGAGAAAGCTCTAGAGCTGATTCTGGGCGGAATAGGAGGGGTGATGAACGAACCGAAGAACCTGGAACTAAGGAATCAAGTGCACATCGGTGCCTCGATGGCAGGATTGGCCTTCTCCAACTCTCAGATCGGACTGGTGCATGCACTCGGCCACGCCCTAGGGGGCCGATTCAAGACACCGCACGGCAAGGCCGTGGCCCTATTCCTCCCTCACGTTGTGGCGTACAACTACGATGCCTGTCCTGAGAGGTACGACCGGCTTAACGGAATCGTCCCCGATCGGTTCAGGGGAGCTAGGCTCTCTGATTCACTCGAGAACGTCCTCGGGGCAATCGGCCAGGCCCGGAACGGCAGGGAGGCGGGCATCGATGCACTGGAGTTCGACTCAAACCTCGACGAACTCGTGCTTCTCGCTTCAGAGTCCACAGGGATGGTGACGAACCCCAAGGACGCCAGTTCGTCCGACCTCCGGAGCCTTTTCATGAAGGCCTACGGGGAGGAGGCGCCATGAAGGAAAGGTATGGGAACATAGTCGGCGGCAGGGAGGACTTCGAAGGGGAATCTGTGACCCTGCGCAGCCCGGCAGATGGCTCCCCCATCACGGAGGTCGTATACGCCGACCGTGGCAAGACGGGAGAAGCGATAGACGCGGCCGCTGACGCATTCAAGAAATGGTCGAGCACCTCGGTCCAAGACAGGCAGGATCTTCTACTGAAGCTCGCAGAGAGGGTCCAATCTAGAGCCGAAGAGTACTCCCTCATCGAGACGATGAACACGGGGAAGACAATCAGGCAGAGCACGATGATGGATGTCCCCCTCGGCATCGAGCACATCCGCTACTTCGCCACTACGAAAGACTTCCCGTCGGCGCGGGAGATCGAGCACCCGGAGTTCCCCGGCACGAAGGGGATCGTTCAGTACGCTCCCATGGGTGTCGTGGGTGCGATTGCTCCATGGAACGTGCCGTTGCTTATGGCCATTTGGAAGACGGCTCCTGCTCTCCTGGCAGGCAATACAGTGGTCCTCAAGCCTTCGCACCACACTCCGCTTACCGCTCTCGAGCTCGCGAAGGACAGCGTCGAGGTCGGCTTTCCTCCGGGTGTTCTCAACGCACTGGCTGGAAAGGGATCGACTGTTGGCCAGACCCTGGTTTCCAGCCCGAAGGTCAACTTGGTGAGCTTCACCGGCTCGACCGCCACGGGGGAGAGACTGCTCTCCGGTTCGGGCGGAGTAAAGAAGTTCACCCTCGAGCTAGGAGGCAAATCCCCCAACATCGTCTTTGACGACGCTGACCTTGAGAAAGCTGTGAAGGGGGTCATGTTCGGCATATACCTCAACTCGGGCCAGCTCTGCGAGTCAGGTAGCAGGCTTATCGTCCAGTCGTCGATCAGGGACAAGTTCCTCTCGAAGCTGAAGGCGACAATGGAGAAGATGAGAGCAGGCAATCCGTTCAACATGGAGACTGACGTCAGCGCCATAACCACTGAGGAGCAGAAGAAGAAGATAGAGAAAATGGTCGAAGGAGGTCTGAACAGTGGTGCGCACATGTACTATCAGAAGCCGATGGCGCAGGCCGTCCCCAAAGGAGGCCTGTACTACGCCCCGAGTCTGCTGACAGACGTCCCGAGGAGTTCCGAGCTGGCGAGGGAGGAGGTCTTCGGCCCGGTGCTCGTGGCTCTTGAATTCGACAAGGGAGAGGACGCGGTGGCCATAGCCAACGACACAGAATACGGCCTCGCAGCTGGCGTGTGGTCTAGGGATATCCAGAAGGCGAAAAGGGTAGCGAGCGAAATCGAGGCGGGGACCGTCTGGATCAACGAGTACCACTTCCTTTCTGCCGCAGCACCGCGCGGCGGATTCAAGAAGAGCGGAATCGGCAGGGAACTCGGCCTAGAAGGGATCATGGAACTCACCCAGACAAGGCACATCTTCGTGAACGAGGGAACTGACATGGACGAGGTCGCCTTCGGGCTCATCATTCCCGATTAGCCCGTTCGCCCGTATTCACAATCGCTCTGGCAGATGGGCGGCTTAGTTAGTCCAGGGCGGCCGACCTTTGAACGAGGACCTATCCCTGCGGGGCATCAGCATAGGCCGGGAAGGCATCGAATAGTCTTTTCTCCTCGAAGAGGTCTTCTAGTGGGCAGAAACCACGTGTAAACCAGCTGAGTCGAGTAAGTCCTTGAACCTGGGATCTTCTCTGACTGGAGCAAACAGAGGATACGATCTAAGCCAGGAGATGAAGGCTTCCTTCCTTTCGACAGCGTATCTAAGCCACCGAAACGACTCGTCCAAATCCCCTAGGCCTAGGTAGGCAAAACCAAGCAACTGTCCTTTGATTCTCTGATCTTCGGGCACTAACTTCAATTTCTCCACCAGCCTTAGTGCTTCATCTCGACGGCCTGTCACAGCGTAAAGATACGCCATGTCGGCGTCCAGGTACGGGTCGTCTGGGTCGGCATCCATCATCTTCTTCAAATGAAGGGCCGCGTTTTCCCAGTCCTTCTTTGCGAAGGCAAAGACCATCTTCGCTTCTTCGACCAACGGGCTTTGAGGGGCCATCTCCTCGAGCCTGCGAATCCTCCTCTCTGACTCTTCATCGCTCCCTAGGCCTCCCAGTCTGTAAATGACTGAAAGTTCGATGGCGGGAGAGAGCGGATCCAGCTCCTCTGCACGCAGTACTTCCTTCAAGGCTTCTTCGAGGCGTCCGAAAGTCTGGAGGCAGGTGGAATACCTTTGGTGGGCGGACGCGTTGCTCGGGTTCGTTTCTATTGCCCTGAGAAACTCAGACTCGGATTCGGAGAATCTGTAGTCGTACATCAAGAGCGTTGCCAACGACATCCTCGCCTCGGCGAGGCCTGGGTCTAACGCGAGCGCTCGCTCAACGTACCCCTGGGCCTCCTTGATTGCCGTGGGTATCGGCGAAAAGAGGTAGTCCCCAAGCTCCAAGACACTATCTGCCAGTCCTGCGTAAGCCCTCGCGTACTTTGGGTCCTCTTTCAGCGCCATCTCAAATTGATCATGGCCGAGGTGCACGGCCCTCTCCGTGCCCTCGCGAAGGTAACCGATCCCTTTCAGGTACAAGTCATGGGCGGTCGCGCTCCGGGTGTCCATTGTCTTAATCTTGACCAATTCGTCAGGGAGCAGCCGAACTTTCAGGGAATCTGCGACCGACGTGGCAATGTCTGTCTGTATTGCAAAAACGTCTTCTAGCTGCCTATCGTAGTTGGCGGCCCAGAGGTGGGTATCTGTGTTTCCATCTACAAGTTGGACTGTGACCCTCACCTTACTCCCTGCTCTTCGGACGCTGCCCTCGAGAAGACTTCCCGAGTTGAGTTCCCTAGCTATCTCACCCGTTGTGCTCGTGTTGCCCTTGAAACGCATCACTGAAGTCCTTGATATCACTGACAGCCCTGCCATCTTGGAAAGGGTAGAGATGAGTTCTTCCGTCATCCCGTCTGCGAAATACTCATCGTTGGGGTCGGGGCTCATATTAGCGAAGGGGAGGACTGTGACCCTCTCCCTTGGGAGGAGCTCCCTTTGAGGTACGGTCGTTTTCCTCTCGCCAAACCCCTCGATCTGGAACACCTCGATCGGGACGTCCACGTTCTTGAGTTCCGGTATCCCTAGAGACAAGAATCGAGACCCGATTTTGTTGACGACACTGGCCTGAACCTGAGCGCTCACGCAGATTCCGCCCGCAGGTGCAAGGGGTTCGATGCGAGACGCTATGTTCACAGCGTCTCCCCCGACGTCGGCGCCATCGTGTATGACGTCCCCAAGGTGGATTCCTATCCTGATGCTGATGGCATGTTCCTTTTCCCTGCGAGCGTTCTCCTCCTTCAGGCCCGTCTGAATCTCGACCGCACACCTGACCGCTTCGAGAGCGCTATCGAACTCAACAAGGAATGCGTCACCGATGGTCTTGATCTCCCTTCCATTGTATTTCGCGAGTATTGGCCGAACCAGTCTTCTTTGCTCCTGTAGGAGTTCCATCGCCAGGGGCTCGTCGCGTTGTGCGAGGGCGGTGAAGCCAACCATGTCAGTAAACATGATCGCCGAGAGTCGTCGCTGGCGTTTGGACAAGATGTGCTAGGCAGGTTCCGAGACGACTCGCGATAAATCCATTGTGGGATGCTTGACACCAGAATCACACTCTTGCCATTGAAGCGTATGACTCCAGATAGCTAGAATCAAGCCCTGTTCTCCAAATAGGGTTCCGTCTAAGCTCGTTTGATGCGGGCCCGGTGCGGCCCGCACAGTTTACTGTTCAAGTCCAAGACCAGTTCGGCAAAAGCTTCTACTTCGCTCCAGCCAGTTGACGGGGGATGATTGTCCCCACTCATTCCTGATGAGCAGGTTCAGACCTTAAGAGTCCGCGTTCATTCTGCCCTGGGCGGAGCATTAGCGGCTACACATGATTGAAACTGAAGGCCTGACGAGGAAGTTCGGAGACCTGACTGCGGTCGAAAACCTCACTCTCCGTGTGAACGAAGGTGAGGTGTTCGGTTTTCTCGGTCCAAACGGGGCGGGAAAGACCACAACTATCAGGATGCTCTGCTGCCTGATATCCAAGACGGGCGGCACCGCGAACGTTGGTGGCTTCGAGATCGGCAACCCGGAGAATGCCCTAAAGATCCGGAAGATGATAGGGCTCGTCCCCGACAATGTTGGTCTCTACGATTCTCTCACGGCCTACGAGAATCTAGACTACTACGGCACCTTGTACGGGCGTTCGGATTCCCAGCGGAGGGAGAGCAACGAGTACTTCTTGAAGATGCTCGGGCTCTGGGAGAAAAGGGACGTCCTCGCGGGGGTGTTCTCGAAGGGGATGAAGCAGAAGCTCGCGATAGCACGTGCGCTGATCCACGACCCTGAGTTACTCATCATGGACGAGCCAACGGCGAATCTTGACCCGGAGGCCTCAAAGGCCGTGAGGGATTTCATCCTCGACCTGAAGAAGGAAAAGAAGACGATCTTCCTAAACACACACAACCTCGACGAGGCCCAGAGGGTATGTGACCGGATTGCGATACTCAACACCAGGCTGATGGCGGTGGGAACACCGGAGGAGCTCGAACGTTCGGTGAAAGGACGGAAAACGGCGATGCAGCTGAGGCAGGTAGACGATGTTATCCTGAATTCGTTGAAGAGGCTCGGGGTCAGGAACTTAGTCAGGGACGGAAACAGGCTGACCGTCGACGTTGTAGACCCGGAGGAGGAGAACCCCAAAATGGTCGATGCGGTGACAGCAGCGGGAGGACGAGTGGTGACCGTTTCGGTCCTCGGCAGCACCCTGGAAGACGCCTATCTAGGACTAGTTAGGGCGAAGACTCAGTGAGCGCTTGGATGCCATGGGTCGTGGCAAAAAAGGAGTTTAAGGTTACGAGGCGGAAGAAGAGCATCATGGTCTATCTTGTCGGCCTACCCTTCCTGATGGCCGTGGCATTCTCGCTCCTTGTGCAGAATGACGTTGCCAACGCCAGCCTCTCGAGTGCCACACTCGGCCTGGCCCTACTCACATTCATCTTCGTGATTCTCGCAGCGGTGCTTCCAACCTCAATCGCGGCCTACAGCATAGTGGGAGAGAAGGTCGAGAAGAGTTTGGAGCCGTTACTAGCTACACCCACTACGGACGGGGAACTGCTGTTGGGTAAGACCATCGGGGCATTCGTCCCCGCCATCGCGGCGACCCTGGGGGGGTCCTTGGTCTTCATGGCAGCGACAGATTACCTCACGTACAACACGCTATCGTACTATTACTTCCCTAGCTGGATACCTGGGATCACACTCCTGGTTGTGGCTCCCCTGGCGGCGATTATGGGCATCGAGGTTGCTGTGATTCTGTCGTCACGCGTCAGCGATGTTAGAGGCGCCAACCAGCTCGCGGGTCTAATGTGGATTCCCTTCATGACAGTCTTCATCGCAGGGGTCGAGGGTGCGATTTCCTTCGATGTAGCAACCCTGCTGGTTATCTCAGCCGTTGTAGGTATCGCCGACTTGGTTCTTTTCTTCCTGAGCAGGGCTATATTCAATCGAGAAGAGATCCTCACAAAGTGGAAATGAGATGTGCCGGGAAGATTACGCCTCCATGAGCTATTGCCGAAGTCTTCTTGACCGCTGCGTGTGGGCGTTTGGACCCAGGGAATAGCTCATATCAACCTCTGTCAGCCGAACGGAGCTCATTCTGAGCGTATAGAAAACGGGCCCGGTGCGATTTGAACGCACGACCTCTGCGAGCTTCGAGCTCACTACAGCTGTCTCCAGACGGATAGGAGGTTCGACCTCGGTGAGTCTGCCGCGCTATCCGTACTTCGCTCGAAGACGATCTGCGCTACGGGCCCAACCTCAGGCCGAAAAGAACCAGAATATTACCTGTTCTTATTCGACCAGGTCGAACTCGATTTCCAGTTCCCTTTTCGAGTTCCTGTACCTCGCCTTCCCCAACCTGATTCTCCCGATTTGCAACGTGTTTTCAACGTGATGCTCGTTGCAGCAGTTGATGTTCCAGTCCGGAATCCTCACGATGTGAAGCCTGGCTGCGCCTGGAGGGAGCGGGAAGAGGTCGTATATGGCATCCCCGAAGTGTCCCTCGGCTTCCGCCCTCTCCATCTCGAACTCAAGCACTTCCGCCCCTTCCGCAATCTTCTCGTTGGCCGCCTTCTCGACACTCCTGATTTCCTCGTCTGTCGGCTTCCTTTCAAACTGAACTGTTAGCCTCCCGTGGCGACCTGAGACGTAGACAGAAGCAGTCTTCTTGGCTCCCAGCACACGCTCTGTGGCGCCCTTCACCACGTGCAGGCCCGAGTGTGTCCTGACCTCTTCCGAGCTCAACTAGAGCCTCGTCACTATTCTGTAGAAGTCGGGCAGTCTTGTCTGGATTCCATATCTCTTCTCGTTCCCTCTCATGTACCAGTAGATCGACAGCAACGTCGGCCACATCCTCAAGAGGCTGAACCTGTCTTCCACCTTTGCTTTGATGAATTCGTACACCTTGGCGTAGATTGCGAAGTGATCCAGCACGGCCCTCCTGTACCCCTCCCTGTCGCCGAAATGGTCCACGAATAAGTCCACGCACTGCATGCTCGGGATTATCCCCTCACCCAGCATTGGGTAGACTGTCCCGATACACTCGCCAACCCCAACCACCTTGCCGTCGAAGAATGGCTCTGCGAACTTCGGCGGAGTCACCCTCACTGGTCTCCCGATTCTCCTAACCACATCGCAGTGATACTTCTTGACAAACTCGTCGAGCTCGTAGCGATATCTCCCCAGGAGGTCTCCGGCCCCCACGTGCGCCATGCCGTCCCCCAAGGGGAAATACCACCAGTACCCTGAAAGTTTCGGGTATGGCCTAATCACGAAATCGTCGTATGGCAGTTCCTTCGACTTCACCTGATACTCAAGGGATGGGATCAGAAGATCGTCCTTGATCTTCGGCAGCAATGACCTGTGCATTCCCGTCGCATCTACCACGGTATCGAATTCGGCGAAGTTCCCCTTCGCCTCCTTGATTTGTGCCCCCCAGTGAACCTTCTTCCCCTTCAGCATGTCCTCTGTGAGCCTGTGCTTGTCGTAGGTCACGAGCCCAGTCAAGTTGATGTTCAGCTCTTCGTCTCCCAGCTCGACGCGCATCTTCTTCCCCTTGTGCAGAACGTAGTCGTCGAAGCTGAAACCTGCCTGCCTGACCATGTCCCGGATAAAGGGCTGGCTGGTGCCCCAGGCGCAAACAGTGTACCAGTTCTTCTCAGTTCTCATCTCGAAGGCTTCTGCTTCGACGCCGGGGGGGAGGCGGTTCATCATGTAGGCCCCTGCAACGCCGCATCCGACTATCGCTATCTTCGTTCAGGTCCCCTTCCAGTGTATTTCATGGTCGTTGACGCCAAACAGCCGTTTGACCTCTTCGATGGCATGGCATGGCTTGCAACATACTTCCAAGTCGTCAAGCTGGCGTCGACCCATGACTATGCTATAGATGAAGTTGCTCCCACCTACAGCATGCCTGTCCCTGCCACCTCCCCCGTTCTTGTGATGAATTTCGAGGAGCCTTAAGACTGCAAGTATCAAACAGATGGGGTACAGCAGTCAAAGATATCCCATACCGCTGAGAAATGCCCTTCATCGAGAGCTTGTCGACATGGTAAAGCTGATAGAAATCTGACTTTGTCAACCGCCGAAGTATTGTCGCATGAATACTCCTACTGCTCGGCCGCCTTTCTTTGCAGATAAGACCCAATACACCAGTATTGTTGAGTATCATCTCTGCCTTTGTGGTTTGAAGCGACGCGGCTAGACCGAAAATTCAAATAGCAGGTAACCTGAGTAAACTTAGTAACTCGATTGGCAAGACAGCAATCCGCCTCGAAGGTGGTCAAGGTGAGCGACGATACACATGCCAAGCTCGTCGCACTCGCGAAGTGGGGAGAGCCCCTGGACCAGGTGATTCACCGCCTCGTAACGCAGTCAAAGGGCCTGGAGGACGTCGTGACGGGACAAAGCTCCATCTGCTTCATCGATGGAGTGCAGGGGAGACTGTTGTACAGGGGGTACGATATAGTCGACCTTGCGCCCAATTCCACCTACGAAGAGACGACCTTTCTGCTCTGGAACGGCCACCTCCCGACGGTCTCTGAGCTCCATACATTCTCCAATGAGCTGAGCGCGAAGAGGGCCGTGCCTGAAGGTGTGCTGTCCATCATGACCAGTCTCCCGACGAACTGCGATGCCATGGACGCTCTGCGCGTTGGAGTCGCGGCGCTCGGGATCTACGACGACCCGATGTATCCTCCCCAGGAAAAAGCCCAGTCTATAGCCGCAAAGATGGCCACCCTGGTAGCCGTGATCCACAGGCACAAGCACGACCAAGAGATACTTGCACCCCGAGACGACCTAGGTTACGCCGCGAACCTGCTCTACATGGTGACCGGGGAGAAGCCATCCAAGGATGACGAGAGGCTGATGGACGCGCTTCTGATTCTCCATGCGGACCATGAGCTGAATGCTTCGACGTTCACAGCGCGTGTAATAGCCTCGACACTTTCCGACGTGTACTCTGCCGTAACAGGAGCCGTAGGCGCACTTAAGGGGCCTCTACACGGCGGCGCCAACGAGAAGGTCATCGAGATGACGATCGAGATCGGCACCCCAGAGAACGCAGAATCCTATGTCGACGCGATGCTCGCCAAGAGGCAGAAAATCACCGGGTTCGGCCACAGGGTGTACAAGACGATGGACCCGAGGGCCGCCATATTGAAGGACATGGCCCAGAAATTCATCAAGACAGACAAAGAGAGGAAGGTCTTCCAGATTCTGGAGAAGACCGAGGAGATGATGAAGACGTGGAAGAACCTCTACCCCAATGTCGACCTCTACTCTGGGCTGGCGCTCAACCACGTGGGGATACCGAGCTATTTGTTCACCCCTGTGTTCGCCGTCGGCCGCGCCCCGGGCTGGCTAGCGCACATCCTCGAGCAGTACGCCGACAACAGGCTAATCAGGCCGAGGGCGGAGTACATCGGCCCGACACAGGCGGAGTACGTCTCGATCGAGCACAGGACACAATCCCCGGTCATGAAGCATTGAGGGTCGAAGCACTGGTCAAGCGCTCTCCTGTAACCATAAGCTCGGGGGCCACGATACGACAGGCGGCTGAAGTTTTCGCCAGAGAAAAAATTGGTCTACTGGTAGTTGCAGGCTCCGTGAGCCCTGTCAGGGCACAGGGCGTAATATCCGAAAGGGACATAGTCCGAGCCGTCGCCAAAGGGATGGCGCTCACTGCCTCGCTTGAGGGAATAGCGACCAAGAAGCTTATCAGCGTGAAACGCTCCGACAGGGCGTCCAAGGCTGTCCGTCTTATGACAGACAATGGGATAAGGCACCTGGTGGTCGAGAACGACGATGGGACCCTGTTCGGGGTCATCTCCATTCGTGACTTCTTCCGGGAGAGGAAGCTACTCGAAGGCTTCCTCAGGGACGAGGCGGAAGAAATCCACGGCATCGACTAGGAAATCGGGACCTGTTTCATACAAACCAATGACGCCAATCTTAAATAGCGTAAAAGGGTCGTGAGCTTCTCAATGGCTCTTTTTGGGGACATAGGCACAGTCTTCGTGATGGGCCTTGTCGGCGTTCTGTTCACTCTTCCGGTTGTTATACTCCCCCGGCTCTTCGCCCCGAAGCACCCCAACCCGATTAAGGGCCTACCGTTCGAGACGGGCCAGGTACCCCAGGGTGCAGGGAAGATGCACTTCATGATGCAGTACTACGCCTACCTCCTGATGTTCATAGTCTTCGATGTGCTCGGCATGTTCCTCTACGCCTGGGCCGCCGCCTACAAGCCCTTGAACCTGGGCCTCTCATCTGACTGGACAGTCACCCTGTTCATGGCGATGCTCTTCGTCCCCATGGCTTTCGCATTAATCTTGGCGGGGAGGCGCGAGCTGTGGTAGTCGCACAGCAGCAGAAGTCCGGAACCTTCCAGGTCCTCGTCGGCAAGATTGACGATATCCTCCAGTACGCCATAGGGGACCCGATGCGCTACCTGGCCAATTGGGGGAGGCTCTACTCTCTCTGGCCTGTGCATCTTGAAACGGCCTGCTGCGTTCCGCCAGACACCATGCTGCTGGGTGACAATAAGCCAATCTCGGAGTATAGGGTAGGTGACCTTACCATGGGGGTAACAGGGCAGGCCCAAGTAGTGCAGACGTTCAACCGCGGGTACACCGGGGAGCTCGTCGAGATTGCAGGAAGAGGCATGCTTCCTTTCCTCGTCACCCCAGAACACCCGATCTTCACGTCATCTCGCGTTGTTCGTAGCGGGAAGGGTGAGTATCTCTCTGGCACATCATGGAAGAAGGCTGAGGATCTCGTAAGCGCGCCTCCAGTCAAGGTTGGGGGACGCTTCGTCTTCCCAACCAAAACCCACGACTGCCTCTTGATACCTCGGGTCCGAGGCCACGTCGGACTGAAAGAAATCCCGCTCGCACCCTACGCCACGCGCCGGGGCCTGGCAATCGCGAGAGGGCGAGGAGAGAACCCGCCACTTAGCTTTGCGCTCACCGAGGAAACAGCGTGGCTGCTTGGCGTATACGTGGCCGAAGGCTGGACGACTAAGAACCACGATGTTTTCTTCTCGCTTGGAAGGCACGAACGTAGGTTTGCCAAACGAATCTTCAAGCTGACTCGCTTCTTGGGCTATCATCCGCAGATTAAGGAAAGAGAAACAACCCTGGTCGTCAGATTCTCATCAAGCATCCTATCTCGTGCACTGCGAGAATGGTGCGGTCATCTGGCTGAGAACAAGAGAATCCCCGACTTCATCCTGTTTCACAGGAGGTCTGCGATTCTACAGTCGTTCCTCGTAGGCTACCACAAGGGCGATGGGAACGTTACCCGAGACAAGAGGGGACCCGTCTTCGACCGCGCCAGCAGTACTTCGAAGGTTCTCGCCCTTCAGATTCAGCTAGCATACGCCAGGCTCGGCTTCTTTGCCCGGGTCAGGAGGGAGAAACGTGCAGGCACCTCAGAAATCCAAGGTAGGAAAGTCAAGGCAAGAGACGTCTACTCGATTTGGCTCCTGACTTCAAGAAGGAAGGTCGCCGACTTCCGAATTAATTCCGATTTCATAGTTGTCCCGATTAGAAAGACCTCGAGGGTGCCCTATTCAGGGCGCGTGCTCAACCTGGAGACTACGGACAACACATATCTCGTGTCGAATGCGGTCGTACACAACTGCTCGGTGGAGGTCGGGGCTGCCGCGGGCTCCAGGTTCGACATCGAGCGCTTCGGCGCCCTAGAGGCCTTTGGCTCCCTCCGCGCCTGCGACCTGATCATAGTCATGGGAACTGTCACTCGCAAGCTCGCACCACGCCTGAAGCTAATCTACGACCAGATGGCAGAACCGAAGTGGGTGGTGGCAATGGGTGCTTGTAGTATAACGGGTGGCCTCTATTTCGACTCTTACAACGTACTCAGAGGCATTGACGACGTCATCCCCGTCGACGTCTACGTCCCCGGCTGCCCCCCGAGGGCCGAGGCCCTGATTCAGGGGCTAGTGCTCCTGCAGGAAAAGATACGCAGGAGCCCGTCCCTTAGCGGCAGGTGACAGCGTCATGAGCAAGGCGAATGCTCCACCTGCGCCGGCTCCGAGTGCCGCCACGCCTCAGGCTCCCGCCAAGCCAACTGCTGCTCCAGCCTCTGCCACTCCCGCCCCTCCAAGACCCGAGCCCATCAGAGCGAAGGGGTTTGCGTCTCAGATAATTGTCCACTTTCCCGACGTAAAGATCGAATGGATGAAGGAACGCAGGCTCAAGGTCTCGACATCCCCTGCCCGCATAAAGGAAGTCAGCCTTTTCGCCCGTGACACCCTAGGCTTCGACCACATCAGCACCGTGAGCGGCGTCGATTGGATCGCGAAGAACCAGCTGGAGGTGGAGTACTTCATAGGTTCGACGACCCCGGGCCAGGAGGACTTCATCCTCGCAGTCTCAGAGCTCGTCGCGCGCGAGAACCCCGTCGTCCCCACCCTGATCGACGTCTGGCGGGGGGCCGAGTACCACGAAAGGGAGACGCACGAGATGTTCGGCATCAACTTCCAGGGGCACCCGAATCAGAGCCACATTCTCTTGCCCGAGGACTGGAACGACATCCCACCGCTGCGCAAGGACTACGTGTCTCCAGGGAGATGACAATATGACAACAGAATCAGAATATTCTCCAGAAGCTGACAAGATAATGTCCGTGTCCCTGGGCCCGCAGCACCCGGGAGCGGGGCACTTCCGCATCAGGCTCTGGCTGGACGGGGACTACGTCGTCCGATCTGAGCCCGACCCCGGGTACGTCCACAGGGGGGAGGAGAAGATGGGAGAGTATCGGAATTACATCCAGAACGTGCCACACCTGGAGCGTCCCGTCATCCTCGACAGCTCGAACATCCTGTTCCCCTACGCCCTCGGGGTTGACGAGCTCATGAATAACAAGATACCGCCGAGGGGGCAGTATCTCCGCGTCATTATGTCGGAGATCAACCGCATAATCTCCCACATGTACTTCCTTGCCATCCAGGGTTACTTCATGGGGCACACCACCATGATTACCTGGTGCATGGGGGACAGGGACTTCTGGATTGACCTCGGCGAGCGCATCGGGGGCGCTCGGGTCACCTTCGCCTACATCATCCCCGGCGGGGTGAGGAACGACATCCCGCCTTACGCCATCGACAAGGGGCTCAAGACGTGCGACTGGTTCGACAAGAGAATGGACGAGTACGAGAAGATATTCTTCAGCAACCCGATGGTCCACCAGCGCTCCGACAAGATCGGGTATCTTTCTAGGGAGGACGCCATAGCGTACGGCGCGACTGGGACAGTGGCGAGGGCTTCAAGCCTGACCTTCGACGTCAGGAAGGACGAGCCCTACAGCTCCTATGAGGATTTCGAGTTCAAGACCCCAGTCCTGAACCAAGGAGATAGCTGGGCGAGAGCCTATGTGGCTTTGCTCGACATGAGGGAAGCCGTCAAGATAATCAGGCAGGTCCTGAAGAAGTTACCTCAGGGTTCGGTGCGTCTCAAACTCGGTCCGCAGCCTAGGGTTCCGGCAGGTGAAGTATACGCCCGCACAGAAGCTGCAAGGGGGGAGATGTCCTACCACATAATCAGCGATGGGTCCCCAAGACCATACAGGCTCAAGATTGGAGTGCCATCATCCAAGAACCTCCGAGTCCTCCCGCATCTTCTCAAAGGTGTCCATGTTGCTGACATCCCCGTCATCTACTGGGGACTGAATTATTGGCCGGTGGAGATGGACCGGTAGGCCAGTTGTTCAGTTACCAGAACGGGATTTCATGGCTTCTTTCGCCTTATGAACGAACTCGTCACGCCCAGTCTTGATGGAGTGAATGAGCTCGTTCCACTTGTTCACAAGGCCGCTGTAATTCCCGGTTGTAATCACGCGGCTCCGGCTCAATGCTAATCTTGCTTTTGACACCTTCTCGGGATGCCGAAGGGGAAGCGCTTTTGGTAATTCTTTCACCTTATCCTGTCGCCACACTCTGAGATGATAGACAGAGTTCTTGTTCCTGTAAAGATGCAAGGAAAAGCCCAACCGCCTCATTTTGGCCATGATGGTTTCGAGCAGCTCCAGATCTGAATTCGTCAAGGAGATCTCAAACCGGAGTAATGAATTCTCTTTAAGTGATATCGACCCTTCTGCGTCGAAGAATCCCGCAAGGAAGCAAAGAAAGTGTGTCCCCCGGAAGATCCATTTTGGAAGTGTTCGTCGAAACTCCAGAAGGAACGAGAAGGATTCATCCAGATCGACTTGGAAGGTCCATTCGAAACCTGCGAATTCAGACTCCCTGGGCCGGATTAAAGCATGGCCATAAGGACAGAACAACCATTTGAGGTGTTCAATCATCAACGGATGGGTGGTTGCAGTCTTGATTCGAATCGCTCTTCCGTGTCGAGACACATTCAAGTCCCCCCTGGCGAACCCAATCAGGTACGCTTCATCTTCTCGAGTACCGGAAAAATGATGCCTCGGATACTTTGTAACGGCTGAAATCTGGGCGTCGATCCTGCTCCTTCGATTGATTTTTCTTTCTTCAAGGTGCAACATCACAGTGGCTGGAGAAAAGGCGATTCCCGCAATCCGTTTGAGCGATTCACCAGCCTGGTACCTCTTGACCCAGTCATTCACCATTTCCTCAGTGACTCTCTTGATGTGTTCGGCGGGGTCCCTGCGCTTGATCCCGTTCCTTTTCAGCTGGTATAGGATGGTCGACTCGGCGACCTTCGGGTTCCTGTACTTCAGGCCGTAGACCTTGGCGATTTTCGCGGCAGACAGCTTCTCGACGAGGTATAGCCTCTCCAAGTCATCTTTCCTCGGCGGCCAGGCGAGGCCTTCGGGCAACAGTAGCGAAGTCGCTGGATCTATTTAACGCCCAGTCTAGGCTGAAGGCAGTTGCTGCTCGCTCCTCCTGAAGAGGTACACCCCGAGCATTATCAGCGCTCCACCGGTCAGCTGTCCTACGGTAACCTGTTCCCCGAGGAATACGAAGGCGAAGACGGCCCCGAAGACGGTCGAAGTCGACCATACTAGAAGCATCCTGATGGCGCCAAGGCGCTTAATTGCCGCGATGAAGAGGACGACGCCTCCCGAAAGAGCGACTGCCAGGAGAACGAGCACGAAGTCGTCGTAGTATGTGAAATCGAAGGTGAATCCCCCAAGGATCACGACGGCCATGAGCACAGCGCCGCCGATGAGGTTCCTGAACTTGCTCAGGCTCGGCACGTCGAATCGTTTCGTCGCCGCGACCAACAGATTGTTCTCGAAGGCCCATCCGACGGTTGAACCCAGGACGAGCATGTTCCCCACTATGCCCTGAAAGAAAGAGATGTGAGTGATGTCAAGGTTTGTGGACACAACGACCAGCCCTGCTACGATGAGCAGACCCCGGAGCGCCTGTGCTCTCACAAGCCTCTCCCCGAAGACTGAGTACGCAAGAATGGTGGTGAACAGGACCTCTCCATTGGCCAGGAGTGCCGCGTTGACAGCGGTCGTCTGACTCAGACCGTAGGTGTACATCAGAGGGGATAGGCACGCTCCCACGAGACCCATAAACAGCAGGTAGGGCACGCTCGCTTTCGAAGGTTTCAACCCAGGCTGATAAAACAGGAGCATGAGCCCAGAGATAGCCATCGAAAACCCTGTAATCGGGATGGTCCCGTTTTTCTCGAGAAGGATCTTGGTAAGGACGGTGACGGAGCCCCCGAACACGGCTCCGACCAAGGCGTAGAGGTAGCCTCTGGCGGTTTCCGTGCTGATCTTGTTCGCCAAGGGCCCGCCCATCTGCCGCCAGAGGTGACGAATTAACGGTGACTCATTTGCGACCAACTCTTAAATCACGACCTCTGACGGCGGGCCCGTGTCCTCTAACGAGGAGATAGTTGCCGAACTTCAGAAAATAAGAGAGCTCCTGACTCCCAAACCTGCTCCACCCGCCCCCAAAGGCATCGCAGCCGAGTTCAAGGCATTCCTCTCTCAGTACAAGGTCCTTGGTTTGGCCGTGGCCTTCATCCTTGGTCTCTATCTTGGTGCGCTCGTAAAGTCGCTTGTCTCCGATTTGATTCTACCAATCGTAGCCTTGGCGTTACCTCCAGGAACCAATATCAATACTTACATGATTAGCGTATTTGGTATTGGCGACTTCACGAACAGCGTGCTCACTTTCATCATCGTCGCCTTCGTCATATTCCTCATCGTCAAGTTGGCCAAGCGATACCATATCGACTAGGAGCTCCCCCCCGTTTTTCCGGGCCCATATCACGGTGTATTTCGTTAAGCAGTAAGTCAATGGTTCTTGCTATAGTCAGTATTCTCCGCTTCAGCGGATATCAGGCCGGATATCACGATGAGCAGCAAGTTCGAGAAGGGATGGAAGGCTCAGGAGACGGAGCCCTTCGGGAAGCAGGTCCGCGAAACAGTTCGTGGCCCGGAGCCGTTGCGTCCTCAGATCCAGAAGGCGACCCAGCAGCTCACTGGGGAGATCAACCGTCTGGACCAGGCGATGAACCGGCTTAAGCAACGCGAGAGCTCCATCTTCAAGAAGACGGTAACTGCTGTTCAGGCACACGACCAGGAATCCAGCAAGGCGTACTCCAACGAACTCTCGGAGGTCCGAAAGATGGAGAAGATCGTCACCCAGTCCAAGATCGCCCTAGAGCAGATCACCACCAGGCTGCAGACGGTCACAGACGTCGGAGACTTCGCAGCGACCATCGCCCCGGCCATCGGGGTGATCAAGAACGTGCGCGCAACCCTCGGCGAGGCCATGCCCGACGCCCAGGGAGCGCTCGGAGAGATCGGGGCTCAGCTCAACTCAATAATGGTAGACGTCGGCCAGATAACTGGCACCTCGTTCTACCAGCCGGAGAACAGCGAAGAGGCCAACAAGATCCTGGCGGAGGCTTCGGCCATAGCCGAAAAGCGCATGGCAGAGTCCCTGCCGGAAGTGCCGAACAACACGGGTCAATCCGTCTTCACAAGCGAATAGGCAACCCCAGGCAGCTCGGCCTATGCCGGGCGGCCTTTCTTTCTGTTTTCGAAGAACAAGAGGACGACATGCCCGACGACCGAAGGGTTGGTTCTGGGGACATCCGGCTGTTTTCAACCGCCATGTCTCCCTTCCCTCCATCTACTCGGGGGATTAGAACCGTCGTCGCCTCGTTCCCCTTCACAGCTTCCCTTGGAGGGCCGATCCTGCGGAACCGCGCAGGCCATTAGGTTCTTGCTTGCTAGGTCGTCCCTATCCCAGTTGATGTCGCACGTCGGGCAGTATAGTTTCCTGTCCGCCAAAGGTGCGACGCGGGAGCCACAATTTGGGCAGTATGAGGACGTCCCTCGGGGGTTGACATACCAAGCGGGTCCCCCTCCCCACTTCGCTTTGTAGTCTATCTGCCTCTGGGTCTCTCGAAAAACCCAAGAGTTCATCCTCCCTCTGAATGATCTCCCTTGCCTGTTCCCCTTTCTGTAAAGCCTCCTTATCCCCTTTAGCTTTTCCATCCTAATGCCTAGCCTGCGCTCCCGAGCGCACTTGACCAAGTGTGATGTGATGTTGTGAATCCGAGACTCGGTCCTCCGTTTCTCTTTTCTGCCGTACTTGGCAAGGAGTCTCTTGGCAACCCTTCTGTCGCCTCTGACTGTCCGTGAAATTCTCGCTCTAATCTCCCTGTACCTCTCCTTGACTTCCACGACTTCTCCTAGCTCGTCATATCTCCAAGTCCAGCCGTCGGTGGCAGACGCAGTGACGTTCCTCTCGTTCACGTCTATTCCCATGAATCCTATGGGTTCGAATGGCTCTGTCTCCTTCGAAAAGGCAATCACGACTGCATCAGGTGTAACGGTTGCGGATCCACGCTTCAGGCTAGAGTCGTCTACGTACGCCAGGTGATGCTCTGACCCCTGGAGGGTGAGGAAGATGAAATTCTTTGGGCTCGTGGGGATCCTCAGCAACAGGTGGCTGAGCCGATACGATTGATTGTCGAGTTTCAGGAACGCCTTTCTAATGTGGGGTGTCGCCTTCCCTTTGTTCTTGCAGACCGAATAGGCTACTTCGCATGCGGAGAGAATGTAATGGGTGTGCAAGCCATGCTGTTTCAACTTGGCGTAGGCAGCGTCGATGAGCTCGAATCTATTCTTAGGCTTCCCCTCGACGGCTATCCTAATAGCTTCATTGCACATCAAACCGAACACTTCGAAGAGGTGTGACAGCTCGGCTGATGAGGTATAGCTGAAGCAGAGGGATTTTGTAGCCTTGACGGGTGTCTCTCGGCAAGATTTCGCGGGAGCGGCGAACAACGAAGCGACGTGAGCCCTCTCCTATAAATCCCAACAGAGATTGTGACACACTTTGTCTGTGGAGGTCGGCGAAAGTGTTCCGATTTTTGTCCGACCGGAGGCAATCGCCATACAACCGAGAAGGGTTATACATGGATAATTCAGACCGCCCAAGAGTTTGCCCAGCGCAGCCAGTCCCGACTACGACGTGATCGTAGCGGGCGGGGGGATGGCGGGCCTGATCACCGCCGCTTCCATCGGCTATCACTCAAAGGGGAACGCGCGCGTCCTCATCATCGACAGGAACAAGGAGAGCGAGCCTGGGAAGAAGACGAACAACGGCTGGACATGCGGTGACGCTACTAGCAAGAGGTCCCTGGACTATCTCGCCGAGCATGTAGGCATCAGGTACGGGTCCCCGGAGCTGGAGCATCCGGTCAGCGGGGTCTACGTCTACTCCCCCGACAGGAAGACGAAGGTGCTTTTCGAAGGGGAGGGGTACCTCTTCAACCGGAAGCTTGCTCCGAGGAGGCAGGTCAACGACGCGAAGAAATACGGAACCGAGTTCATGTTCGGCGCGACCGCAGAAAGGCTTCTCTCGGAGGACGGGAGGATAACGGGGGTCACAGGGAGAAAGTCAGATGGTTCGAGCTTCAGCTATACCGCAAAGGTCACGATTGACGCCACGGGCTCCTCCTCGACCCTAAGGAGGTTCATGCCGATAGCTTCAATGATGGAGAAGGACATCGATCCGGACGATGTGGTCGGGACCGGGAGGTACATACTCGACTTTGAACCGGCGGTAGAAAACAAGGTATTCTTCGACCCTGAATACTGCATAATTCACCTCGATCAGTTCATGGCGCCTGCTGGTTACTGCGTTGCTCCCGACACGCCCATAGTTTCGCGGAACAGTCTCAAGGCGGTCCAGGACGTAAAGGTGGGTGATGAAATACTAACTTCCGTTGGATGGATGCCTGTGTCAGCGACAAGTGTACGGGATTACACGGGGCAGCTGGTCATCATCACACCTGCAATGTTGAATCAGCAAATCAAACTAACACCCGAACACTTGGTGAGAGTCTGGAATCCCAAAAGAGGGGAGGCTTGGAAGCGTGCCGATGAACTTGTCCGGAACACACGAGGGAAGCATGCAAAGGGAGACTACCTCGTCGTCACCTTGCCCCACCATCCCTCCAAACCATTGGAGACTATAGACGCCCTCGACTACGTTGAGGGAATAGTCGGGGAGGACTATGTCTACGTGGCAATACGACGGTCTTTCTTTAATGGCCGGGCTCCCGACGGTTCCTACCAAAGGAAGGTAGCCATTGCAAAGCATCCCAAGCTCGCACGGTTGCCTCTGAAAATCATATTATCAGAAGATTTCATGGAGCTGTGCGGATTCTACGTCTCCGAAGGTTGCGTTAAGAAGGAGCATGTTGTAATTTCCAACACGGACAAGAATGTCGCGAAGAGAATTCACGAACTCGCAAAGTCTCTAGGATACAATTGCTATGATTGGACAGGGCACGGGAAGGATGGGACCAAGCCGACCATAAACGTGGAATTCGGAAACTCACTTTTGGGCAGGCTATTCGGAGAACTCTTTGGGAGGGGAGCTAGGAACAAGAAGCTGCCCGCTTGGATTCACGAAATAGGTGAGTCGTCGAAGATCGCATTCCTTCGTGGGTACTACCGTGGTGACGGAGCCGTCGAGCGTCACGAACTACATTCTGACGGCCGTACCTTTACGACCACATCTCGCACGCTTCTTGTCGATGTGTGGATGCTGCTTGCGGGGATAGGAGTAATTGCGAGTATAAGAAAGAACAAGAAGAAGAATGCATGGTCCGCAGGAGTATGGGGACATCAAGCTGAGTTTCTAGGAGAAAACCTGGCCAAGACGGCAAGAGAGCAGTATCGCGGCTTCATCCTGGGGGAAGAGCGGGTTTACCTCAACATCAGAAAGCTCGAGAGAGAGGCATACTCAGGGCCCGTCTATGATTTGAACTCAGCGGGGGACTTCTCTCCTCTATTCAACGTTCATAATTGCTGGGTCTTCCCCAAGGGGAAAAAGAAGGTCAACATCGGCCTCGGAGTGTCCCACTCCGGCCTCGCGAGGAGAAACAGGAGGTTCGGGCTCAACGACAACCTACAGAGCCTGATTGACAAGTACCTCGCAGACAACCCGGTGATCAAGAACTACTCTCAGCCCGCCGGGGAAGCGGACTCCGGGAACACCAAGGGGAACTGGCAGGTCCCTGTAAGGCGGCACAACGACTGCATGGTCGCCAACGGGTTCGCGGTGGTGGGGGACGCCGCCTGGATGCCCAGGCCCATAGACGCCGGAGGGATCAGCCCGTCGATCTATGGGGGGACCATCCTAGGGAGGGTCGTGGCGCAGGCGCTCGAGGCAGGAGACACAAGCGAGACCGGCCTCTGGAAGTACAACGTAGAGTACATGAACACCCACGGATACCCCATGGCTAGCTTCGAGGTCCTCAGGCGCTACCTGCAGACAGTTACGAACGAGCAGATCAACTATGGGATGAAGCACTTCCTCTCGGAGGAGGACGTTACTGCCATAACCGAAAGGAAGCACCCCGAATTCAACCAGGCGCGGTTCATGAACCCCGCAATGTGGTTCAGGGTCCTCGGGCAGCTGT
>Ga0187769_10000373_pt1 | contig 24585 bp, 25 predicted proteins | sample 0116_SJ02_MP02_1_FD_133140 | JGI IMG/M metagenome (GOLD analysis project Ga0187769, IMG submission 133140) | Tropical peat soil microbial communities from peatlands in Department of Meta, Colombia - 0116_SJ02_MP02_10_MG | ecosystem: Environmental > Terrestrial > Soil > Wetlands > Peat | place... | reverse complement strand
GGTAGTCTCCAGTCCCGCTCCCCCAGACGCTTCGATTGCCGCGGCGGCCTCCTTGATGAAGTATGGCTCCGACTCCTCGAGCTCGGTGAAGGACCCGCGCCGCTCTCCAGGAGGGAGACCCGAGCGCTCTGACTCGGCGAGCCTGACGCCGACCAGCCTGCAGCGGGAGGAATCGACCAGCCCCGACTTCTTGAGCTGCAGGATTCCCCGCCAGATCATGCTAAGATGCCCGCCAGTCCCGACGGGCACGACTATGACGTCGGGCAGGCTCCATTCTAGTTCTTGCGCTATCTCGAGGCCCGTGGTCTTCTCCCCTTCTAGGATGTACGGGTTCCCTGCGTTTACCGAGAGCACGTGCTTCTGTTCTGTCGGTTGGGCGCGGCGCTGGTGGGCTTCGATGGTTGCCCCGAACGCTATCATCTGGTAGAGCTTGCCCCTGTCGGTGCTCGGGTCAATCGTCACCCTGGCCTCTATCCCAGCTCTGGCAGAGTAGGCTGCCAGCGAGGCCCCCAGGTTCCCTGTCGTGACGCAGGAGCATTCCTTGACCCCCGCCCTCCTCGCCAGGCTTATCAGGACCGTCGCCCCCCTGTCGATGAAGGAGCCGGTGGGGTTCCTGCTTTCGTCCTTCATCAGGAGGTTGGGCAGGCCCAGCTCCGCTCCGAGCCGACGCGCCGGCAGCAGAGGAGTCCCCCCCTCCCCCAGCGAGACGATCTCGTCGGCCTGCACGTCGGGGAGGAAGGGCCCGTACCTCCACACGCCGGAGGGCGTGCGGTCCAGCTGTTCCCGGGACAGGCGCTTCGGGGCCCGGCCCTCGAGGACAACGGAGGAGCCGCATCTGGGGCAGGACGCGTTCAGCGCGTCGCTCTCGGACATCTTTGAACAGCTTACGCACCTCAGGCGGGCCAACGCAGAACAGCTTGCGCCGCGCCTGATATATAGGTTGGAACTTATATGTCCACTCGCCTTCACGACCTTCCGGAGTGCCCGACTTGAGCGAGCCCGTGGATTCCAAGCGGAGCCAGGTAAGCCCTGGAAGGCGCCCAAGGCGGATGAGCGCCCGGACAATCGCGAACACGGCGGTTTTCACGGCGTTCGTCGCTGCGGTCACGATGGCCTTCGCGATCTACATCCCTGCGACGAAGGGATACTTCGACATCGGGGAGGTAATGGTCTATGTGACAGCCATGCTGATGGGACCCTACGTCGGGGCCTTCGCCGGAGGCGTGGGCTCGGCCATATCGGACGCAATCCTGGCGCCTCAGTACGCCCCCGGGACGCTCGTAATCAAAGCAGCCGAGGGGTACGTGGTGGGCTATCTGACGAGAGCCGGAGCCAGTCGGATGACCCGGCAGACGTGGCGGATCGTCAGCGGGGGCATCGGGGGAGCGCTGGCAATCGCGCTAGGGTGGATAGGGATCACCCAGCTGTCGGGGCCGCAGGTCCTGAGCTTGGGCTTCGCCAACGGGCCGAACGCCCTGGTCCTTGGCCCCTTGGTGATACCTGCCAACTCCACTATTGGTCCACAGTTCTCCGCCAACTTCTTCGTCCCGCCGCTCCTTTGGGCCCTGATAGCGGCGGCGGCCTTCTTCGGGATCATGGTCGTAGGGCTGAGGCTCGACCCCGAGGTAGGGTGGACCATCCTGTCGATCCTTCTCGGGGGCACTGCCATGGTCGTCGGCTACTTCCTTTTCGAGAGCATCGCGCTGCAACTGGGCACCGTCACCGCCGCCGTGGAAGTCCCCATTAACGTGGGGCAGGTCCTGGTCGGCCTGGTGGTCTCCGTCCCCGTCGTGAGGAGCATCAAGAGGGTCGCCGGCGGACGCAGGGCATTCGGCGAAGGACCGGCCAAGTGAGCCATCCGTGGTCAGGCTTCCCCTTGGGAAGATACCGATAGATGTCCTCAGCGAGACAGTCCTCTCGAAGACCGGAGCCCCCTCGAAGAGAATAGCAACTCCCCCCAGGCCGGGCCTTGACTTCGCGGCGATTGAGCTGGACGGCGGCTACCTCATCGTGTCCGCGGACCCCATCACGGGGGTGAGCGACCTCATCGGGAGCTACGCCGTGGACGTCAGCGCCAACGACGTGGCGACCAGCGGGAACAGGCCCCAGTTCATTGAGTCAGTCGTCCTTCTCCCTGAGGCTTCGGGCAAGGCTGAGCTCGTGAGGATTGCAGACCAGATGCACCGGAGGGCAAGGGCCCTCGGGATAGCGATTGTGGGGGGGCACACCGAGGTGACGCCTGGGCTAAGGCGCCCGGTCGTTGCGGTCACTGCGTTCAGCTTCGCGAAGAGCTACGTCTCCTCGCAGGACGCGGAGCCTGGCGACACCATGATGATGACGAAGACCGCGGGCGTGGAGGGGACCGCGGCCATAGCCCGCGAAGGGCTGGTTTCGGGGAGGAGGGTTCCCCGGAGTCTGGGGCTCGAAGGGGGCAGGTTTGTGACCAGACTGAGCGTGGTCGAGGAGGCCGAAAAGGCCTACGCCACGGACTGCGTCCGGGCCATGCATGACTGCACCGAAGGGGGAGTGCTCGGCGCATCCTTCGAGATGTCGCTGGCGTCAGATGTCGGGTTCGTCCTCGAGGAGACAGCGGTCCCAGTCGCCTCGACGACCCGCAAGATCTGCTCCCTCTTTGGGCTGGACCCGCTCAAGCTCATCGGGTCGGGCTCGATGCTGTTGGCGGTGAAGAAAGGGAAGGAGAAGGCCCTGACGGAAGCGATGAGGGGAACCTGCAAAGTGACGGCCATAGGAGAATTCACAGACGAAGGACGGGTGCTGGTGAAGGAGAGCGGCGAGGAGGTCAATGTCAAGTCCGCGCCAGAGGACGAGCTATGGCGAGCCCTTGGAAGGGGCGGCTGGGCGCGCCACGGCGCGCACTTCTGATTCCCATTCCTCCCACCTCCTTTCCGAGCGCTCGACCCAGGAGAACTTCTTCTGCAGCGACTTGCTGTAGATCTTCGCCCACTCCATGCCGACGTGGTCGCACCAGGCCTTGTACGCCCTGGGGTCGATGTAGTTCTTCAGCGTGGTGTTCAGGTTGTAGTTCTTGGTCCGCCTGTAGAAGTCTACTTCCAGCTCGAGCTTCCTGACGCGCTCCTCGCTCACCTTGGGACGTGTCTTCGCCTCCTCGAGCTTGAGCATCTTTCTCTCAAGCGATTGATCCCACGTCTTCGGCGGGGTGCGCTGGTGGTTGCAGAAGACCGCCGCCTTGAGGTTAGCCTCCTTGGCAAAGTAGAGCTTGTCGAGGTCGTCGGCGTCCCGCATCTCCCTCGAGCGAAGCGCCTGCACGGCCGTCGATGTGGCGTGGTAGGTCCTGAAGACCTTCGCGCTAAGGTCCGGAACGATGGACGACAGGAACTGGTTGACCATTCCCGAGCTCACGTGGTGGAAGATCTCGGTCTCCGGGCTCTTTCCCGAGGTGAATTCGGTCAGGTTCCTGACCACCGCTGGAGGGGGCGAGTCGGTCTTGTTCCAGGGGACGCTGTCCTTACCTAAGAAGCTGAACTCCACGCTCGTCCCCTTCAACTTCAAGTGCTCCACGCGGAGGGTGCTTGCCCCGACGGTGTCCGCCTCGTCTTCGTCCTTCTCGTCTCCCACCCTCATTCCGAGCCTGTCGATCAGGTAGCAGACCGTAGCCACCTGCCTTTCGCGAGGGTCCTTGGAATCGAGCCTCGCACTGATCCTCTCTCGAATCTTTTCCAGGTTCCGGCCCGCCTTCGCTGCCTTGTCGTACTTCGCCTTGTTCCGCGACTGCTGCAGAGGGGAGCTTTCGTGAAGCCAGACGTACTTCTCCTTGTCGGTAAGCTTGTCGATCCACTTCGCCATCCACATTGACCTGTGGTCGTGGACGACCTCCTTCCAGTCTCCAGGGGGAACCGGGTCCCGCTCTCCGAGGTTTAGGACCACGTCGCGCTGAAAGACGCGCGGTTTCCATTTGCCGCGCATCGGATGCGCGCCGCGCCCCATGAACAGGCCGGGTGGTTCGACCATCCAGTTGGCGATGTCTACTTGTTTTCCGTCGAGGATGGCGACGCCGAACCTGGCCTTTAGTGATTCGCGCCGCTGCTTCCTCTCGGCGGCTACGGCCTTCTTCTCCTCCTTGCTCATGGTTTCCTTCGCTGCCTTCTCGGCGTCGACCTTGGCGAAGACCTGCGAGAAGTCCACCTGCTCGAAGAGGGCGCCTTTGAACAACTCAGGGAGTTCCTTCAAGAAGTCCTGCATGAAGTTCGACCGAAAAACGGAATCCTGAATGTACGGGGTGTCCTTCTTCTTCGCTAGGTGGTATGCCATCTCCTCGGCGATGGGAGAAAGAGGCACCAGCTTCCCCGTGACCTTGATCGAGAGGCCATCAGGCTTGTATGCCTCAGGGAAATTCACGCCGTTGTGCGAGAGCGTCTTCCAGTATGCGCTCATGAATCGCGTTGCGGCTCCGTCCTAGGGCGCTATATAAGATAACCAGACGCTGGCTCTGGGAATTGTCGGTTAGCCAGAGCTTCCCCGACTCGGGAGCTACGGTTGATAGGATGGCGGGGAACATGAAGGTTAGCTTCCCCTCCTGCTCGCATTCTGCATTAAGGTCAGCCACGTGCCAGAGACCTCGCTCGACTCCCGAGAGGAAGTCGTGGGGTGTGACTTGGCCCAGCGCGCAGATTCGAGATGCTAGTCCTCGCTTGCGCGAGGTGTATCTAAATACATGCAAACGGGGCGTAACCTTCGTGTGGTTCGACATCTCGAGCTCGGAGACCGACGGACTCAAGGATCCCGCGCTCATCGTCGCCATCTCGACCTCCCTTCCTCAGTATAGGGCGCTGTACTCTCAGGCGCGAGAGCTCGGCAACTTCATGCTCCAAAAGATGGAATCGAGGAACATCGCGACATTCCACTCCTCGTCCCTAGGTCCCGAGGTGGTCGTCAAGGAGGACGGGAGCGCGGTCCTTCCCGCATGCCACATGCATCTCATCAGAGGGAAGAGGGACCTACTCCTGCTGACGGGCGACGCGAGTCCGATGGACGACCAGTACGGCTTCGTCAAGATGGTTCTGGCTTATGTCCGACAGCTAGGGGCCAAGGAGCTTTACTCCGTCGGCGCGAGGTGGGCGGAGAACCCGCTTCCGGCGGACGCGGATCCGCAGCCGAACGGATTTGCCACAGACTCTCTCGGGGTGGAAAGGTTGAAGGAGTTCGGAGTCCAGATACTCCAGGAAGAGCCGGCGCCGTTCTTCGCCTCCGTGATCGTAGGCCTAGCCCCGGAGCATGGCATGCGAGGGTACAAGCTTTCCGTCGATCACGGCGAGCCTAGCCCGCACCCAAGGTCCGTGGCCAAGATTCTGAACGCGCTTTCGGGCCTAGTGGGGTTCGAGATCTCCACGGAAGAACTCCGCGCCCGGCCTCACGAGACACAGGAGATCCGGCAGCTCGGCGACGACTCGATTTACCACTGATGCGCTCGGCGGCCGGGACGCCGAAGCCTCTTCGCGAATATCTCGCCTCGACCATCTTCAGCCGCTTCCGGGCAGCCGTTTCTCTGATTGGAGGCCCCGTTTGGGTGTTCCTTGAGGTCGTTACGATGTTCGGGCTGCGTTCCGAGAGTCCCCTGCTCCGGCCGGGCCAATTATGGCTTAGGTAAAGAAACTCTCGCTGAGACTTGGGCTCCGCTAGGTTTATCCGTGTGGCGGAGCCGAACCGAGAAAGCCATTGTATCATCCACGGGTCGACGAATCCCTGCAGGGGACACTTGCGTGGGCGAAAGAGCGCCTCCGGCAGAAGGGATATGAGGTCCGCTCGCCCGTGAGTCTCTCCGTCGACCCGAAACTGGGAATCATGGGATACGCCAGGGACGAGGGGGAGGGCCACGTCATCGTGATCTCCGAATGGGCGCTGGATTCGGAGATGCTGGGGGGCCTCGTTCTTCACGAGCTCGCACACATCTACTTTACGGAGAGGGGCGCCGCCTCGCATGACCGCATGGTCCTGGATGAAGTTCTGGGCGAGATGAGGGAGCGGGAGGGGATGAGGGCGAAGGAGGTCGATGGCCTCGTGGAGTCCTTCAACCACCTTCAGAACATCCTCGTCGACGATGTGGTATTCGACGTCCTGCAGGGGAGAGAGCAGGAGACGGCCAGGAGGTTCTTCTCCGAATGGGTGTCCGAAAAGCCAACTGGAGACTCGGTGACCGACGCCTCCCTGATGTGCCGGAACGCGTTCGCCGTCGCGTCGCTAAAGCGGCGGAACCTCTTCGACGACGCAGCAGACATGCGCGACAAGAACGACGAGTTCCTGTCCATGTTCGGGGAGAACGCCGAAGCCGACTTCGATTGGATCGAGGGCTTCCTTGAACGGGCGAACCCCGCCTGGAGCGAATTGGAGTACAGGAGGGCCGTGGTCGAGTACTTCGAGGCCGTGCTCGCCCTGATGCGGTCATCGTCGAAGATGAACGACCTGAGATAGATGTCTCGGCTAGCCCTACACCGTCCCTCTACTGGGAAGACACTCGTCATTCTGGCGCTGGGGGGCGCCGTGGCCTTCGGCCTCCTGCTCGGGTACCTGGCCTGGACGAACGACAGCTTTCCGAAGCGGGAGGGCAACTTCGCGCAGTACGCGAGGGTCTCCTCGTCTTCATTCAACGGCACGGAATTCGCGTTCAGGGTCCAATGGCTGTCGCCCGACTTCACTCCGCTGTACGCGCAGCTTACGTCTCCCTCGTCAGATGAGGCGAATACGATAGTCTGCGACGTCAATTCGAGCCTAACAGGCGGCAATCGGACGATCTTCATGCCCTTCGGCCTCAGCGGCCCTTCGACCTCGCTGAGCGACGTCGACCTCTCCATTGCGGTGCAGTCAAGGGTCAACGGCACCCAGTTCACCATAGACTACACCGTGAACTCGATAAACGCGACGCAGGGGGACATCCAGCCCCAGAACATGTCCTGCTCCGAACCCGCCGTTCCGATGTAGGCCCTCGAGGGGCCACGACCCGCCCTACCAGACCTTGATGAGTCGGTCCCCTTCGAAGAGGGGGAGCTTCTGGTGGAGGCCCTCGTACACCTTGGCGGGAATAGAGACGTCCCCCAGGTAGAGTTCGCCGACAAACCTCCTAGAGGCCTGATTTAGGAACCCAGTCTTGGGGATGGCCAGCGTTAGGGTGGCCTTCGCGGTTACGCACGGGTCGCCCGGAGTGCCGGTCGTGGGGTCCAACCCAGAAGGAACGTCGACGGCCAAGATTGAGACGTCCGAGTCGTTTGCCCTGCGGATCAGGCCCGCCATCGGCTCCCTGGGATTCCCCCTGGAGTTGTATCCGAGGAGGGCGTCGATCAGGAGGTCGTAGCCACCGAGCTCGACGGCGGGCCCCAAGACCGGGATGCCCATCGCTTCCGCGGAGGCCAGCTGGCGGGAGCAGATGTCTCCGATTTCTTCCCTTCTGGAGCTCAGGACGACGGTGACGTTAGCCCCCCAATTTCGGAGATGCCTCGCCGCCACGAGGCCGTCGCCCCCGTTGTTCCCCTTTCCAGTCAGACACGCTATTCTTCTTGCGCCAAGGCGGCCTCCGAGCATCCTGCTGCAAAGGAGGGCCGTCGCCACCCCCGCGTTCTCCATCAGAGAAAGGACGCCGATGCCGTAGGTCTCTATCGCCTGCGTGTCGATGGCCTTCATTTCTTCCGCAGTGACGTAAGTCATGCCCCCTTGCTGCCGCAACGATACCGGACGGGCCGCAGGCCTATTTCAGCGTAGGGACGCTCGCTTAATTGCGCGGCCCGAGGTGGGCCCGGCGCTTGCCGGCAAAAGCGAACCTCGCCGAGCTCAGCGAGGAAGTGGTCGCGTGCAGGAGATGCCCAAGGTTGGTACGATACAGGGAAGGACTGAAGGCAAGGAGGGCGTTCGCCGACCAGGAGTACTGGAGGAGACCGGTCCCGGGGTTCGGAGACCCCCTTGCTGACGTGGTCATCGTCGGGCTCGCCCCGGCAGCACACGGTGGAGAGAGGACGGGCAGGGTCTTCACGGGGGACGAGTCGGCCAGGTTCCTCTTCAGGTGCCTCTACGATGCCGGGCTTTCCAACAAGCCCACGTCCGAATCGAGAGACGATGGTCTCGCTCTCATAGGGTGCTACATCACGGCGGCAGTGAAGTGCGCCCCGCCGGAGAACAAGCCCACCCCGCGCGAATTCACCAACTGCAGCGTCTTTCTAAAGGCCGAGCTCCAGATGCTGGAACGGAAAAAGGCGATTGTCGCTCTGGGGAGGATGGCGTTCGACGCAGTGACGAGGTGGGCAAAGGGTGAGGGAGCCGACGCCTCCGGGATGGTCTTCGCCCACGGGGCGTCCTTTCGGCTCCCCGCCCTTCCGACCATCTACGGATGCTACCACCCGAGCCCGAGGAACACCTACACGGGCACGCTGACGAGGAAGATGATGACAGACCTCTTCAAAGTCGTTGTCCGCGAGAACCGAAGTGCGGACGCGCAGCCCGAAGCCTAGGCAAACACGACTGGACTGCGCGAGAGAGCGGGACCCACCGCGACCGTGGAAGTCATCCGCAAATGGTTTTAACCTGAACCAGAAGGGCACCGAATCGTAACAGGATGGCCCGCTCCGCCCGCAGACTCGCCGCGATCATGTTCACCGACATCGTCGGGTATACGGCGCTAAGCCAGCGCGACGAGTCTCTCGCCCTGAAGCTCCTCAAGAAGCACAGGGAGATAGTAAGGTCGGTCTTCGTCGGGTACGGCGGTCGCGAAATAAAGACGATGGGAGACGCGTTTCTCATCGAGTTCGACAGCGCCCTGGACGCCACCGAGTGCGCCATCGACATCCAGAAGGTCCTCCATAAGCACAACGAGCGGGCGAACCGGAAGCTCCTCGTAAGGATAGGGGTCCACGTGGGAGACGTGATTCACCAAGGCGGGGACGTCTACGGCGATGCCGTGAACATAGCGTCGAGGATAGAGCCCCTCGCCAGCGGAGGCGAGATATGCATCTCGGAGCAGGTCTACGACCAGGTCAGGAACAAGCTGAGCTACGCCCTGGTCAAGCTGGAATCGCAGAACCTCAAGAACATCGCCTTCCCCATCGACGTGTACAAGGTGATGCTTCCATGGAACGGCGAGGCTGAGAGGCAGGTCGCGCCCATCCACGGCCCCGCCGTCAGTCTGGTCAGGAAGTACCCGCCGAGGGAGAGCGAGAGGAAGCCTGAGCAGATGAAGAAGCTCATCCTCAAGCTCACCCTGAAGGACAGGATAGCGGTCATCGCCCTGACGAACGACCCGGCAATCCCGAGGCTTCTCGCGAAATTCTCGGCAAAAGTGGACTACGCGAGGGGTGAGACGATGCACATCGTGTCAGGCATCGAGACCGTCAAGGTTGTAACGGACGAGAAGAATCTTGAGTATCTGCAGAAAGTGATCCCAAAGAAGCGAATCATCAGCATAACGGACGACGCCGCGGAGATAGTGGTTTCGCTTGCAGACTCGGTGCTGAACACTCCCGGCGTCGTCGCCACCATCAGCGCGCACCTCGCGAAGCACGGCGTGAACCTTCTCGAGTACATTACCTGCAGTCCTCACGCCATAGTCGTCGTCGAAGAGAAGGACGCACTGAGGAGCTACCAACTCCTCGAGAACCTTGCGACTGGACGTGGGGAGCTGAACGCCTAGGCGGCTTCTGCCATGGCCGAGGCTGCGGTGAATGTTGAAGGCCTTGTGAAAAGGTATGGCCGACTGACCGCGGTGGACGGCGTCACCTTTGAGGCGCGCGAGGGTGAGATTTTCGCACTCTTGGGGCCGAACGGCGCCGGCAAGACCACGACGGTGGAGATTCTCGAGTGCATCAGGCATCAGACCGCTGGGAAGGTGACGGTTCTTGGGAGCGACGTCTCAGACTCCGTCGCCGTACGCAAGCTGAAGAGCCGCATCGGCGTCCTCCCGCAGGAGTTCAGGACCCTGGAGCGCCTGACCGTCAGGGAGAACCTGCAGTTCTTTGCCGGGATGTACGACCATCACGTGGACGTGGACGGCCTGCTTGACCTCCTAGGCATCAAGGACAAGGCACGGGTGCGGTTCGGCAACCTCTCGGGAGGGCTGCAGCAGCGGGTGGGAATATCCGCCGCCCTTGTGAACGACCCCGAACTCATCTTCCTCGACGAGCCGACAACCGGCCTAGACCCGGAGGCGAGGAGGGCTACCTGGAAGGTGATACGCGACCTCAGGGCCAAGGGAAAGACGATCATTCTGACCACCCACTATATGGAGGAGGCCGAAAAGCTCGCAGACCGAATAGGGATAATGGTGAAGGGCAAGATCGCGGCGCTTGACACGCCGGATAATCTTGTGAGCGCCTATGGCGGAGGCAAGATGGTGGTCTTTAGGAACGGCGGAGACACGGCCTTCGGCACGCTCCGAAGGTTCTTCGGGACCGTTGCCATGGAGGGGACGGACGTCGTGCTCCCCGTTGAGAACAGCAAGGACATCCAGGTTGCTCTCACGGCGCTCATGGAAAGAGGAGTTCAGGCGGACATGGCGCTGAAGACTGGGACGATAGAAGACGTCTTTCTGAGGCTCTCCGGGTTCCACATGACGGAGGCTGGCGACGCGAAGTGAGGTTCGCAGCCGTCTTCAAGGCGGTCACGAGGAATTGGCTCAGAAGCAGGAGCGGCCTGTTCTTCAGCTTCCTCTTCCCGATCATCTTCCTCCTGCTCTTTGCAAGCATCTTCGGCAGCTCGAACGTTACGATCCCCCTGGCGGTGCAGAACAACGACGTCAATGGAGGGGTACCGACATCCCTGTCGGTCGGCCTGGTGACGGCCCTCAACTCGACCAAGGTGCTTGCCGTCACCGTCGTACCCAGCTCTCAGAACGCGTCAGCCTACCTGCAGCAACAGGCAGGCTCGTTCGGAGGAAACCCCCGGCTGCTTGTGATACCGCGTGGCTTCGAGGCGAACATCATGGCCGGACACGCTGCGAACCTCACCTACCTATACTCTCCCGCCGACCAGTCCGGTGCGGCCGTCGCCGGTGTCATCTCGAGCGTGGCAGGGGCTCTCAACCTTCGCCTCGCGGGAGGCAACAGGACGATCTTCGTCACCGACGTCCCGTTCTCGGCCCGCCCGCTGAAGTCCGTGGACTACTACATGCCGGGCCTAATCGCCGCGTTCATGATGACCAACGGCGTGATCGGGCTGACGAATGTGGCCAGCGAGTTCAGGCGCATCAAACTGATCAAGAGGCTCTCGGCCACACCGCTGACGAAGTTCGACTGGCTGATCGGGAACGTGCTGAGCCAGACCCTGCTTGCGATGCTTCTTTCGGCCGTGATGATAGTCATCGGCGTGGGACTCTACCACTCGACCGTCGTCATCGACGCGTACACCGTGCTCACCCTCGTGGCCGGCGCGATACTTTTCTCCGGAATCGGGATGACATTGGCGGGCTTGGTCAGCGACCCAGAGGCGGCGAGCGGGCTGGGGAACGCCATCGCCTTCCCCATGATGTTCCTTTCGGGAACCTTCTGGTCGCTCGATGTGATGCCTTCCTATCTCCAGGCCGTGGCCAAGGTCCTGCCGCTGACCTACTTCGCTGACGGACTTAGGGACGCGATGATCCTGGGCAATCACACCGCCGCGCTCAGCAACCTCGCCATCACGGCGGGGTTCGCGGTTGCCTTCGTTGCCATCGGGGCATGGGCGACCCGGTGGCAAGAGAGTTAGGGCCGTCCCGGGTACGGGAGAAGTCGCCATCGGGGCGGACGCCCTCGCCGCGCGGCGCTATCTGGTCCATGGCGCCAGACGTCATCGACGGGAGCCCTCCCCAAACTCGTCAAGGAACTCCCTCATCTTGAAGTAGGCGTCCAGGAACTCCAGTCCTCTCGGAGTGACCCCGTAGGACGCGTTGCCATCGCCGAGAGACTTCCTGGCAAGACCGTGCGAGCAGAGGCCCTCGATCAGTGCCTTGAGCCGGTTCACGGGCACGCCGACCCCATAGGACAACCTGGTTATCCGCGCGCCCTCGGGGTAATGGGTGATTACTTCCAGAACCTCTGCGTAGAGTTCCAGTTTGGACCGCTTGGAGGTCCTACTCGCCATGGTCGTCCTCCCCCTTCATCCCTAGAGCGGCCTGTCCGGGAGCCTCGATGCCTTCACCGAAGGCTCGTGCTGGTAGCTGGTCCCTGACATCTTGAACGATTCGACGTAGGTCACCCGGCCGACCACGCACCCTTTGCCCAACTCCACTCGGTTGGCAAAGATCCCGCCGCACCTTGAATTGGACCCCACGACGACCTCGCTCCCGTGGAGGTCCTCGACCGAAGTCATCCTCCCTATCACCCGCGCGGCGGCTGTCTGGCCGGCCCACCGCCGCTCCCAGTTTGCCATAACGAAACCGCTGCCGCCTACGACGATGCGCTCTCCAACGAGCGGCCCCTTGCACCCCGAGCCTTTCATGACCGTGATTGCGTTCGCCTTCAGCCCGCGAGATGTCTCGACTTCTCCAGCCAACTCGGCGTCCCCGACGACGCAGACCGAGGCGGCGGCGAGCATCCCGCTACTGACCAGGCCGCCGCATTGGACATCCTTCGCCCTCAGTGTCCCGTTGACTTCGAGCGAGCCTGCGGCTTTCAGCGGACCAAGTACCTCCAGCCTCCCGTTGACCTTTACGTCGTCGGCCGTGCAGCCTCCTCCGGCTTCGCCGACTCCCTCGACCACCAGCGAGTTGCAGTGCACGCCGCCCTCGAACTCGGCCTTCCCAAGTGCCCGCAGAAACTCGCCGCTGCTGCCGGCAGGCAGCCTGAGACGACCGTAGACCCGAAGACGTCCGTATTCGAGCTTCCTTGAAGCCTTCAGATGCCCCCTCACCGTAGCTTCTCCCGCTATCTTGCCGCCTCCGATGTCCACGTGCCCACCGACCTTCATCCCAGCCAGGTCGACATCGCCCGTGACTGTAGCGTGCCCACCCACGTCCACGGTCTCCGCCTTGAGGGACCCGGCGGTCGTAAGGTGGCCCCCCACGCGCAGCCGCTTGGATTCCAGCGGGCCGGACCGCAGATGGCCGGCAACGTCGAGGTCTGCAGCCCTGACTCCCCCATCTACCCTGACTGAGGCATCGATGCCTGCGCTCCCATTGACAGCGAGGTTCCCCCGGACTGCGAAGTCGCCGCCGGGGCCCCACCCCCTCCCTTCGACGCGCAACGACCCACACTCGAAGTCGCAGTCAATGGTAACCGGACCTTCGAAGCTGGCGTCTCCAGTGACCAAGACCTTGTTGCCCGACTCGGCGATGATTCTGGCCTTCCTCCCGACCCTGAGCCCTCCTTCGACTGTACCGAGCCTGGCCGTCGCGCCGCCCTTCACTACCGTGTCTCCCATGCGTCCTAGCCTTCCTTACAGTCCAGATTCATGGTTTCCTGAGCCAGGCCTCGAACCCGATTCCACTTGCTCTGATGTCGCAGGTTCCGAAGCACGACTCGGCCGCGTATTCCTGCATCTGGGTACTGGTGTGAGCCCATCTCAACAACAGGCTTCTGAATGCCACTTTGGTCACGAACGAGTCGAAGGCGTTCAGTTTCATCTGGTCGACGGCTTCGTCGATTTCCCCCTTTGACGCGTCTCTCCGTAGGTCGATGATTACGGCAACCCCCCCGCTCCGCAGGACTCTGTAGATTTCATCGAGTACCTTCACGGGCTCGGGGAAATTCTTGAAGGCTGCGGTGCAGATGGCGAAGTCAAAGGTGCCACGCGGGAAAGGCATGTACGCCGCGTCTCCATGGCGGAATGCAACCGACACCCTCGCCGCAGCGGCTTTTTCAGTGGCGATTCTGACGAAGGTCTTGCTGATGTCTATCCCGACCACCCTGTAGGTACCGAGCTTCGCCAGCTCAATGGCAAGGTAACCGGGGCCGGGGGCGACTTCAAGGACGGCGCCGCCTTCCGGAAGATGCTCGTTCACCAACTTGGCCCACGCCTTGTACTGCTCGATGCTCTTCTCCTGGTTTTTCGAATACCACCTGGCGATTGCCCCTTCCATTGAGACGCCCTTGTAGCCCTTCCGTCTTTTGACCGGCGAGGAGCCGTCCATCGACTTCCCGTCTTCGGCCTCGGTGACCTTGGTCAACTTCTATCGGCTGAAACGCGCTCAGTCGGGATAAATAGTCAGTGCACATTCGGTACTCACTGGGAGTCAGTTCAGGGAGGGCAAGGCATGCACAGAGCGTCGCTTGCGGGCTACCCGTTTCTGACTATGTAATCCCCAGTCTCGGAGTCTTTCAGGTATATCGCCCTCCAGGGGCAAGATTCGGCCGCGCGCCGTAGCCTTTCGAGCTCGACCAGGTTCTCGTCTGCGTCGGCGATGCCGAGCGGTTCGGCGCCGATCTGGCTCCTTTCCAGGGAGAAGTGTTCCGGCGCAAGAACTGCGCAGAAACCGGTTCCAAGGCAGAGGTCCTCCACTATTCCTGCCTTGACCTTCTTGCCCTCCATCGTCGTGATCTCTACTTCGCCCCTCTTCTGAAGATTGGCTTTCCTGATGTCCGGGTTGCGGACTATCGTGTCTGACAGGGTCTCACCTGCCCTCTTCGCGTTCATCAGCATCCTGTAAGCCTTGTCAGTCAGCTCCACGGTCTGAGCCATGCATTGCGCCAGCGAGGGCTGACTTGTTAATCATTCCCTTCCGCCGTAGGCGGGATTCGCCGCGGCGCCAAGGTGGCCCGTAGGACAGGCGGGCGGAACGCAATTCCCATACCGTCGGTTCCTCATTCCATTCTCTGGAAGATTGCGCTAAGCGAAGCGGGGTCCACGCCGACCAGCTCGCTCAAATCCTTCAAGGTGATCCTGCGCGGGAAGTCGAAGTATCCCTTCTCTATGGCGACAGACAGGATCCCCCTCTCCTTCTCCGAGAAGGTCGCGCTCTTCTCAAGGGGCTTGATGTCTCGAATTCTCGCCTGGATTCCTTCATCCGCCAGCCTCGAGACTATCTGCCCCGGGTCGCTGGTCCGCCTTGTCACGAAGCGCCACCTGGCTGGGATCTCGGTCGAGTTGAAGGGACAGTCCAGGCAAAGAATCGAATGGTCCTCGGAGGCTTGGCAGATGCGAGGCTTGTCCACGACGGCGAGAAGCCGCGTCCTGGCAGAATCGCCTTCAACCACCTGGGACTGCCTGATACCAATCATGCCCCTGACTGTGAGGATTGTCTTGCGCACTGCGTTCGAAGTCCCCGAGAGCTCCAGAAGGAGGACCATCGCCTCCTTGTCCAGTGGCCTGCAGTCGACGATGGAGAGGGTGGCCCCGTTCATCTTGGCGGCTGTCTTCAGGTCGTTCTTCGACCTTACCTCGAGCGACGCTTCCTTGAACAATCTACCCAGTCCTTCTGCGCGCGCCAGGCTTATAATTCTCATGCCGGCCAGAAATCTGGCCCCGTGGGCACGTGGCCGCCGTGCCGCGGGGGTCGATTGGAGACCCAGGAAGTGTGAGATGCCGAGGGCCCCGACGATGAAGGAGAAGATGTGCATCGGCGCACTCCTCTTTGCCTGGTTAGCCCGGCGCCCGATTCGAGCCTTTGCGGTTACTTGGTGAAGTACAGCGTCATGAAGAGGAAGGCGTATGTCGCGATGAAACCTTCGCTCATCAGAGGGATTCCGACCGGGCTGCCTCCCATATGGAGATAGCCTCCGGCGGTCGCAATGAGGGCAGCGACAAGGCTCAGGGGAGCGAAAACCCTGACCATTCTCGTCGTGTAGCGAAAAGAGAAGCCTGCGACAACAACTGAGAGTACGAATATCAGCACTCCCTCAAATGCGTGGAAAATCAGGAGCCCGCCGCTTCCGGTGATCGCGGAAACCACGGCCGAAAACGAGGTATTGGACGCAACCTGGAAGCCACCGCCCTGGCCGCCTGCGAGGGGGCCTCCTATGGCGGCCTGAATCGTCGTGAGGACCAGCGTCACAGCCAGGAGAATTCTGAACGGTCTCCAACTCCGAGGTTCGGCAGCCGAGACGGGCATCGAAACGTCTGGAGCGCTCGTGAATTGGACTTCGGCGGTGGTTGATTTAAACAATCCCATCCCGTCCTGCGATCCGCCTGGGAGGCCGGCTCCATCAGATGCGCACAGTGCTCACCGTGCCGCCACCGAGGTCAGACCGCCGCGACCACGGCGGCGACACCGAATGCCACGACTGCCGCGAGGCTGAGCCAGTATGCGACTCTCCACCTGCCGGGCGACGCATACGCACCCATTATTCGACTGTCTGACCCGAGGAGCCCCATCAGGACTCCGGGACCAATCAGAACAAAGACGAAGGCTACCATGAGGCCGAGCACGAGGGACAAAGGCTCCGGGTAGATTACGGGGACAATCAGAGCTGGAAGAGACTCCGCAAGGTAGACCCACAGGAAGCTGCTCTTCTGCCAGCCCATGGTGTCGACGATGGCCCAAGAGCTGCCCAAAGAAATCACCACAAGGGCGAGGAACGCCGCGGCGACCAGGCCGATGGCGAAGACGTAGGGAGCATACGGGCCGGCGATCGACGAAAGGCCCAGGGAGAGCGCCTTGGGGTCGGCGATGTCCAAGGACGAGCTCAGGCCTGATGTGGCCATCACAATGACAATCATGCCGAGTTCGCTCGCGACCGCCCCCGCCAGAGTCTCGGTCCTCATGGTCCACAGTCGAGTGCTCCTCTTTTCCGCGGTAGCCGAGGCTTGATAGAACAGCATGAAGGGCATCACCACAGCCCCGGCGCAGGCCGCAAGCATGAAGAGGTAGCCGGCGTTCGCACTGAAGTAGACAGGAGACGCCGGGACGAAGCCCCTTTCGACCAGGGAGGCCGCGTATGAGACGATAAGCACGGCCGACACCACGAGCAGCGCCTTTTCTGTCGTGAGGTACCTCCTTCTGGCCACCACAGCGACGTAGGCCGCGTAGGCGACCGGCATCGAGACGATCGGTGGCACGCCGATGAGCTCCATGCCGACCGCGATTCCCGCGTATTCAGCGATGTAGCTCACAACGCTGACGACCGCCATCGGGAGGCATGCGAGAAAGGCGGTCCTCCTGGAGTAGTTCTCGCGAATCACCTCACCGAGCCCTCTCCCCGTGGCCATCCCAACCCTTCCGCTCGCCTCCTGAATCACGAAGAGGGGGACGACCAGGAGCAGGAAGAACCATATCAGCCCGTAGGAGTATGTCGCCCCGACGGTCGCAGCCGTAAGGACGCTCGGAGCGTCGACATCAGCTATCATGACAATCCAGGCGGGGCCAAACGACTGGACGAGCTCGCGAAACCTGCTGGGTCCTTGACGCAGAATCGGGCGCTTCACATTCCACCATTTTCCCGTTCGACATGGAAGTCCTTTCGCTCGGTCTGTGATAGAAACCCAAAGACAAGGGACCTGGCTGTGCCCGGGGATCGGATAGGTCTCGCCGCCCGGTGGTGCGGACGTCGAGTAAAGCTGCGCCAGTGTTTGACTAGTCTGAACCTGCTCAACCGCCTTGAACTATGAAGTAAGTGCTGGGGCTGAGTTGGACTCCGTTCGTATCGGAAACGAAGGCGTGAAGGCTGGAGATACCTCCTCCGCCGCAGACGCCCACGTTGCCACTGTAGGTCGAGTAGACCGTGAGGTATGCTTGATTGAGGAACGACTTCTGAGAGCCTGCATCTGGCTGTATCAGCTGGCCTGACGGGAATTGCGCCCACTGGATGATGTCTGGAGAAACCTGTTGGTGCAGCTCGTAAGTGACGCTGACCGCCACGACCCATGCCCCGCAACTGGGGAAGGTCTCCGTGGCGTTGCCAGCGACATAGGTCAGCGGGTAAGTCGAACTCGTTGGGGGATAGACGTTGCTGGTTGTGGTGACAGAGGACGTGACTGTGTTGGTAACGTAATCAGTCTGCGTACTGACGGAGGTGAGAGTCTCGACGGAAATCACGGTATTGGTGAGGGTCACCACCTGGACCGTCCTCTGTTCGAGAAAACCCACTTGTTGGTTCAAGTTGGCAACTCCCTGAGCCAATTCGTCATTCTGCTGCGACAAGGCGACTAGGGTGCCGTTGTCACGGTAGAAAGAGTAGCCCACCAATCCAAAGACGATGACGAACCCGACCACCAGCGCGGCCATGATAGGGAGATGACTATGAGATGACATGCCCAGTCCTAACTGGCTGCGACGGGTTGGTATTTATCGCTCATCACAGGATCTTTGTCAGCACTACTGTGCAAGCCGCTTCATCCGACCAGAACCCCGTGCTGCTCTGGGACGGTTGTCCAGAGGGTCCGAATCCTGAAGACTCATCTAAGAAGAGCTTCTAAGGTGAGTCAGCTACTTATTCTGAATGACCAAAGAGGGAATCAATGTTCCAGTTGTGGTCGCCGGCCATTCCTATGTCGGTGGTCAAGGAGGCAGTTGAGTTACTCTTCGGCAGGAGCAGGCAGGCCAAAGTCCTGGCGGTGTTTCTCAAGGAGGGGCGGCTGACCCTGGCTGAGGTCGCAAGGGAATTGGATGAGAGTCTCGCCATGACCCGGCTTGGCTGGGATGGGGGCGTCTATAGGAAGGGCTGGATCGGCCAAGTGGTGAGAGAATACGTGGAGAACGGGGTGCTTCTGTCGGCCCGCGAAGGCAACCGAGTCGTGTACGAACTCAACCGCTTGAACCCGTGCGTCCTGCTTATGGAAGAGTTGAAGCGGAACGAGAAGCCCGGGCGTCCTCCAAGGAGTTCGGGAGACCGAAGAAGGCGCGGTGATCCTCATTCCCGACGGAGCAGAATGTCGCAGGAATCGGCCTGGGGTGGTTGACCTGGACCATCGCCTCACCCGGCCCCAGCCTCCTGACGAGCTTCCCGGTTATGTCGGGCGACGTGGTCAGCGAGTAGTTCACAATCGTCTCGACGTCCCTCGAGTTAGTCAGCAGGTGCGTCAAGACGGTCCCCGAGTTCGCGATGATGTTCGGGGAAATCAGCGAAGGCCGAGTGGCGATCATCACGATGGAGAACCCGAACTTCCTGAGCTCGATGGCGCACAGCTCCGGGAGGCTGACGTAGTTGCCGTTGGGCGCAAGATGCTGAGCCTCGTCAACTATGACCACCAGCCTGGCGATTTCCGTCGGTCCCATGCTTCTCACCTTGTCACGGAGCTGCTTCAGGATGAGCTGGCTGAGCAGGTTTCTCGCGCCGTCGTCCGCGAGGACTGACAGGTCCACGATTGTCAGGGAGGATTCCAGCAGCTCGCCGAGGCTCAGCGTGCTGTACGGCCGGTCCAGCGTCTCCCCGACCAGGTCGGCGGTGAGCGGCCATAGGCGAGAAATCAGAGCCTCGATGCTCTCTTCCCAGCCGTTCCGGTGTCTGAAGCGCTCCTCGTATTGCTCCAGCTTCGAGATGAACTGGGAGATGGTTAGGGTGGCGTCGGTTCCGTGGTAATACTGCCCCAGAATCTCCCTCGTAATCCGCTCCTGGAGCGGGGACAACGACGAGGCGTGGGTGGCGAGGGTGAAGTGGCCCAGAAGAGAGACCCACTCCTCAATCTGCGTAGAAAGCGGAAGCGACTTATCGCGCTGGAAGACCGCTATCGAGACGGTCTTCCCGGGCGTCAAGACCTTGGCGCCTCCCTCCCGAGACATGGGCTGGAGGTACTCGCCGGTCCGGTCGAGAATCATGACCGAGACTCCCCTCAAACGCAATTCGTGGGCAAGGATCTTCGCGGTCGTCGACTTGCCAGAACCGGTCATACCGAAGATGGACACATGCCTGGTCAGAGCTTCCAAGGGAATCCGAAAGGGGCCCATCCTCGTCCCGTGGGGGGATATCACCGAGCCGAACAGCAGCGTCCCCATGCGTCCTTCGGAGTTGTCAGCAAGACGAGAGTCTTTCTGACAAATCTGTCACTCTCGCAGATTAGCCGCTGACATTTCTCCTTGATTGTCTCTTTGGAGCGCAAAGATGAGCGTCCGAATCGGATTCGGACCTGAAACAAAGTCTGCGTGGAAGCGTCCGTCGCAAAGCGCGTTGAAGATGAGATGACGAACGACGAAGTTCACACAGAGAGGACAGAGCGGAGGAAGGATTCAGCAGACAGGTCAGATGTTATCAGGAACGACCACATTCGAAGACACGAGAGAGAAACAGACAAACAAGGGAGGAAGGGTCCGTTGGCCCGTCTACACCGAACAGGAACGCGCGTTACTGCAGAGAAAGTTTTCTGGAGACTGGGAAAACCTCGACTTTCTTGAGGCATTCTGGAATCCCGTCTACGACGAAGGAGATCTGATTCAGTACCGGCGAGCTGCGAAGGTGTGGAAGATGAGGCTGGCGGAGAGGAAGTTCAAGGAAATCGTGAAGGAGCTGAAGGTCGACCCTCAGAAGGCATGCGCTTTGGTTTCGGGCAAAAACCTGCATCCATACTTGGTCCAGATGTACCTCAACAGTGAGATACTTTCAAAGCCGAGAGAGGGATGGAAGTGGGTACTCGAGTGCACGCCGAAGCCTACGAATATGTTTCCGAAAGCGGTCGAAGTTCCGGAGAGGATTCAGAGCTACCAAGACCTCATTGATCTATTAAGTCAGTTCCCGCCTGTACCATCAGAACTTCCGGCAATTCGATTCTTCGGTCTATCCAGCGAATGGGTGCAGCAACACAAGTTAGAGCTATTCGGGTTCCTTCTTGGGTTCTTTGTTGGAGACGCAGGTAAGAGTTACAACGACATTGGTCACAGGAAGAGACACTACGACAAGACTGCAATGACAACCGTTATGGCAATCAATGGCAGCAATATCAGAATACTGACTTATGTCCAACTTGCACTGCAAACCATCGGAATTGATTCTGCGAGACGGAATTCGACTACGACCATACGTTGGAACTCTCCGGCAAGCAATCTGTTGACCTGGGTAATCAGAACGTGCCTTGGACTGTCGGCATCAGAACGGACAAGTAGAAACCCCATTCGAATGGAATGGATTCTTTCGTGTCCCCGCAACTTCATCGTAGCGTTCCTCCAAGGCATAGCTGAATCTGACGGCAGTGTTGACAGACATGGCTACTTCACTTCCATAAGCAGCATCCCAAATTCAAGTTTCCTGCAGAGAGCACTTGCATCAATCAACACACCTTCTAGAGTCCACCCCAAACATCGACCAGTTCAAATTCGTATCAACATAACACAAGCCATTACGTTGCCTTTGTTCAACCCAATCATAACGACATACAGATACTCTAGCCTAGTCAGTCATGCACGACGAAGACATCTACTTCCTCCCTCTCCCTTTTTTTCTAGGCGTGCGGCTTAGCCTGCTGGTCCGAAGAACCCTGCTTTCATGGGACCAACGCAGACCCTGCTCGGAATTTCGTCGGCCTGGATGTGAATCGGTTGCTAGGTCCCTGTTATTGGTTGGATAGGGAGCGGTTCGCCGTGTTCGCCTGCCCCGCACCCGCATCCTTGCACATGAGCGCCACGCCTGAGAGTGCCTCTGTAGAGGCCCTCTTCGAGCTTCCTGCCGGTCTTTGCTTCCCACACCTCGATCGGCAGGCCGTACTTCTGTTGAATCCTGTCACGATACCATTCAGGAATTACGTTGAAAGAACAAAATGGTATAATCCTCAGGTCTGGCGTTAGGTAGTGAATGTCGCAGCGCTGAAGGCGCTCTTCGTCCTGGTTGAATTTGTCCTGGAAATGCATCATCCCAAGGAACATGCTCTTCAGGTGGAACTGCCCTATCGAGGAGTAGTCGTGCTTGACTAGGGCGTCCGTGAGGAGCTTGGCGAAGCTGAGGCTCTTGGGCTGCTTCTCCTTGTCCACGAACGACGAAATCCTGGTCAGGACCTTTGCCGCTACGATGTACCTGTTCGTTCCGGAGTAGATCTCGTCGCGCTTCTCGTCGAGGTACTCGATGAGTCCGGGGATGTCGACGAACTGCGGCAGCGGGACGAGCTTCTTCTTGTCTGGGTCGTTGAAGACGTAGGTTCCAGCGCCGCAGGCAAAGTGGATCGAAAGCTCGTACTGCTCCTTCTTGGTGAAGGCCTCGATGAAGCCGGTCACCGGCGAGCATGACGGCACCGGGAACCATCCGTCCTTCGGAATCTCGCCGCTGGTCTGCTCTTCGATTCTCTCGATGCAGTCGGGGATCGTGATGCGGTACTTGGCCCTCTCGGTCTTGGTCAGTCTCCCCGTCAGGGAGACGGGCTGGAAGTTCACCGCGTGGACGGTGTCGATGTTCCTCTGCCCGAAGCGGATAATGTCGCCGAGTTCGTGGTCGTTGATCGACTTGATGACCGTGGGGACAAGCACCACCCCCACCCCGACCTTCCTGCAGGCGTCGATGGCGTATGGCGCCTCCCAGTGGTTCTTCGGGTTGGTCTTCGGCGTGACCCCGTCGAAGCTCATGTAGAGGTTCGACACGCCTGCTTCCTTCAGCCTCTTCGCGAGGCCGGGGTTCAGCGCCAGGTTTATGCCGTTGGTGTTGAGCTGGATGTGGTCGACCCCCTCTTCCTTCATTATCTTGATGATCGTCGGGAGGTCCTCCCGTATCGTCGGCTCGCCGCCGGTGATCTGAACGGAGTTGCCCGCCACCGGCCTCTCGGACTTCAGAGCGCGGGCCATTTCCCTGACCTGGTCGAGGGTGGGCTCATAGACGTAGGCGCCCTCCAGCCCCTTCTTGACGTAGAAGAAGCAGTACCAGCAGGTCAGGTCGCACCTGTTGGTGACTATGATGTTGGAGAGCCCCGTGTGGGAGAGGTGGTTGGAGCAGAGCCCGCAGTTCGCCGGGCAGGAACAGACGTCAAGCGGGACGTTGGCCGCGTGCGTGCCCTTCCCGTCCCTCCAATAGCGCGAAAACTTGCTGTACATCTCGTAGGAGCCGAAGTAGAGCTCCTCGGTCTCGCCGTGCTCTGGGCAGGTCTTCGTCATCCAGACCTTGGCGTCCCGCTCGAAGACTATGGCAGGGAGGATCCTGTTGCACTCCGGGCAGATGGACTGAGTCTGCCGGATGAAGTTGCCCTTCGTTACCTCCTTCTTGAGCTCGAGGCTGATGTCGGCGATTTGAGCCATTGAAAACTCTTAGCGGGCTCCTCTTTCGAGAACGGATATAAGCATTTTAACTTCGCAGAGGGTGAAAGGTTAATTGCTGACACCCCGCAGGGAGGACGCAGTAGAGGTTCGATGGCAAGACGGGCGCCAAGGGTGATGGCCGGGACATGAGCGTCGGCGAGAGGGCGGAAACGGCGTTGGAAGAGCTGGGCCTGACAGGCAGCGAGGTCAAGGCCTACGTCGCCTTGCTGAAGGGGGGGACGATGACGGCCAGCGACGTGAGCAGGGAGGCGCGGATTCCCTACTCGAAGGTGTACGACGCGCTGGAGTCGCTGCACAACAAAGGGTGGGTCGAGGAGCAGAAGGGGAGGCCTATCAGGTACACTGCGAGGCCCCCCGACACGGCGCTGGAGGAGCTTCGCTCGCGCAAGGAGACGGAGAGGAAGGAGAAGGAGACGTTGGCGCTGGAAGAGCTGATGAGGATCTACGACAGCAGGGGCGAGCAGGAGAAGCCGGACATCTGGATAATGCGGGGAACGAACGAAATCCTGTCGAGGGTGAAGAACCTCCTGCTGAACAGCAGGACAGAGCTGCTTGTCGCCCTTCCAGGGCAGTTGCTGCCGCTCACGGACAGGATAGAGCCCCTTCTCGCTGCTCTGAAGGAGAAGGGGGTGAAGACGATGGTCCTCACTTCCCCCGAGCTCCCACCCGACGCTCTGGGAAGGCTCGCCAGGTTCGCCGAGGTCAGGACCAGGAAGACGATGTACGGCGGAGGGCTGGTATCCGACTCGAGGGAGGTGGTTCTCCTGCTTGGAGGAGGGGACCAAGGAAGCCTGCCCCTCGCGATCTGGGCTTCACATCACGGTCTCGCGAGCTTCGCGAAGGACTACTTCGAGTTCCTGTGGAGCTCGTCGGGGACAGCGAAGCCGTAGGCGGTTCTCATCTTTTTAGCGGTGGACGGAAACGGTGGCGCGTGCTTAGAGACTCCCAAGACGTGGTCAGGAGGCTGGGGACGGAGGTCGGGCTGACCCGCGACGAAGCCGAGCTCTACCTGAAGCTCCTAGAAGATGGGTTCCTCCCTCTTTCCTCGCAGGGTCAGAAGGTCGAAAAGCTCCGGGCAGAGGGGATGGTGATACTTTCGGGGGACGGCGAGAGGTTCGTGCCGGTCCATCCAAGGCTCGCAATCGCGAACCACTACAGAACCTGGAGGGAGGCGATGGTGAAGGAAATCAACGACCGGCGGATGAGGGTCGACCGGCTCATCCTGGAGCTGATTCCGGTGTACGAGGCCGCAACGGAGAAAAGGCTGGAGAAGAAGGCAGGTGGGAAAGAGCATGGCCTGTGAGCACGAGATCGTGTTTACCGGGATGGTCAACATCAATCGTGATAACTACCTCCAGGGGGTCGTCGACGTCTGGATGTGCAGGAAGTGCAAGACGCTCTTCTGCGACGACAAGCGCTACGGCGAGGGGCTGAAGCCCACCGTCGGGTTCGAGTCAATCCCAGACGATGAGCAGTGGGCGATACTCACGTGTACGACACTGAAGGACGTCTACATGAACAGCCTTGGCGTGAGGCCCGGAAAAAAGCTGACGCACGCCTGC
>Ga0187769_10000372_pt1 | contig 24585 bp, 20 predicted proteins | sample 0116_SJ02_MP02_1_FD_133140 | JGI IMG/M metagenome (GOLD analysis project Ga0187769, IMG submission 133140) | Tropical peat soil microbial communities from peatlands in Department of Meta, Colombia - 0116_SJ02_MP02_10_MG | ecosystem: Environmental > Terrestrial > Soil > Wetlands > Peat | place... | reverse complement strand
TCAACCTCCTCATCGACATCAGTTACGCGCTCATGGACCCGCGGGTGGTGCGATGACGGCGACAGCCGCCGATACGGCCTTGCCGGTGGCTTCGGCGTTGCTGCCCGCCTCGCGCAGGCGGCGCTGGCTGCGGCGCTACGGGCTCGCGAGCCTGGGGGCCGCGATCATCCTCGCCTGGATCCTGGTGGCGCTTTTCGCACCCCTGATCGCGCCCTATCTGCCCGACACGGTCGAGGTGACCAAGCGGCTCCAGCCGCCCGAGGCGGCTCACTGGCTCGGCACCGACGCGCTCGGGCGCGACGATCTCACGCGCCTCATCTACGGCGCGCGCATCTCGCTCTCGGCCGGCTTCATCGTCGTCATCGTGGGCGCCGTCTTCGGCACGCTCTTGGGCGGGATCGCCGCCTATGCGCGGGGTGCCGTCGAGGAGCTCATCATGCGGGCGACCGACCTCGTGCTCTGCTTCCCGCCGATCATCCTGGCGCTCGCGATCGCGGCTGCGCTCGGCATCGGCACCACCAATACCATCATCGCCATGCTCGTCGTGTGGTGGCCGAAGTTCGCGCGCCTGGCGAGGAGCCTCGTGCTGGTGCAACGCTCGCACGAGTATGTCGAGGCGGCAACCGTGGTGGGTCTCACCCCGGCGCGCATCCTCCTCCGCCACATCATCCCGAATGCGATCGGGCCGCTGGTCGTGCTGGTGACGCTCGACGTCGGCAACGCGATCATCACCTTCGCCGGCCTCTCCTTCCTCGGGCTCGGCGTGGTGCCGCCGACGCCCGAGTGGGGCTCGATGGTGGCCGAGGGGCGCGAGCTCGTCGAGCAATGGTGGGTCGCGGCCTTCCCCGGGCTTGCCATCCTCACCATCGTGCTCGGCTTCAATTTCCTCGGCGACGGCATCCGCGATTGGCTCGACCCCAAGGCGCGCCGGCGATGACGGCAGCACCCCCCAACGGACGGAGCGAAAGGCCGGCGGCCGCAGCCGCCGTGCGCTCCGCTGCGGCACCTCCGGTACTCGAGGTGCGCGATCTCAAGACGCAGTTCTTCACCGACGAGGGCATCGTGCACGCGGTCGACGGCGTCAGTTTCTCGGTCGCAGCGGGCGAGACGCTTGGCATCGTCGGCGAGTCGGGCTCGGGGAAGAGTGTGACGGCCCTCTCCCTCATGCGCCTCCTCGAGGAGCCGAGCCGCATCACCGGCGGCGGCATCCGCTTCCAGGGCCGCGACGTGATGGCGATGACGCCGGGCGAGCTGCGCGCGCTCCGCGGCGGGGGCATCGCCATGGTCTTCCAGGACCCGATGACCTCGCTCAACCCGGTGCTGCGCATCGCGCGCCAGCTCGTCGAGACCATGGTCGTGCACGGGCGCTACACGGCGGACGCGGCGGCCGAGCGCGCGGTCAAGCTGCTCGGACGCATGGGCATCCCCGCGCCCGAGCGCGCGATCCACAGCTATCCGCACCAGTTCTCGGGCGGCATGCGCCAGCGCGTGGCGCTCGCCATCGGAATGAGCAACGACCCGGCCCTCCTCCTCGCCGACGAGCCTACGACCGCGCTCGACGTGACCATCCAGGCCCAAATCCTCGACCTTCTGCGCGAGCTCAACCGCGACTTCGGCACCGCCATCGTGCTGATCAGCCACGATCTCGGCGTCATCGCCACCGTGTGCGCGCGCGTCATCGTGATGTACGCCGGCGAGGTGGTCGAGGAAGCGCCGGCAGACGCCCTCCTCTCCGACCCGCGGCATCCCTATAGCTGGGCCCTCATCAACGCCGTGCCCCGCATCGACCGCGGCGCCCTCGAGGGCAAGCGCCTCACCACGATCGAGGGCGCACCCCCGGATCCGCTCGCCCATGCCGCGGGCTGCCGCTTCGCCGAGCGCTGCCCCTTCCGCATCGCCAAATGCGTCGAGCATCCCCCGCTTGCGGAGGTGGCCCCAGGACGCCGCGCGCGCTGCTGGGTGACGCAAGCAGGCGGCAGACTCCTCGGGCCAAGGGCAGGGGACGCCCTGCCGGCGGAGGCGAAAGCCGAGTCGAGGCCCTTCGATCACGGAGCCGAGGCGGCGCTTGCGCGCGGCGAGCGGCTGCTCGAGGCGCGCGGGGTCGTCAAGCACTTCCCGCTCCCCCGCGCCGGGCTTTTCGAGGCCGCCCGCGTGGTGCGCGCGGTCGACGGCATCGATCTCGACGTGGCCCAGGGCGAGACCGTGGGGCTCGTCGGCGAGTCGGGCTGCGGCAAATCGACGCTCGCCCGCGTCCTCGTCCGCATCCACCGACCCGAGGCGGGCTCGATCCGCCTCGCCGGACAGGAGATCGCGCAAAGCCAGCAATCCGCCATCCGTCCCTTGCGCCGACGCATGCAGATGGTGTTCCAGGACCCCTATGCCTCGCTCAACCCGCGCATGACCGTGGGCCAGATATTGGGCGAGCCGCTCGTCTTCCATCGCATCACCAAGGGGGCGCGCGAGACGAGCGCCCACGTGGACGAGCTCCTCAACGTGGTGGGGCTCTCCCCCAAGGCGGCGCAGCGCTACCCGCACGAGTTCTCGGGCGGACAGCGCCAGCGCATCTCGATTGCGCGCGCGCTCGCCGTGCGCCCGGATTTCATCGTCGCGGACGAGCCGATCTCGGCGCTCGATGTCAACATCCAGGCGCAGATCATCAACCTCCTCATCGATCTGCAGGAGCGCTACGGGCTCGCCTATCTCTTCATCGCCCACGACCTCGCGGTGGTGCGCCACGTCTCGGAGCGCATCGTCGTGCTCTATCTCGGCAAGGTCGCCGAGATAGCCCCTGCGGCGGCCCTCTTCGAGTCCCCGCTCCATCCCTATACCCGCCACCTGATCTCGGCGGTGCCGATCCCCGACGCCGCGATCGAGTCGCGGCGGCAGCACTTGCAGCTCGCGGGCGAGCCGCCGAGCGCCATCGACCCGCCGTCCGGCTGCCGTTTCCGGCCGCGCTGCCCGCTTGCCCAGGCGGTCTGCGCGGAGGCGGCGCCGCCGCTTGCCGAGCATCGCCCCGGGCACTTCGCGGCCTGCCATTTTGCCGGACAGTTCTGAATGAGACACGGAGGACAACGTGAGACGCGTTACGGCTGACGAGGCGGTCAAGATCATCCGCTCGGGCGACACCTTGCTCGTGGGCGGCTCGGGCGGCGGGCACGCGGTGCCCGAGGCGGTGATGGCGGCGGTCGAGCGGCGCTTCCTCTCGACGGGCGAGCCGCGCGGGCTCACCGTCGTCCATCCGGTCGGGCTCGGCGACGATGCCAGCTTGGGCGTCGGCCATTTCGCGCACGAGGGCCTCTTGAAGCGCGACGTGGGCGGCACCTTCGTGAACTCGCCCAAGCTCTCCGAGCTCTCGCTCGCCGACAAGATCGAGGGCTACACCTTGCCGCAGGGGTCGCTCTCGCTCCTCACCCGCGAGATGGCCGCGGGACGACCGGGGCTCTTGACCGAGACGGGGCTTCACACCTTCGTCGATCCGCGCCACGGCGGCGGGCGCCAGAGCAAGAGTGCAACCGAGGACCTCGTCGAGCTCGTCCAGTTCCGCGGCAAGGAGTACCTCTTCTACAAGCCCTTCCACATCGACGTCTGTCTTCTGCGCGGCACCACGGCGGACGAGGACGGCAACATCAGCATGGAGGAGGAGGCGGTCTTCGGCGAGATGCTGTCCGAGGCGCAAGCGACGCGGCGCTGCGGCGGGGTGGTCATCGTGCAGGTAAAGCGCCTCGCCAAGCGCGGCACCCTTCCCGCCAAGCACGTCAAGGTCCCGGGCATCCTCGTCGATCTCGTGGTGATCGAGCCCGAGCAGCGCCAGACCTACCGCACCGCCTATAGCCCGGCCTATGCGGGCGAGCTCAAGGTCCCCCTCGCGGACATCCCGGTGCTGCCGTTCGACGCGCGCAAGGTGATCGCGCGGCGCGCGGCGTGCGAGCTCTTCGCGGGTGCCGTCTGCAACCTCGGCTCCGGCATCTCGACGGGGATCGCGAACGTGGCCGCCGAGGAGGGCGTGCTCGACGAGGTCTGCCTCACCAACGAGCAGGGGCTCATCGGCGGCGCGCCGGCCTCGGGCAACGAGGCGGGGGCCTCGCGCAACTTCGCCGCCATGATCGACCAGCCCTACCAGTTCGACTTCTACGACGGCGGCGGGCTCGACCTCGCCTTCCTCTCCTTCGCGGAGGTGGACGCGCAAGGCAACGTGAACGTGAGCCGCTTCGGCGGCCGCATCATCGGCCCCGGCGGCTTCATCAACATCAGCCAGAATGCGAAATGCGTGATCTTCAGCGGCACCTTCAACGCAGGCAGGAGCGAGATCGCCTGGCCCGGCGGGGTGACGCGCATCGCGCGCGACGGGGGGAAGCGCAAGTTCGTGCCCGCGGTCGAGGAGATCACCTATAGCGGGAGCTACGCGCAGGCGCGCGGGCAGCGCGCCCTCTACGTCACCGAGCGCGCCGTCTTCCGCCTGAGCGAAGGCGGGCTCGAGCTCATCGAGGTGGCCCCGGGGGTCGATCTCGAGACGCACGTGCTGGCGCAGATGGCTTTCCGTCCCAAGCTCGCACGCGAGCTCAAACCCATGGACGGCCGGCTCTTCCTCCCCGACAAGATGGGCCTTCTCCGGGACTTGGCGGAAAAGCCGGGGCGGCGAGCCTCGCCGCGCCTGGCGCTCATCGACCCGAGTGCTGAGGCCGCGCAATGACCGCGCTCGATGAGTCCCGCGAGCTCGTCAACGGCGCCACGCGCCTTTACGGCATCATCGGCGATCCCATCGAGCAGGTGCGCTCGCCCGAGGTGATGACGGGCCGCTTCCGCGCCGCGGGCCGGAACGCGATCCTGGTGCCTCTCCATGTGCTGCCCGAGCGCTTCGATGCCACCGTGCGCGGGCTCAAGTCGCTCGCCAACCTCGACGGCCTCATCATCACGGTGCCCTACAAGGTGCGCGTCGTCCCTCATGTGGACCGGCTCTTGCCGACGGGTGCGCGAGTGGGTGCGATCAACGCCATGCGCCGCGAGACGGACGGGAGCTGGTCGGGTGACATGTTCGACGGCCGCGGCTTGATCCGCGGCTTGCGCGGGGAGGGCCACGAGGTTGCCGGCCGGCGCGTCATGCAATTGGGCGCCGGAGGTGCGGGCAGCGCCGTCGCCTTTGCGCTTGCCGAGGCCGCCTGCGCGAGCTTGACGCTCTTCGATGTGGACGAGCGGAAAGCGAACGACCTCGCGGCGCGCGTCGCCGCCGCTTACCCTAGCACTGCGGTGCGGACGGCGGCACCCACGGTCGAGGACTGCGACATGCTCGTCAATGCGACCCCCGTCGGCATGGCGCCGGGCGACGGGCTGCCGGCCGAGCTCGGCCGGCTCGAGCCAACGCTTCTCGTCGTCGACATCATCATGAAGCCGCCGCTGACCCCGCTTCTGCGCCACGCGCAGGCCTGCGGCTGCCGTACCCTCGGCGGCCGCGCCATGCTCGAGGGCCAGGCGGACGAGGTGGCGCTCTTTTTCGGCAGAGGAGGCTGACATGGCGATCGACCCGCATCTCAAGATAGGCGAGCATTGCGAGTTCTCGAAGACGATCGCGGAGAGCGACCTGATGCTCTTCGCCGGCATCAGCGGCGACTTCGATCCCATCCACGTCAACGAGGAGTTCGCCAGAACGACCGCCTTCGGCCGGCGCATCGCGCACGGGGCGCTCGTCATGAGCCTGTGCTCGACGACCTCCTCCATGATGTCGCGCCGCTCGATCGAGCGGGGCAGCGTCGCCGTGCCTGTCTCGCTCGGCTACGACAGGATCCGCTTCGTCAAGCCGGTCTTCATCCACGATACCTTGACCGCGCGCTACACGATCGAGGCGGTCGACAAGGAGGCGGGACGCACCCGCGCCAAGATCGAGGTCCTGAACCAGGCCGGCGAGACCTGCCTCGCCGGAACCCACGTGATGAAATGGGTGATGCCGAAGTAGCGGGCGCCTGGCCTCGCTGGGGCGAGCGCGCTGCTCAGTTCGTGCGATAGCCGAGGGCCACGGCCGCGATCGCCATGCCGACCGCGGCCTGGGTGGGGTCGACGACGGGAAGTCCAAGCGTCTCCTCGAGTGCCGCGCGGTACTTGGCCATGCCGGCGCAGCCCATGACCAGCACGTCGGCGCCATCCTCGTCGCGCAGTGCCACACCCACCTCGCGCATGCGCGCGAGCGTCCGCTTCTCCTCCGCGAGCTCGACCACGCCGAGGCCGATCGCGCGCTCGCCCGCGATGCGCCCGGCCAGCCCCATGGCGCGGTAGGCGCGCGCGTGCCGCGCGAGCGAGGCCTTGAGGATGGCGATCACGCCGACGCGGTCGCCCAGGTTGAGCGCCGTGGCGATGCCCGCGGCCGCGATGCCGAAGACCGGGTGCCGGGTCGCCTCGCGCGCCGCGTAAAGACCGGGGTCTGAGAAGCAGGCGATGACGAAGGCGTGGGAGCGGTTGTCCTCGCGCTCGATGAGGCGGCAGAGCGGCAGCGTCACCGCCTCGACTTGGCGCTGGCTCTCGACGCCGGGCGGCCCCTCGGCGAGCGTCGTGCAGTCGAGCCGCGGGCCGCCCGGGAAGCGCAGGGGCTCGAGGGCCTCGTCGATGCCGCGGGTGACGGCCTCGGTGCTGTTCGGGTTGATCACCAGAATGCGCGGCGCCATGACAGCGCTCCTCCCTCGCGAGGCGTGGGCGGCGCTCATGGCGCTGTCGCGGGCTGGCGCTTGAGCCAGCTCGCGTAGCTCTCGCGCCTGATCTCGAACTGGTCGCGGATGCGGCAATAGCCGTGGCCTGCGAGTCGGCCGACGAGGCGCAGGCGCTCGAGCCGCACGCGGCGGCGCTCGGCGTCGACGAGATCGTCCCGGATGTGGAGGTGCAGCACCTCGCCGAGTATGATGTTCTCGTGCTTCCCGAGCTCGAGCGTCACCAGCCGCTTGCACTCGAGATTAATCGGCGACTCCGCGATGCGCGGCGGCTTCACCGTCTTCGACGGCAGATGGCCGAGCCCGACGATCTCGAGCTCCTCCATGCCATGCGGGAAGTCGGTCGCGCACTGGACCATCTGCTCCGCAATGGCCTCGTCGACCATATTGACCACGAACTCCCGCGATTCGTTGATGTTCCGCGCGGTGTCCTTGGCCGTGCCGTCCGGCCATGGCCCGATGCCGAGCGCCACTACCGGAGGGTCGTGGCCGAGCATGTTGAAGAAGCTGAAGGGTGCGGCGTTGATGCGGCCCTCGCGGTCGACGGTGGTCACGAAGGCGATCGGACGCGGCACGATGACGCCGATGAGCAGCATATAGGCGTCCTGGCTCGGCAGTGCTGCGATGTCGAAATCCATGGCACCTCACTCGGGCGGGGGCACGGCACCGGTCCGCTCGACGATGAGCCTATAATGCTCCGGCCGGCGGTGCTTGGCGAAATTGAACACCGTTTCCTTGATGGGCTTCGTGGCATCGAGGTCGATCTCGTAGGCGAGGAGCTCGTCCTCGAGCGTGCTCGCAGAGGCGAGGAGCTCGCCGCTGGGGGCTACGACCGCGGTGCCCCCCATCAGCATACAGCCCTCCTCGATTCCGGCCTTGGCCACCGCCACCACCCAGGTGCCGTTCTGGTAGGCGCCCGACTGGATGGAAAGGTGGTGATGCAGAAGGCGATGATGGGAGGGCTCGGGAATGGCGGCGTTGATCTCCGGCGTGTTGAAGCCGAGCATGACGAGCTCGACCCCTTGCAGGCCCATGACGCGGTAGGTCTCGGGCCAGCGCCGGTCGTTGCAGATGCACATGCCGACGATCCCGCCGAAGCCGCGCCACACCCGCCAGCCGAGGTTGCCGACCTCGTAGTAGCGCTTCTCGAGATGCTGGAAGGGGCGCTCGGGCTCGTGCTCCGCGTGGCCGGGCAGGTGGATCTTGCGATACTTGCCGATCAGCCTCCCGTCGCCGCCGACGAGGATCGAGGTATTGAAGCGCCGAATCCTGCCCCCCTCCTCCACCAGCTCGGCATAGCCGAGATAGAAGCCGATGCCGAGCTGGCGCGCCTCCTCGAAAAGCGGCCGGGTGGCCGCATTGGGCATCCCGCGCTCGAAGAAGGCGTCGATCTCGGCCTGATCGGTCATGTACCAGCGCGGGAAGAAGGTGGTGAGCGCCATCTCCGGATAGACGACGAGCTCGCAGCCGCGCGCATGCGCCTTGTGCAAGAGCTCGATCAGGCGCCGCACCACGACCTGGCGGCTGTCGTCGCGCTGGATGGGCCCCAGTTGCGCAGCGCCGATCATGAGCTTGCGTGCCACCTCAGCACCTCCATTTGAACAAGATTTCTCACCGCGGAGACGCGGACGGCGCGGAGAAGAAAAAATAAATCCGTTTATCCTTCTCCGTGTCCTCCGTGGCGCACTCTATCTACACGTCCCGCTCGCCGGATCGAAGCGCGTGACTGGGCGCCCAAGCGGGCGCGCCTTGGGCGAGAGGTCGCACTTGAGAAAGCGGCCCTTGCCGCGCTCGCCTACGAACTCCCCACCCTCCGCGACCGGCTCGCCCCTCACCAAGGTGACGACCGGCCAGCCTTTGACCTTGAATCCCTCATAAGGCGTGTAGTCCATCGCGTCGTGCAGCATGGCCTGGCTGATCGTCACCTCGCGCTCGGGATCCCAGATCGCGAGGTCGGCATCGGAGCCGGCCGCGATGGTACCCTTCTGCGGGTAGAGCCCGTAAAGCTTCGCCGCATTGGTGGCGGCGAGCGCTACGAACCGGGTGAGCTCGATGCGGCCCTTGCCGACCCCTTCCGAGAAGAGGAGCGGAAGGCGCACCTCGAGGCCGGGAACGCCGTTCGCCACCTTCTTGAAGGGCGCGTTCCGGCCGTACTTCATCTTGCCCTCGGGGCCGGCGTAGCGGTAGGCCGCATGGTCGGAGGAGAAGACCTGGAACACGCCGGTGGCGATCCCGCGCCACACTGCCTCCTGGTTCGCCTTGTCGCGCGGCGGCGGGCTGCACATGTACTTGGCGCCCTCGAAGCCGGGCCGGTCGAGGTCGTCCTCGGTCAAGAAGAGGTACTGGGGGCAGGTCTCGCCGTAGATCTTGAGGCCGCGGCCTTGCGCCGAGCGGATCTGCTCGATCGCCTCCGCGGCGGAGACGTGCACGATGAGGATCGGCACGTCCACCAGCTCGGCCATGCTGATCGCGCGGTGGGTCGCCTCGCGCTCCGCCGTCTTGACATGGGCGATGGCATGGAACTTGGGTGCCGAATGGCCGGCCGCGAGCAGCCTGTCGCTGAGCCAGGCGATGATGTCGTGGTTCTCCGCATGCACCATGACGAGCGCCCCCTCGCGCCGCGCCAGCGCGAGCACCTCGAGCGCCTGCCGGTCATCGAGCTTGAGCGCGTCGTAGGTCATGTAGATCTTGAAGGAGGTGTAGCCGTCGCGGATGAGGGCGGGCAGCTCCTGGCCGAGCACCTCTGCACTCGGATCGGAGATGATGAGATGGAAGGCGTAGTCGACGGCGGCCTTGGGCCCGGCCGCGGCGTGGTAATCCTTCACGACCTGGCGGATCGACATGCCGCGATGCTGGGCGGCGAAGGGAATGATGGTGGTGGTGCCGCCGCAGGCCGCCGAGCGGGTGCCGGTGAAGAAATCGTCCGCCGTCATGACGCCGAGGGAGGATTTCTGCTCGATATGGCAGTGGCTGTCGATGCCGCCGGGGAGCACCAGCTTGCCCTCGGCGTCGATCTCGCGGCGGCCCCGGCCAAGTTCCGCGCCGATTGCAACAATGCGCCCATCCTTGATGCCGATGTCGGCGCGCACCACGTCGGCCGCGGTTGCCACCGTACCCCCTCTCACGACGAGCTCGAATTCAGCCATCGTCCTTTCCTCTTTCGCCCGGCATCAGCCTGATCCTGCGGAATCCAATAGTCCCGCTACGCCTCGAAAGGCTTCGGGCGCCGCCGAGGCGGCCGCAGGAGATAGAGCAAGGCTCCGAAAAGAGGGGCTATGCAATTGAGATAGAGGAGTGGCAGCAGATAGAGATCCTTGGCGGCAAGGCTCTGGTTGCCGATCGAGGTCGACTCCAACAGCATGACGAACGTCACCGCGACGACGACCCGCATGGTCTGGCCCTGACGATCGAAGTCGCCCGAGAGCAGCGCCGCCAGCCCGATGAGCGCGAAGGCAAAGGCGTACCACGGACTCACGAGACGCTGGTTCGCCTCGACGAGAAACCGCGCGGCGTTGAGGCGGTCGTCCAGGTCGTTCATGTTGGGATGCAAGAGCTCGCCGAGGAAGCGCTCGTCGGCGCGCCGCCAGCGAGGCTGTACGCCGGCCGAGAGCCAGCTGAGATCGACGCTGTATTTGTCGAAGTAGAGGAGCGCCAGTCGGCCGTCCGTGCGCTCGAATGCCTGGCGATTGCCGTTGAAGAGAACAACGCGCGGGCCCGAGGGCGACGGCACGATGGCACCGCGCTCGGCAACGTAGCTGACAGGCTTCGAAGGAACACGCACGTCGTGCACGAGGATGCCGAGGAGCTCGCCGTTGGGCTCGCGTTGGCGGATATATATCGTGAGGCCCTCGCTCAAGGTGTTGAACTTGCCCTCTTGGAGGAGCACCGCGGAAAGGTCGTTTCTTATGCCAAACTCGATGTCCTTGAAGCTGCGATAGGCGGCCGGCATGAAGTACAGGTTGAGCGCATAGGCGCAGAGCATGACGATCGTGGCCATGACGAGTGCCGGCATCGCGAGCGAGACCTGGCTCACGCCCACCGAGCGCAGCACGACGAGCTCGCGGTCCATCCACAGCTTGTTGTAGGTGAACAGCACCGAGGAGAAAAGCCCCACGGGCAGCACGATCGCGAGGAAACCCGGCAGCAGCAGCAACGTGAGATAAAGGAAGGTGCCGAGCGAGATGCCGTGCTTGACGATGAGCTCGATGTAGCGCAGCGACTGGGTGAGCCAGATGGCGCAGGTCAGGCAGAAGCTGACGAACAGTATCGCCATCACGAGCTGCTTGAAGATGTATTTGCTGTAGCTCTTCATCACCCGCCTTATAGCGCGTTGCCGTCGTGCTTGGATAGCGCGAAGGAGAGGCGCCTCGGACGTGCCGCGCCCGCCGAGCGGCAACATTGCTCCGCGAAGGCGCCTTCGCGTCCCCCAGGGCCGCCTCGTCGCCCCGCTTCAGCCGCGCCGGGCCGCCTCGGCAAGGGTGTCCCGGACGCTCCCCTCCGGCGAGACGCCCAGCACATGATGGCTGTGCCAGAGCGCATAGAACAAAAGGCTCCAGGCGGCCTGGCCGTTTCTTTCCGGCTCAGCGAACACCCCCCTGACCGCCTCGGGACCGGCCATCTCGGCGACGCCGGGCTCGCTCGCGACCAGGGCTGTGATATCGGCTTTCTTGGCGGCGATCCATTGGCCAACCGGCGGATTGAACCCCGTCTTGCGCGCATAGGGCTCGGCCGACGCGACGTTCTTGGCGAGCCAATCGCGCAGCAGCCGCTTGCCGAACTTGCCCCTCACCTTGAGCGCATCCGGCAGACGCATCGCGAACTCGGCGACGACGGGATCGAGGTAGGGCGTGCGGCCTTCGACGCTATGTGCCATGAGGCAGCGGTCGAGCTTGACGAGCAGATCGTTGGGCAGCCATTCGGCGCAATCCACCGCCTGCAGCGCCTGTAGCCGCGTACGCCCGGCGAGCGCCTCGCGGGCCTCGGCTTGGCCCAGGCCGTCGCGCCATCCGTCAAGCGCAGCACCAAGATTAGCCAAGCCGTCGAACGCGCCGCGCCGGCGGGCCTTCCCCGCGAGCAGCCCCCAAAGCCAGCGCGCCCGGCGATAGCGGGCATAGCCGCCGAAGATCTCGTCGGCCCCCTCCCCGCTGAGCACCACCTTGAGACTGCCCTTGGCAGCCTCGCCGAGGGCGTAGGTGGGGAGCGTGGCGCCATCGGTCGTCGGGTCATCGACCGCCGCGGCCACGCGCGGGGCGTGGCTCCAAAGGTAGGACTCGGTCAGCTCCACGACGTGATGCTCCGCAGCCACGGCGCGCGCGACCCGCTCGGCGATCGCCCGCTCGTCCGCACCCCTGCTGCCGGGGAAGGCGACCGTGAAGGCCACGACCGGACTGGCAGTAAGACGGGTCATCATCGCGATCAATGCAGAAGAGTCGATCCCGCTGGAGAGAAAGAGCCCGTATGGAACATCGGAGCGAAGGTGGAGAGCGACACTCTCGGAGAGGATGCCGTCGAGCTGCCGCTCTGCCTCGTCATAGCCCATCTTGAGGGGTCCGCCGGAAGGGATCGCGTTCCGCCGCCGCCTTTCGGCGATGCGCCCGCCCTTGACGACGAGGGTCTCGCCGGGAAGCACGCGATCGATGTCGGCGAAGATCGTCTCGGAGCCGGTGGTGAACTTGAGCTGGAGGAGCTCGGCGCGCCGTTTCGGCCTGAGCGCGCGCCCGGCGAGCCCGGCGGCGATCAACGCCTGCGGCTCCGAGGCGAAGGCGAAGCCCGCGGCATCCTCCACGTAGTATAGGGGCTTGATGCCGAAGGGGTCGCGGGTGAGGACGAGATGGCCTGCCTCGCGGTCGTAGATGGCAATGCCGTACATGCCGCGCAGATCGTCGACAAAGTCGAGACCCTTGCGCCCATAGAGCTGAAGCGGAGACTCGCAATCCGAGCCGGTGCGGAACTCGCCCTTGCCGAGCGACGCGCGCAGCTCGAGGTCGTTGTAGATCTCGCCGTTCGCGACGAGGACCGCACCCCGGCGCCCGAACAACGGCTGATCGCCGGTCACGAGATCGATGATGGCGAGCCGCGTTGAGACGAGACCGACCGCGCCGTCGCTGTGGAAGCCGGTTCCGTCGGGGCCGCGGTGGTGGATGGCCGCGGCGAGGCGATCGAGCGTTGCCCGATCCGCAGCGCGAGTACCGCCCATCATCACTCCGGCGATTCCGCACATGAAGCTATTCTCTCGTCTCGTCGGGACCCGCCCGCGCGCCTGCGAGCATGAAGGTAGATCCGAGCCAGAGCATGGTCAGCCACCACACGTGCCACAGATTATAGCTGAATGCCGCAAAGACGAACGCGGCGACGGCGAAAGCGAGCTGAAGCGCTCTTTCGTCGGCATCGCCCGGGGAGCCGGCAATCGCACGGAAGAGGGCGAGAACGAAAGAGACGCCGAGCACCACGCCGGGGATGCCGAGGTCGAGCCGCAACTGAAGAGCCGCATCGTGGGGATGGAGCGGCAGGAGCTCCGCATTCCTCTTGAAAGCTTCGTGCCCGCCCGGCATCCATCGCGAGCTGTCGAAGCCCCAGCCGAGAACCGGCCGCTCGTCGATCCGCTCGATGACGAAGCTCCAGATGCCGAGCCGATGCGTCAAGGACGATTGCTTCGGCGCTTTGACCGGCAGCGCCTGCGGCAGCCACCCCAGGACTTCCGGGCGGAGAATGAGCGGGGCAGCCGCCACCCAGAGGATGAGTGTCGCCGCAACCACCGCGACGGCAACCCTCGGCGCAAGGCGGGCGCAGATGCAGACGGCGATACCCAGGGCGAAGGCAAACTTCGCGGTCATGCTCTCGCTCTGCAAGACGATCGCGAAGGCGACGCCCGCGAGGGCGATTGCCGCCGCAGCCCCGTAACGGCGCCACGCGAAGCGGACGCACGGCCAGCTCAGTAGCACCACGAGCGTCATTGCCGGATCGAAGCCGACCGGGAAGTAGAAGGGGCGCTGATGGCCGATCACGGGAGCGAGAAGCGGCAAATCGCGCACATAGTCGACCAGGCGCGCGCGCGTGAGCAACATGATCTCCAGGAGGGCCAAGCCGATGAGGAAGCCCAGCACGAGGCCCTTTTCGGAAATCTCCCGCTCCTCGGGCGCCAACCCGCGCGCGGCGTCCACGAGGACGAGCCCGGCCACGAAGGTGCCCAAGAGCTGCGCGGCGAGCCGGAGCGAGCCGAGCGGCTCGAGGGACCAGCTCACGCTGGCGGCGCCGTAGAGTAGCAGCAGGAGGCAAAGTGCGGCGAGCCATCGCGGCAGGAGCGACCAGCGCCAGCCCCCGCAGGCGAGCGCTGCGAGTGCCGCGGCCACCATCACCGGTGTCACGCTCGGCCAGGAGAACACCTCGAGCGGAAGTGCGAGCAACCCTGCCGCGCCCAGGATATGGCCTATGTGCAGGCCGCTCGGCCGTGTCATGAAGCGCAATTGGAAAGCGTCCTCCCGCGGTGAGCGGCGGCGAGATGCCCCACTGTTCCGGCTCCGAGGGCTCGTTCCAAGCCCTCGGTCCGGAACGCGCCCATGTCCGCTTCAACAGAATGCAGGGATAGATTTTCCGCGGCTTGTGATCAAGCGGGCCCAAGTTCGACCGCCCGATTGAGGCCCGTTAGTCAAACCAGATCGGCTGGTGGCGATCAAGACATATTCGCGCGCGGGGCTCGCCGGGAGGAGCGCAGCTCAGCTCAGATTCCCCCGTGCGCCGCCGGCGAAGCGTGCAGTTGCGAAAGCCGGTCACCGCGACCGCCCGATTGATATGAATCAATGTGGCACGCGCGCGGAAGAAGCAATGCTTCGCAGCGACCGGAGCAACAAAAGGCGGGAGAGCGCGGGCCATGGGGCGGACCTTTGCCGTCCGGGCGCTTCGCGAGAGCGAGCTAGCCCAAGCCTTCCCCCTCATGCGCGCCCTCATTCCGCGGCTGAGGCTCGAGGCCTGGCTGCGCTACGCGCGAGCGCTGGGCGAGCCTGACGCCGCTCGCGCCGGCGTCATGTCGGCGTTCGATGAGCAGGGCTATATTTGCGGGCTGTTCTGCTACAGGATGGAAACGGGGCTGGAGCACGGCCCTAAGCTCCTGATCGAGCATGCCTGCGCCCTCGACATCGTCGATCGCCAAGGGGCGATCGATGCCTTGCTCGGCGCGGTCGACGACTTGGCGCGCGCCCTTCTTTGCGCTCAAATCGACGTCCACCTCGACCAAGCGCAGGTGATCTTGAGCGCGCCGCACGGGCCGTTCATCTCGGCGTTGCGGGCGCGCGGCGCCGTCATCAACGGAATACGGCTCAGCAAGCCGGTCGAAAACCCCATTCCCGGACCCTGAACGAATCCCGCTCCCTAGGCCGCACGAGCGTCGCGGCAAGGGTGGCATAGGCCGGCGTCTGGAAAGTCCATGAACCTTACGAGCCTGGAAAGCGTTGTCATCACATGAGGTTTGGGTCCGCCCTCCCGCAGGAGCCTGCCGATCCCGCTCGGGCCCAGCGGCTTTGCCGGCGCCTCGGGGCCGCGTGGGCGATCCCGATTCGGGGCTACCATCTTTAGGGTTGGTCATGGCATGATGGCTCGAACAGGGAAAGCTGACCGGCGGCGCCCGCTGCGGCCGGACGGGGATAGGCCGAAGATCGCGACGGATCCGACACTCGCTTCGCACGATTCTCGTCCGCCTCGCCTGCGTATCCAGCTCGAGAGCCGCCCGGACGAACGAAAGATTGCAAAACGAATGGCGGGCCGCCATGGCGGATAAGGACGCGACGGCACCGGACTCCGCGTCAAGGCCCGAGAACGGTTCGCCGAGCTCGGAGCTCCATTATCGCCGCCTCTTCGAGGCGGCGCCCGATGGCATATTGGTCCTCGAGGCGACGAGCGGGCGGATCTTGGAGGCCAACCCCTTCTTGGCGGAGCTGCTCGGTCACGCGGGCGACTGGTTTCCCGGAAAATACCTGTGGGATATCGGCATATTCGGAGAGCCGGAGCAAGCTCGGCGCGCGTTCGAGGAGCTGAGCGACAAGGGTTACCTGCGCCTGGAAGGTCTGCCGCTCGCGGCGAAGGACGGGCGGAGAATTGAAATCGAGTTTATCGCCAACTCTTATCAGGAAAACGGCGCCAGGGCCATACAGTGCAATGTCCGCGATATCACGGAGCGCAAGCTTGCCGAGCGCAGGATGGCGCGGCTCGCCTGGACCGACCCGCTCACGCGCCTGCCGAACCGCAGGACCTTCGACGAGCGCCTAAAGGAGGCGTTCTCCTCGACGGGGCGCGGCGCGCGCGGCTTCGCCGTTCTCTATCTCGACGTCGACCACTTCAAGGACATCAACGACACGCTCGGCCATCAGAAAGGCGACCTGCTGCTCAAGGAGGTGGCGACGCGGCTTAAAGCGAGCATGCGCGAGACCGATCTCGTGGCGCGCTTCGGCGGCGACGAGTTTGCCATCCTGCAGACGAACGTGACCGACCCCGCGGACGCCGGCGCCTTGGCCGAGAAGATCAGAGCGTCGTTGGCGGCACCCTACAGGATCGACGGGAACGAGGTCCGCACCACGGTCAGCATCGGAATAGCCCTCTATTCGAATGACATCGCGAGGGCGGACACGATGGTGAGCCAGGCCGATCTCGCGCTTTACCGCGCGAAGGAGGAGGGGCGGAACCGGTTCTCTTTCCATACGAGGGAGCTCGATCACGAGGTCGGCGACCGCGTGGCACTCGGCAACGAGCTGCGCACGGCGCTCCAGCGCGGCGAGTTCGAGCTCTACTACCAGCCGCAGGTCGAGCTCAATTCCGGAAACATCACCAGGCTCGAGGCGTTGGTCCGCTGGTTCAATCCCCGCCGCGGCCCGGTGCCCCCCTTGGTCTTCATCCCGGTCGCGGAGAAGACGGGAAGCATCGTGCCGATCGGGCGCTACGTCATTAAGCAGATCTGCCGGCAGCTCAAAGAGTGGCGCGAGGCGGGCCTGTCGTCGCCCGTGGTTTCCATCAATCTCTCCGCGACCCAGTTCAAGCTCGCGCAGAATGTCGAGCACGATATCGCGGAAAGCATCGAGGCCTACGGCATCATCCCCGAGAATGTGGAGATCGAGCTTACGGAGTCCGTCCTGCAGGCGGCCGCGCGCGAGCACAGGGACGCGCTCGATCGCCTGCGCCGGCTCGGCGTGCGCCTGGTCATCGACGATTTCGGCACCGGTTATTCCTCGCTCGAATATCTGAAGGCCCTTCCGGTGAGCCGCCTCAAGATCGCCCAGCAGTTCATGATCGATGCGCCGCGGGACCTGGGCCATGCCGCGATCGTCCGCGCCACCATCAGCCTCGCCCGCGAGTTCGGGCTCGATGTCATCGCGGAGGGGGTGGAGACCCGGGATCAGGTGGGCTTTCTTCTCGCCTTCGGCTGCACCACGGCCCAGGGCTATTATTTCAGCAGGCCCGTCAACGCCGCGCGCGCGGCCGAGCTTTTGCGTCAGGGCAGCATAAGACCTGCCCTTGGGCCATCCTGAGGGCCACCCGCGGACACGAAATCGGCATGGCGGCCATTCGCCTGTGCCCGCGCGCGGGCCCGCGGGCGCTGGGCGGTACCGCTTGCGGAGCGCCCGTCTCCTTGGCCGGCTGATCTCGAAAGCAGTATCGCTCATTGGCTATACTGCGCCGCCAACGGGCGGCCAATTCGACGGAGATGCAGATGCAGCGCATCGCATTGGGCCTGATTCTGGCCTTGCTTTTGCTCGGCGAGGCCGAGGCGCAATCGCAACCGCCTGAGGCGGGCTGGATCGCCGACAAGAACGGCTGCCGCCTGTGGGATCCCTACCCTCAGCCCAATGAAAGCGTCAGCTGGAGCGGAGCCTGCAAGGACGGCTACGCCAGCGGCAACGGCGTGGCCCAATGGTTCCAAGGAGACCAGCCCAGCGACCGCTACGAGGGCGGGTACGCGAATGGGCACAGCAACGGCTACGGCGTCTATTCGTGGGCGAACGGCGAGCGCTATGAGGGCGAGTTCAAGGCAGGCGTCATAAGCGGACGCGGGGCCAGGACGAAAATCAACGGCGACCGCTACGAGGGCGAGTTCCGCGACGGCATCGAGAGCGGTCGCGGTACCTATGTCTTCGCCAACGGCGACCGTTACGAGGGCGACTTCCGGGCCGGACGCCAGAACGGTCACGGCGTCTCGCTCTCCGCGGCGGGCCTACGTTACGACGGCGAGTGGCAGGACGGTCGACCGAACGGTCACGGCACGCTCGGCTGGCCGAACGGCGACCGCTACGATGGCGACTTCAAGGCCGGCCAACGGGACGGCCACGGCGGCTTCGTATGGGCGAACGGCGCGCGCTACGAGGGCGATTGGAAGGCCGACGCGCGCAACGGCCACGGCGTCCTCAGCTGGGCCGGCGGCAGCTACGACGGCGCGTGGCGGGACGACCGGCCGGACGGCCAGGGCACGCGCAGGGATTCCGACGGCGAGGTGTTCTCGGGCACCTGGGTGAAGGGCTGCTTCAAGCAAGGCGATCGTCGCGCCGCCCTCGACGTGGCCCTCTCGAGCTGCCCGTGACGCAACCGACGGGATGGGTGCGTCAGGCCGCGTCCTCGCCCACATAGCGGCGGAAATAACGCCGACCCAGGCTGGTGAGGATTTCGTAGCCGATGGTGCCGGCCTCCTCCGCGAGCGCATCGACTGGATGGCGCTCCCCAATCAGCTCGACGAGACTGCCCGGTGCCAATGCGTCGGCCGGCAGCGCGCTCGCATCGAACGTCGCGGTGTCCATCGACACCCCGCCCACGAGCGGCAGCGCCACGTCGCCGAAGCGCGCCACCGCGCGGTTGCTCAGGCTGCGCAGGTAACCGTCGGCATAGCCGACCGACACGGTGGCGATGCGCCGGGCCGAAGGAGCGTGCCAGCGCGCGCCATAGCCCACGCTCGCGCCGGCCGGAATGGTGCGCACCTGGATAACCTTGCCCTCGAGGCGCACCACCTGCCGCATCGGGTTCGCCCGGCCGGCGAGCGGGGCGATGCCGTAAAGTGCGGCACCCGGACGAGCGAGATCGAAGTGGTAATCGGGCCCGAGGAAGATCCCGGAGGAATTGGCGAAGCTTGCCGCGGCCGGGGGCAGGGCCTGACGCACCTCGCGGAAGCGGGCAAGCTGCCGCGCGTTCATGGGATGATCCTCCATTTCGGCGCAGGCGAGGTGGCTCATGAGATAGCGGAGCTCGAGCCCGTCGAGCCGCGCGCGGTCGTCGATCACCGCCTTGAGCTCGTCCGCGGAGAGACCGAGCCGGGACATCCCGGTATCCACCTGAAGGATCGCCGGGAGCGGGCGGCCGCGGCCACGCGCAAGGGCGCTCCAGCCGTCGACCTGGGCAAGGCTGTTGAGCACGGGGACGAGACGGTGTGCCAAGAGCTCCGCCTCAGCACCCACGGGTGGACCATGCAGCACGTAAAGCTCGGCCCGCTCCGGGAGACGAGGACGCAGCGCCAACGCCTCGTCCAGATGGGCCACGAAGAAATGGACGCAGCCTTCTGCGGCCAGCGCCGGGGCCACGCCCGCCGCCCCCAGCCCGTAGGCATCCGCCTTGACCACGGCGGCGCAGCTCGTTTTCCCCAGCCGGCCCTGCAAGAGGCGAAAATTGGCGCGGATGGCGGCGAGGTCGATGGTGAGGACGGCACCTGCGTGCTCTGGACGCTCGGATGGCATCTTGCCGGATGGACCCATGGTGCTTGCGCTCGCTCTCAGCACACCCCGTCTTCCCCCGAGGCGGACATGACTTTACTCGCATAGGAAGGCAGGCGTCGCCAACTCGATGAGGAGGGCGGCAGCGCCTTGGCTCGCGGCGGGCGCCCGGCAACAGGCAGCGAGGCCATTGGTGCGGCGCACAAGCTCGGCTATAATGGCAATAAAGCTACACAGGGAGGCCATCATGCTGACTCGACGCACGCTTCTGGCTTCGGCCGCCGCTGCGGCGGTGCCGTTGGCAGCCCCCGCCATCTTCAGCGGCGCCCGCGCCGCCACGCCGCGCAACATCGTGGCGATGGCGAAGCAGATCGACGACATCATCGGCGCCTTCGACCCCGGGGAATCCTACGAGTTCTCCAACAACGAGGGCTGCGGCAACCTCTACCGCAAGCTGGTGATCCCGGACCCCGCAGGCGGCGACCGGCTGGTCGGCGATTTGGCCGAGAAGTGGGAGGTGTCCAAGGACGGCGCCGTCTTCACCTTCCACATCAGGCACGGGGTGCTGTTCGAGTCCGGCAAGCCCCTCACCGCCGAGGACGCCGCCTTCAGCCTCCAGCGCGTGGTGAAGATGAACAAGACGCCCGGCTTCATCCTCACCCAGTTCGGCCTCACCGCCGACAACGTCGAAGCGATGGTGCGCGCCACGAACGAATACACGCTCGAGCTCAAGCTGCCGATCGTGCAGGCGACGAGCTTCGTGCTCTACTGCCTCTCGGCGACCTGCGGCTGCGTGGTCGAGAAGGCGACCGTGCTCGCCAACCAGGCGAACGGCGACCTCGGCAACGCCTGGCTCAAGATGCACAGCGCCGGCGCCGGCTCCTACCGCCTGGTGGAGTGGAAGGCGAGCGACCACATCATCCTCGAGGCCAACCCCCACGCGGCGACCAAGCCGCACGTGCCGCGGGTGGTGATCCGCCACGTGGCGGACCCCTCGGCCCAGCTGCTCGCGCTGCAGAAGGGCGACGTCGACATCGCGCGCGACCTCGTCTCCGACCAGCTCAAGCTCGTGCTCAACAAGCCGGACTACAACGTGGCGCGGCGGCCGCAGCTCACCTCGATGTATATCGGGATGAACATGGGCGTGCCCGAGCTCCAGAAGGTCGAGGCGCGGCAGGCGATCAAGACGGCGATCGACTACGAGGCGATCGCCAAGAACATCACGCCCAATCTGTGGAGCGTCTGGCAATCTTTCCTGCCCAAGGGCATTCCGGGTGCGGTCGCCGACAACCCCTTCAAGAAGGACGTGGCCAAGGCCAAGGCGCTCCTCGCCAAGGCGGGCTATCCCAACGGCTTCTCCGTCACCCTCGATCACTTCGCCAAGACGCCCTATCCCGAGATCGCCCAGGCCGTGCAGGCCGATCTCGCGGCGATCGGCGTCAAGGTGCAGCTCCTCGCCGGCGAGCAGAAGCAGGTGATCAGCAAGACCCGCGCGCGCCAGCAGCAGCTGGCGATGCTCACCTGGTTCCCGGACTTCCTCGACGCGCATTCCAACGCCCAGGCGTTCTGCCAGAACATCGACGATTCGGACGCCACCAAGCTGAAGAGCGTCGCCTGGCGCTATCACTGCTTCGACAAGGAGATGACCGAGCTGGTGGACGCCGCGGTCAAGGAGCTCGACACCAAGAAACGCATGGAGATGTACGCCAAGCTGCAGCGCGACTTCTTCCAGCGCGGGCCGTTCGCCTTCATGCTGCAGAACGTCGAGATCTCGGTGATGCGCAAGGACGTCTCCGGCCTGGCGCTGGGCGTGCTGCCCGACTACACCCGCTACGCCCCGATTACCAAGGCGTGAGCGGCACGAGCGACGCGAGCCCTCTGCCGGTCCGCTTCCGCGCCTCGCTGTCGAGCCTCGCCAGCGTGCCGATCACGCTGTTCGGGCTCATCCTGGTGACCTTCCTGATCGGCCGCGCCATGCCGATCGATCCGGTCATCGCCATTGTGGGCGATCACGCCCCGCCCGACGTGATCGCCCGCGTGCGCGCGGAGCTGGCGCTCGACAAGCCGCTCCCCGTCCAATTCTGGATCTACCTCGAGCATCTCGCCCGCGGCGACCTCGGCAGCTCGGTGATGACCTCGCGGCCCGTGACCACGGACATCGCGACCTTCTTCCCGGCGACGCTCGAGCTCGCCACCACCGCGATCCTCATCGCGATCCTCTTGGGCGTGCCGCTCGGCGTCTTCGCCGCGCGCTACCAGGGCTCGCACTTCGACCATGCCGTGCGGGTGGTGAGCCTCGCCGGCCAGTCGGTGCCGATCTTCGTGCTCGGCCTGCTCTGCCTCCTCTTCTTCTACGTCAAGCTCGGCATCGCTCCCGGCACCGGCCAGCAGGACGTGCTCTTCGAGGGCATGGTCAGGGAGGTGACCGGCATGCGCGTCCTCGATGCGGCCCTCGCCGGCGATTGGGACGCCTTCTGGGACGCGCTCGCCCATCTTGCCCAGCCGGCCCTCGTGCTCGCCTATTTCAGCCTCTCGATCATCACGCGCATGACGCGCGCCTTCATGCTCGAGGCGCTCGCCGGCGAATACATCGTCGCCGCGCGGGCCAAGGGGCTCTCGGACGCGCGCATCCTCTGGCGTCACGCCTTCGGCAACATCATGGTGCCGCTCATCACCGTGATCGCGCTTGCCTATGCCGGCCTGCTTGAGGGTGCCGTGCTCACCGAGACGGTGTTCAGCTGGCCGGGGATCGGGCTCTATCTCACCGGCTCGCTCTTGAACGCGGACATGAACGCGGTGCTCGGCGCCACCCTCGTCATTGGCTCGGTCTATGTCGGGCTCAATCTCCTCGCCGATCTCGCCTATCGTCTCCTCGATCCGCGCGTAAGGTGAGCGGAACCATGAGCACCCTCGCCGCCTGGCTCCTGAGCGACGCGCCCGAATCGCGCCGCCAGGCCTCGCTCGGCCGCTTCTTTCGCGGCTGGCTCCAGCTCCGGCGCAATCATCTCGCGATCGCGGGCCTCGTCGCCGCCCTCGCCCTCATCCTCGTCTCCCTTGCCGCCCCGCTGCTTGCGACCCATGACCCGGCCGCCCAGGATCTCACCCAGCGCTACGCAGCACCCTCGGCCGAGCATTGGCTCGGCACCGACGAGGTCGGGCGCGACCTCTACTCGCGCCTGCTCTATGGCGGCCGCATCACGCTCGGCATGGTGGTGGCGATCATGGTGATGGTGGCACCGCTCGGCCTCGCGGTCGGCACGGTCGCGGGCTATGCCGGCGGCTTCGCGGACCGCGCGCTCATGCGGCTCACCGACATCTTTCTCGCCTTTCCGCGGCTCATCCTGGCGCTCGCCTTCGTCGCGGCGCTCAAGCCCGGGATCACCAGCGCCATCATCGCGATCGCGCTCACGGCCTGGCCGCCCTATGCCCGGCTCGCACGCGCCGAGACACTCACCATCCGCAACAGCGACTTCATCGCCGCGGTGCGCTTGAGCGGCGCCTCGGCGGCGCGCATCGTGCTCCGCCATATCGCGCCCTTGTGCGTCTCCTCCCTCATCGTCCGCGTCACCCTCGACATGAGCGGCATCATCCTGACCGCGGCGGGGCTGGGCTTTCTCGGCATGGGCGCCCAGCCGCCGATGCCGGAATGGGGCACCATGATCGCCACCACGCGCGGCGAGATTCTCGATGCCTGGTGGGTGCCGATCGCGCCGGGCATCGCCATCTTCGTGGCCTCCCTCGCCTTCAATCTTTTGGGCGACGGCTTGCGCGACGTGCTCGATCCCAAGCAAGGCTGAGCGCGGTGGAAGTGATCGTCCGCAACCTGCGCATCGCCTTCACCTCGCCCCAGGGGCCGGTTGACGCCGTGCGCGGCGTCTCCTTCACGTTGGGCGAGGAGAAGCTCGGCATCGTCGGCGAATCCGGCTCGGGCAAGACGCTGACCGGGCGCGCGCTCTTGCGCCTGCTGCCGCGCCAAGCCAAGCTCGAGGCCGATCGGCTGGAATTCGACGGCATCGACCTCCTCGAGGCGGACGAGCGCACGCTGCGCCGCATCCGCGGCAAGCGGGCGGGCCTCATCTTCCAGGACCCGAAGTTCTCGCTGAACCCGGTGATGACGGCGGGCGCCCAGATCGCCGAGGCATGGCGCGCCCATCGCGGCGGCACGAGCCGCGCGGCGCACGGGGCCGCGATCGATCTCTTGGCCCAGGTGCAGATCCGCGACCCCAAGCGCGTCGCCGGCGCCTATCCCCACGAGCTCTCCGGCGGCATGGGCCAGCGCGTGATGATCGCGATGATGCTGGCACCCGACCCCGAGCTCCTCATCGCCGATGAGCCGACGAGTGCGCTCGATGCGACGGTGCAGGCGGAGATCCTGCGCCTCATCGAGGCGTTGGTGTCGCGCCGCGGCATGGCCCTCATCCTGATCAGCCACGACCTGCCGCTGGTCTCGCATTTCTGCGACCGCGTGCTGGTGATGTACGGCGGCCGCGTGGTCGAGGAGTGCAACGCCGCCTCCCTCGCGCGCGCCAAGCATCCCTATACGCGCGGGCTCCTCGATTGCCTCCCCAGCCTGGCGCGGCCCAAGCGCCAGCTCGCCGTCCTCAAGCGCGATCCGTCATGGCTCGACCCATGATCGAGGTGAGCGGCCTCCGCGTCCGCTTCGGCAGTATCGAGGCGGTGAAAGGGATCAGCTTCCGCGTGGCAACCGGGGCGAGCTTCGGGCTGGTGGGCGAGAGCGGCTCGGGTAAATCGACGGTGCTGCGGGCACTCGCCGGCCTGAACCGCGAATGGGAGGGTGAGATAGGGATCGCGGGCGTGCCGCAGAAGCCCATGCGCAGCAAGGACTTCTTCCGCCGCGTACAGATGGTGTTCCAGGACCCCTACGGCTCCCTCCATCCGCGCCAGACCGTCGACCGCATCCTCTCCGAGCCCTTGCTGGTCCACGGCATGGGCGACATCGACGCGCGCATCCGCCGCGCGCTCGCCGAGGTGGCCTTGGCACCCGCGGTGCGCTTCCGCTTCCCCCATCAGCTCTCGGGCGGCCAGCGCCAGCGCGTGGCGATCGCGCGCGCGCTGATGGCGGAGCCGGAGGTGCTGCTGCTCGACGAGCCCACGAGTGCGCTCGACGTCTCGGTGCAGGCCGAGGTGCTCAACCTCCTCGCCGAGCTCGAGCGCGCGCACGGCCTGACATACATCATGGTGAGCCACAATCTCGCGGTGGT
>Ga0187769_10000371_pt1 | contig 24597 bp, 27 predicted proteins | sample 0116_SJ02_MP02_1_FD_133140 | JGI IMG/M metagenome (GOLD analysis project Ga0187769, IMG submission 133140) | Tropical peat soil microbial communities from peatlands in Department of Meta, Colombia - 0116_SJ02_MP02_10_MG | ecosystem: Environmental > Terrestrial > Soil > Wetlands > Peat | place... | reverse complement strand
CTCTCGCTCAGGCTCACGACAGGTTCCTCCCGCCATTTCCTCCAGCAAAAGCGTAAATTGGGTCTTTCCCAAGACCACCTCGATGCCCGCCTGCAAACACGAGTCCACCGAATACATCGGCGAACAGAAGACAGACGACGGGGTGAACATCTACCGCAGATGCAAGTCCTGCGGGCTCTACCTCGTGCTTCTCCCGACCGGAAAGCTCATCGGAATCAAAGGCGTCCCCCCTCAATTCGCCTCAGGCAAGCAGAGCTCCAAGTCTTAACCTTTCCCCCTCTGTAAAGTTAAAATGCTTATATGCGTTTGCGGAAAGGAGGCCTCCTAGCGAATTCCTGATGGCCCAAATTGCAGACGTTAGTCTAGAGCTGAACAAGGAAGTCTCAAAGGGGAACTTCATCCGCCAGACACAGTCCATCTGCCCGGACTGCAACCGTATCCTTCCGGCGCTCGTGTTCGAGAGAGACAACAAGGTCTGGATGACGAAGACCTGCCCGGAGCACGGTGAGACGGAGGAGCTGTACTTCGGCTCCTACGAGATGTACAGCAAGTTCTCGCGCTATTGGAAGGATGGCAAGGGGACCCACGCGGCCAACGTCCCCATGGACGTCTGCTCCTGCCCGGCGAACTGCGGTCTCTGCTCCAACCACCTGTCCCACACCGGCCTGTCCAACATCATCGTTACGAACAGGTGCGACCTAACGTGCTGGTACTGCTTCTTCTATGTGAAGAAGGGGCTCGAGGGGGCCTACGTCTACGAGCCCACCCTCGACCAAATCCGCGAAATGGGACGGTCGCTGAAGGCCGAGAGGCCAGTTGCCGGCAACTCGGTCCAGATTACGGGCGGAGAACCGACCATAAGGGAAGACCTCCCGACCATAATCAAGATCCTGAAGGAGGAGGGGGTCGACCACATTCAGCTGAACACGAACGGGATCAACCTCGCCCTGAACCCAGGGCTGGCGAAGCGCCTCATGGAGGCGGGGGTCTCGAACCTCTACATGAGCTTCGACGGCGTAACCCCGAAGACGAATCCGAAGAACCACTGGGAGGCGCCCTACGCCATCGACGCCTGCCGCAGGGTGGGGGTCGGGGTGGTCCTCGTCCCGACCGTGATCAAGTCGATAAACGACCACGAGCTGGGGGACATAATCCGCTTCGGATGGAAGAACATCGACACGGTCCACGCCGTCAACTTCCAGCCGGTCTCGCTTACCGGGAGGCTGACGAAGACCGAGAGGGCGAAGTACAGGATCACGATCCCTGACTGCATCGAGAGGATTGAGGAACAGACAAACGGAATGATAACAAAGGACGGCTGGTTCCCCGTCCCGTCCTGCTCGCCTGTGACCGGCTTCATCGAAGCCTTCACCAAGAAGGAGCAGTACGAGCTCTCGATACACTTCGCTTGCGGCGCTGGGACATACGTCTTCAACGACTCCGACAGGAACAGGCTCGTCCCGCTCCCGGAGTTCGTGGACATCGCGGGGCTCATCGAGTACCTCGACGAGAAGAGCGAAGAAATCTACTCGGGGACAAACCGCTACATCGTGGCGGCCAAAGTCCTCACGAAGGTATCATCCTTCGTGAACAAGGAGAAGCAGCCCAAGAGCCTCAGCTTCGCGAAGCTCCTGACGGACGCGCTCGTCAAGCACGACTACTCCTCGATCGGACAGTTCCACCTGAAGAGCATGTTCCTCGGGATGATGCACTTCCAAGACAAATACAACCAGGACGAAGAGAGGCTGCAGCGCTGCGACATCCACTACCTCACGCCTGATTTGAGGATCATACCATTTTGTTCATTTAATGTCTTACCGGAATGGTATCGTGACAGGATTCAACAGAAGTACGGCATGCCAATCGAGCAATGGGAGGCCAAAACTGGTAAGAAACTCGAAGAGGGTCTTTACAGAGGGACACTCAGGCGTGGTGGCCACGTTCAAGGATGTGGATGTGCGGCCGGTGAACATGGCGAGCCTTTGCCCATCCAGCCAATCACAGGAACCTAAGATTCAAGCAGCGGAATATTTCCGAATCGTGTCTGCGCTTAGTTTGTAGCCTAAGGCCCTCACAATTTCTAAGCATATTTCATTCGCGTTGGAAGTTTTCTTGGATTTCTCACGAATCATATCGATGGTCGACTGAGGAAGGCGGAGCCTCTCCGGATATCGTTTGGCCTTTGCCAACAATATCATTTTCTCGTACAGACCACTGCGAATTCTTGGGCTGAAAAAGGGGAGCGTGGCCGCATCTTCGGAACGGCATTTCAATAGCTCGACAGGGGGCTGGTTGACGGACTTGGCCGGGCTGCCAATTCGGTCGAGCAAAACTTTGAGCAGCTCGGTATTCGGTGACGAAACAACCTTCATGGTATCGTCCCCTGCATCGGGCCAACCATCTGACTCAGATAGCCCCTGAATGAAGTGTGCCCCGAACTCTCTGGGAGCTTCCAGAATCCAATCCATCCTCAGAGAGTCGTAGGTTGTAGTCTCCCCGTCCCTAAGGCCAAGACAGGAGTTGAAAATCCAGGAATTCAGGGGCGAAGACGCGGACGCCCACGCGTAGCATTCAGCCTTGCCATATCTCTTGTCCGAGATTGGCAAGTCTGTGACACGACGCATGCCCAAGCCGAGCGAGGCGTTGGCACAGAGTGACGTAAATTCGCCGAAGCGGAGGCTATTCGGCTTGTTCTTAGAAAGGACGAGCAAGATTCTCCTACTCACGAATCTCTTGGTCCCCTTCAAAGCCTTGGCAGAATCTCCGACAACAGCTCCAAGGAAGAAGCCGAACAGGTTCGTCCTCTCTCGCCGCAACTCGAGTATTGAATCGAACTCGAATTCGCCAAGCTGAGAAGGGTCTGGAGACTCCATTGGGAGATTCTTGATCATCGAATCAATCCGATCGTATGTAAGCGGGAGTTCAGGGACCTGGGTCCAAGCATCTCCAGGCGTGCCCCTGGGCTTCAGCCGAAGTGGGAGCCATTTGTGGTTGGGTTCTGGGCTCCCGAGTCTATCGTGCTCCCTTCTGAGGAGTGTCAGAAACGACATCTTCCCTCCTGTTAGGTATTTCCTGACATTGTTCATGCGAAGAGCTCTGCCTATCTCGTCGCCGTTGAGTCCACTTCTGGAGAGCTTCAGAATCTCCACGAACCGATTGTACATTGCTATATCGCTCTCGTCGAACCTTGGATTCCAGAACTCGCCCACGATTGGCGTCAGGTCGGGACTCGCCAACCAGTGGTACGGAGGCCACTTGGGTTCGGAACCACCTCCGTTAGTCCCCTGAGAAATGTCCAGCCCTGGTTGAATCAGGAGAGTCCTCTCGCCTAGGGCTGACCAATAACTAGCCGCGGGTAACCAACCATTTCGATTGGGAGAGTTGCTCGAAACTGTCGAATCAGGAGTGCGGAAGTGCCGCGCCGTATAGGCAAAGGAACCCTGTAATCATCTCAATGGCTCTCTTCATGGGCTCCCAATTGGACCCACTGGTGCCCCAAAGAGCGGCTTGGCGAACAAAGAGCAGCTGCCACAAGCGCCACCAGAGGGTACGAGAGGGAAGACGTAAAACGCCCACCCCCTCACTTTGGTCGTGCTCCCGTTCGGCGAGAGCTTCGCCGCCTGGACAATCTCCACCGGTGTAGCAGCAATGGGAGGCCTGCTCTTCGCACTTTTCGTGGGGAGGTATCTGAAGCTCAACTACTTCTTGGCCTTCTCTCTGGGCGTCCTTCTTTGGGTGTTCACGGATGTAATCGATGAAGCTGGCAAAATCGACGTCGAAGCGAGCTTCTCAGGTGGTTGGGAACAGGTCTTCATTGTCGTACTCTTTATCGCCGGAGCCGTTTCGTTCTTCTGTGCAGACCGCTCGACATTTTCGACTTCGCCTGACAATCCCAGATCGATTACCATACCCCTTCTCCTGGCGATTGCAGTCGGTGCACATGGCCTAGGTGAAGGCATCGCCTTTGGGGCCGTTTCTGCGACGACCCAATTCGTCAGCCTGGTCATAGCGTTCGGAGGAGAAGCCGCAGGCGCAGCATACGTGGTTCACAAGTTTCTGGAGGCGATGGCAATCGGCTCGTTCTACCTGGTGTGTCGTGTTTCTATGCAAACGCCCCTCTCTAAGCACCTGAGGAACCTGGCTCTCCTTGCGATCGCTTTCGTCCTCCCTTCGCTTGTCGCGATGGGAGTAGGATACTATGTCCAATTTGACGCGGTTTACTTCTATTCGATTGGGACGGGAACATTGCTATATGCCATCCTGAGGTTAACTGGCCCACTATTCATAGATGGCAAGTCTCTGGGTCAGGGCTACTCGTTCAAGACCGGACTCTGGCTCACGGCAGGTTTCCTTTGCGTGTATCTTGCGGCACTGCTTCACTCGTTCGTGTCCTGAAGCGGCGGCAGCAGCTGTCGGCTACGAGAGTGGTGGAAACTACGGTTCCCAGAGGTCCATGTAGTTGTCGGTCATCTTCGTCATGAGATTCCTTTCCAACGTCCGGAGAATCTTAAAGACGTGAGCCTTGTTTGAATCGTCCAATTCGAATACGAACCGACCTTCGAGGCCCGTTGACCGTCTGGCTATCTGCAGGCTCCGAAAGAGAGCCAGGTACTCGCTGACTGAAGATCTAGATAGTCCAGTCGAATCTGAGATTGCTCCGTTCGTCACTGACGCCGCGGTACCCGACCCAGCTCCGTTCAAGGCGTGCAGAATCTTCCTCGCAGCCTTCTTATGAAGAAGTGCATAGATTCTCCTATCCCGATCGTCCGCGACCCAAGGGGGGAAAGCCCGCAGATATCCCCCCTCCTTCCAGCACACGATTTCGCCATCTTTCTCTAGGTTGCAGATGTGGTAGTGTGTGGCGTTCAACGATATCCCCGCAAGCCTCGATAGCATCCTGAGGTGGACGCCTGGGCTAAGCGCGACCATGAGCTTGATTTGCAGCCGATTGGCGTTCCCAGGGTTCATTTCACTGCGCTTCTCTCCGAAAGAGCGAGGGAGGACCGAGCAGCGCCGTGAGGAAGCTGATGCACATCATCAGCTCGATGAAGTGTACTAGATGCAGGCTGAGGTACGGGATTGCGATCAGCATGCCATCGAGATCTATTTCCTGGTAGAACGTGACCGCCTGGTCGAGGAAAAAGAGCACGAAGGCGAGCATGAGGAAGAAGTAACGTCCATTCCTTCTTCTCCTGAACCCGCCTGCCGAAACGACCATCAGTACGAATGAAAACAACAGCAGTACTAGGTGCATGACGTCGTCGGCGTCCGAGGTATTCAGGACCGGCAGCGACAAACGGGGATTGAGAAGAACAACGGTTTTGATTTAAGACTTCACCCGTTTCGCCATCTGAACCACAATGCTGAATAATGGAGCGCCCCCCTTGACTGTCCGTGCTCGGACCTAGGTCTGGGTTTCTTGCGAGCTTAGGCCATTCGTCTGTCAGAGACTTCGAGGGAGAGGCGGCACGATAGGTTTCGCGGAGACCTTCGCCGCAGTGCTGGCGACCTTCCTGGTTCCAACATTCGTCGGGCTCCTGATAATCTCAGCTGCTGCGCGATATCTCAATGCGAAATATCTCGCCGCGTTTGCCATCGGGCTCTATCTCTGGTTTTTCTCGGACACGATTGGAGATGCCTCGCTGCTTGGGGTCAGCGAAGGATTCACCGGCGGCATTTTACAAGTTGCCTTGTGGGTGGTCTTCCTGATAGGAGTGCTCGTACTCTTTTCGGTTGACCGGGGAATGTTTTCAGAAGGTACCGATGGTACAGCCCTCGGGTTCGTCATCCCCGTTCTTGTTGCCATAGCCGTTGGGATTCACGGATTCGGCGAAGGGGCGGGAATCGGGGCAACAGCAGCGACCACTGCTAGCACGAATTTGATTGACGCCTTTGGCGGGCTTACCGCTGGGGCTGCCTTTGTGCTACACAAGGCCCTTGAACCCATGATGGTGGGTGCCGCGTATTGGATCTACGCGAAAAGCCACGCCCAAAACACGTCTGGTCGAATTATGGACATCAGCGTTCTAACGCTGGCGTTCACCCTTCCGGGGATAGTCGGTGGGGCGATTGCATACTACCTTATCCAAGCTTTTCCCGGAGCAGACTTCACCTATGTGTTCGCACTGGGCCTCGGCACATCCATCTACGCTGCGATGAGACTCGCCCGCCCACTCTTCCAGGGGCCGAGCTCTCCCATGGAGTCAACGAAAGTCGCCATTCTGATTCTGATAGGGTTTGCATGTCTTTATACGGCGGCGCTCCTCCATTCATGAATCGGTCCTGACGGCAAGTGAAGCCAAATCGGTTAGTGATTATCGCCCTTGTTGCCACAATCGTAATCGCCGCAGGAGTGACGGTCGCGCTTTTCTTGGCCAGTGCAGGAAAGAGCTCTTCATCCTCCACCACTTTTCCGAACGGATGCGTCAAACCACCCGGTGGCTTCCTCGTAATCGCGAGCAGCAAGGGCTACAATGACAGCGTCGACCATGGCGTGCCGTCAAATTCATGGCCAATCATCACCGTCCAACAGGGGACGACAGTCAACATCACCGTCTGCAACACCGACTTCCAAGCGCACGGCTTCCAAGTTACACATTACTACGACAACAGTATCGTAACCATAGTCCCCGGGCAGGTGATACACGTATCGTTTCTGGCCAATGAAAAGGGAGACTTCCGCATCTACTGTGAGATTTTCTGCACCATACATTGGGCAATGCAGAGCGGGGAACTAATAGTGACCTAACCCGGGCTACTCCATGGAGTTCCGAAGATACAATATCACCGGTTCCCCCAGCTTCGCCAGGACCTCCCCTCTCTTCGAAAGGGCGTACCTGACCCTGGGCGGGCTGGACTCAATCACGCTCCTTTCCAGGAATCCGAGCCCCTCGAGGTCCTTCAGCTTCTTCGAGAGGACCCGTGAACTGATGCCCTTCAGGAGCCTCCTGAGTTCTCCGAAACTCACAGACTTCATGGAGTAGGTAGAGAGTATTATCTCGATGGACCACTTGCCGAAAACCTTCTTCATGACATTCAGGTTACCTTTCACTGCGCTCGCTTCGCCCCTGTAAGAGATGCCTTCTTCGGCGCTCACAATCCTGACGAACTCTGACGCCGCTTCGCCGAAGTCCCTGAACCTACTCTCGATTTCTTCCGTTCTCGCCGCCCCCGTTGGAGGGTGCTCCGCTCGCTGTTGCAACGCTCCTTTAAGCCTGGCCCCGTTTTATAAAAAGGGGCATTTCGTTCGTACATGCCGTGCCTCCAGGTTGGTAGACGACTAGTCGCCCAGGGGCTCCTGGCAGGTAATGTTGGACGGTGTTATGAGAGCGTTGGTCGCGTTCACGAGAGGCACATTGTAGATTATGGTGAACTGGGTGCTGTTGGCCGCGGACTGTACGGCTATCGCCAAGTCAACGTTCGAAAGGGTGGCAGACGCGGGGCTTATGGTGAACGGCAGGAAGAGAGTCTGGCCGCTCTCGATGCTTGACACCTTCAAGTCGCACACCGGCGTGTTGGCCGCGTCCGTCGCCGGCGACGTCAGCTGGGTGTACAGTGGGACGTAGTTCGAGCTGTTCCATTCGACTCCGAAGGCATACTCTGTGCCATTGAAGGACGAGTACACCACCCTGGCGTAGTTCGCGAAGGGTCTCGTCTGCGCTGGGAAGCTGTCGGTCGAGTAGGCCAGGTAACCGAGGAGGAGCCCGAAGGCGGCCGCACCGACCAGTGCGACCACCACAAGCAACTTAGCGGTTGACATCTTCATTATCCGCACCTACCTCAGGTCGTTGAGCTTTGAAGATGCCCTCATGAGGGATATCATCCTGTCGAAATAGTTCTCAAGCTCCTCTCTGAACTTCTCTCTGTCCCATTCTGCCTTTGCACCCTCGAGGAAACTCTCCATCCATTCGAACTCCTGTTCTGACACAGGTCCCAGGGCAGAAAGCAGCGCCTGGTTCCTGTAGTGCATCTCGCTGTCCTGCTCGAACAGTTTCCTCCGCTTGAGCGACGCCACTGCGAACGCGTTCCTGGAGAGCATCCCCGCGTCTGCGACGGGGTCCCCTGACGGCCTGTCGGTAACCCACTCGGCGAAGAACTTCTTCGTCATCTCCCTCTCCCTCTCCTCCATCACTGTGAATACTATGTCGTCGACGAGAACGTTCTGGAGATGGTTGAAGGCATCGATCAGGAACTCCATTTCCTTTACCCTCAGCCCGTCTCGCTCCTTCAGGCGCTCCAGCACCTCCTCCAGGGCCGCACTGTCGTGGGAGGAAGCGTCCCGCTCGGCGAAGTACACATGGGAGAGCTCATGCAGGACGAGCCCGCCGAGCATCTCAGACTCGAGGGCCCACTCCGAGATCATTATCCTGTGGGTGTCCCCCTCCTTCCTTGCGTACCCCATTATCACCAAGTTCGGCTCCACGCTCAGCGAGACCTTCGACTTCACTTCGTACCCCTTCTGTCTCATCCTGTCCAGCGCCCAGTTGAGCGTGTTCTGGAGGGATTCGTCTGTGCTAGCAGCCCGCATCGAACTTCGGCCACCTTTTTCGACGTATGGATAAACCTCTCGGTCGGGTTGGGCCGGCCATCACAGCAATGCTATTGTAGAAGTGAGGCATAGAGAGATTCGATGGGCACCAGGCTCTATGCTGCCGGTGCGCTCGCGTCTATTGGTGGCTTTCTCATGCACGCGAGCGGCCGCACGCCCAGGGGGTTTCTCTGCACGGCCCTCAACCTTGCAAAGCCGACCTTTTCTGACTTCATCAGTGGGACGGCTGCCAACGTGGCCATCCTCGCGGTCACCATCCTCAGGCTGGTTGACTCGTTCGGGCCTTCGGGTCACCGAGCTGGGCGGCCTCAGTCCTCCGCAGGCATGCATCTGACGCCGCGTGGTGCTCGGCATGGCTGTATCGGGCCTGTGGCTGGCCAAGGGCGTCTAGGGAAAGGAAGCGCGCTGCAAGTTTGGTAGACAGGGATTCAGGCATGGTCACTGGCAGGTACACGCTTTCGCGCGATGAGAGATTCCGCAGGCTCTTCAGAGAGGCCAACATGAGGCCACCTAGCACCGTGCCTCGGATTACTACTGTCCGCTCCATCGCACTTTCAAGAAGGCCTACGAAGACCACGGTGGGGCTAACCCATTATTCACGCGTGAGGTACTTCCTAGTCCTCTCTAGGCCTCGTCAGGCCATAACCTTCTACTCGTCCCTGCTCGACGCTCTCTCTGACCCCGCCGCGATGGCGGTGATAGCCCACGAACTGGCGCACGCGTGGCTCAACGAACACGTCCGGCCCGAGGAGTCAAGGGAAAGGGAGCGGGAGGCGGATGCCCTAGCGAAGAAATGGGGCTTCGGACCAGAACTGGATGCCCTTGACCGAGAAGCTGTAACCGTCCACTCCGACTAGTGGTATATCGTGCTGTTCCCAGCCTGCCTCTCTGGAGAGGAGGGTGCGGCCCTGGCCTTCAGCTCGCCCAGGTCCACTTCAAAGGCAACCATTTCGCTCAGAATCTCGAGGAGCCTTGCGACCGAACGAACGTGGGGGCTTGGTTCCCCGTGGTCTACGGATAGCTTGTACCCCCTTATTCCCACGTCCTTCGCCATGGCGACCACCATGGAGGCGAAGAAAGGAGCAGGTTCTTCTCCCAAGATCTGCACCCCGTGCTTCCTCAGCTCCGCCACCCCGGTGGAATCAGTGGCGAACCCCGTCGTCTTTGGGCCCGCTTCAGCAGGGAGCGGGGTCTCGGCCCACCTGGCCCCCACAGAGTAGAGTTCCTCCACTCCCATTTCCTTGGCCGCCTTCAGGACGAACTGGGCGAACTCGTACTGCTCGTCTGAAGGGCTGCTGTCCCCCGCGAACAGGAGCAGATCCCTACTTCCCCTGCTGAGGTAGAAGCTGCATTCGGGAAGGGTCGACAGCCCGTCGTGCCTCACGAGGACCTCCGGAGGGAAGGCAGACGCCCTGACGGTGCCTATTTTCTTGAAGTCCATCTTCTCTAGGAGGTATTCGGCAAGCTCTCTAGCCTGAGAATAGAGCGCCTTGTATTGAGGCATGGACGTCGAGACCGCGACGATCATCACCGGATTCTTGAGCACGGGGATTCTGCCTTCCTCGAAATCGATCCACATTCGAAAACATTGGCGAAGGGTCTCGGCGCGTATTTAACCCTCGCCGCTGAGAATTCGGTTACCTCGGGTTCATCTTAAATACACGGAGACTCGAAATCGTGTTTACCGATTCATGAAAGCATACTGGAAGACGCTTTTTCACAACGGCGTGAACTTCCCTGACCTTTACCAGCCTGAGGGCCTTCACATCTCGGTAAAGGGGGTGCAGGTCGAGCTCTCCCCTCTGGCAGAGGAGCTGGCGTACAACTTCGCCAAGAAGAAAGACACACCCTACGTTCAGGACCCAGTATTCGCGGCCAATTTCATGAGGGACTTTGCAAAGCAGCTCCCTCCGTGGTGCAAGGGGGCCGAGTTCAGGGACGTAGATTTCTCCGAGTTCTATAGGAAAGTCGACGCGGAGAAGGCAGCGAAAGAGAGCATCACGAAGGAACAGAGGAAGGCACTCGCAGCAGCAAGGAAGGAGAGGCGCGAGGCGCTCAAGGCGAAGTACGGAAAGGCCATCCTCGATGGCAAGGAGGTCGACTTCGCCAACTACATGGTCGAGCCCCCCGGACTCTTCATGGGGCGCGGAAAGCATCCGTTAAGGGGAAGGTGGAAACCGCGAGTCCAAGCTTCTGACGTTATACTGAATCTAGGGGAAACGGCGCCTGTTCCGCCGGGCAACTGGAAAGAGGTGGTCCACGACCACAACTCGATGTGGATGGCGAAGTGGATCGACAAGCTCACTGACAAGGAGAAGTACGTGTGGCTCCACGAGAGCACTCCCATCCAGCAGTCTAGGAGCCGAGCGAAGTATGACAACGCAGCGAGAGTGGGCTCCAATATGAAGAGGATCGAGGCCCGAATCGAGAAAGAGCTGTCGTCGAAGGATCCGAAGATGCGGCAGGTCGCGACGGTCTGCTACCTGATCCACAGGCTTGGGATGCGGGTTGGAGACGAGAAGGACGAAGACGAGGCTGACACGGTCGGTGCAAGCACGCTCAGGGTCGAGCACATCAAGGTGAAGGACGGCGCTGTGGAATTTGACTTCCTCGGAAAGGACAGCGTCCCTTGGAAGAAGACGGACACGCCCCATCCCCAGGTGCTGAAGAACCTTGAGGAGTTCAAGAAGGACAAGTCACTGGACACGGAGGTCTTCCATGAGGTCACTTCTAGCATGGTCAATCAATTCCTTTCCTCCATCGTCCCCGGTCTGACAGCGAAGGTCTTCAGGACATGGCATGCCACAGACACGGCGAAACGAACCCTGGAGTCGAAGAGCGCAGTAGGAATGGACGACATAGACAAGCTTTACCATGCGAAAGAGGCGAACCTCCAGGCCGCGATCTTCTGCAACCACCAGAGGACCCTCCCCAAAACATGGGAGCAATCATACGAGAAAAAGAAACTGAAGTTGCAAGAGGCGAGGGGGAAGGGGAAGAAGGACGACAGGAGATTAAAGAAGCTAGAAAGTGAACTTGACTTCTACATCAGGGCGAAGAACTACAACCTGAACACTTCGCTGAAGAACTACATCGACCCGCGAGTCTACAAGGCGTGGTGTGACTATGTCGGCCTCGACTGGGCCAAGGTCTACAGCAGGTCCCTGCAGAGGAAGTTCTCCTGGGCGCTCCAGCCTCCCCACAAACGGGAAACGGGGGAAGGGACGGAGCTAAAGCCTGTACCCACGACCAGGCGTCCGAGCGAGGGCTCGCCATAGCTCGTCTTCGGGCGCTTCGCGCAACGTCGTCCTGCTGCCATCCTTCCGAACCAAGGTCCTCCCGGATTTCTTGAATGTCCCGACAGTCGTTGCCCTGACTGGGGAGAGTGCGCTCACGACCTGCTGCTCCCTCCCCTTCTCCACCGAGAGCAGGAGCGCTCCTGAGCCTATCAACTTCAGCGGGTCCATGGCATGCCTCCTGCATAGCTCAGCAGTTTCTGGTGCGACGGGGACCTTCCCCTCCTCAAGCTCGAAGCCCACCCTGGACGCCAACGACATCTCGAAGACCGCCCCGAGGACTCCCCCTTCGGTGCAATCGTGCATCGCGTGGACACACCCAGTCTCATAGGCGGTAACGGCTTCATCTACGACGCTCAGTTTGTCGAGAAAACGCTTCGAGCCTCCCAGGATCGCTGTCCCCTCCATGCCAGCGGTCTTGGTCAGGATGATTGTGTCCCCAGGGACCGCGTCTCCTGAGGTGACGTAGTCATCCACGTAGCTGAATGCTGCTACAACTACGATAGGGTGGCTCAGCCTGGGCGTCACTTCTGTGTGCCCTCCAACGATTGCGATCTCCAATCGCTTCGCCGACTCGTGGACCTGCCGTGCAATCTCTTCGACCTGTCGCGAAGTCGAGCCCTCCGGCAAGAGGATGACAGACTCCGCAAACTGGGGCCTGTGGCCGCAGGTGGCGACGTCGTTGGCGCTCACCCTCAAAGCGTACGTTCCTATTTCTTTGGAGACACCTGTTACAGGGTCTGCGGAGACTACGATGTAACCGTTCCCCGCCCTGACCGCGGCGAAATCCACGCCTGCCATGGCGGGGGTCGCTATCTTGTCCGACCGTGCCCCTGTCAGCCTTAGGACAGTGGTGTTCAGAACGTCTATGGGAATCTTGCCTGTCGGGAGCCGCTTGGAAGCATTCCTTGGCATGCGCTAGACGGCATCCTTCCCCATCTGTCCCCCTGTTAGTCTTCCCCTGGTGCTGAAAATCCCTGCAACACGGGCCGCGACGGGAGGCGCCACAACAAGTCCCGCGATCGCCTGAAGAACGTTGACTGGAATCTCAGCGATGGGCGCTGCAAGCGGTAACTGCAAGACTTGGGTCTCGTAGAGGAAGTACCCCGCAACCATCTCAGCACCTCCTGCGAAAATGGCTATGGCCACCCAGGTGAATTTCGGCCCAATTCTCGAGCTTACAATGAAGGTCACCGCGAAGGCAAGACAGGCAACAACCGCCCAGAAAGTGATTGTGAGGGGGTAGTCCGGCGTTGACGCGGTTGGTGTAAGTCCCAATTGGCCGAGAGAAAGCGAAACGTCGGGGAAGGACGTCAAACCGACCACGATAACGATCGCGCCCACTACGGCGGCAAGAACCAAACCTAGCCTCTTCTGGACCGACTCGGGGAACCCGCGGAAGCCTTTCTGGGCAAGATAGCCCACTATGAAACCCTCAGCACCTTTTATGACAAGCGTGCCCGGGGCGAACTGAGGCGCGAGCAACGCATCGGAGAACATCGAGCCCACGCCGCCTGCGAAAGCCCCTATGTAGGGGCCCATAACAAGCGCCGTAATGTATACCATGATCTCCCCCACGTCGAAGTAGCCTCCGGTGGACGTGGTGGCCGAGAAGGAGAAGGTTACTGCGAAGACGAAGGCAGTGAAGATAGCAGCGCCAGCGACTTCTCTGGTCTTCAAGCGACCTGGCCCAGACCCTGTCGAGGACATATAAGTTCCAACCTATATATCGGCGAGGGGGGTGCTCCAATCATGCCCCAGGTGAGGTGCGTCAGTTGTTCTCACACGATGGAGACGATTGACCTAGACCCATCATGCAGCAGGTGCGGTTCTCCTGTCATCATCGCGGGCCGTGAAGGCGTTTCTGTCTCCGAATCGGACCTGGAAGGCCTCCCGCCAGGTGTTTGGAGGTACCGGGCCTTCCTCCCGGAGATTGCAAATGAAGACATCATCACCCTGGGTGAGGGCGCGACGCCACTGCTTCAGGCCGAGAGGCTCGGCGACGAGCTCGGCCTCAGCCACCTTCTCCTCAAGGATGAAAGCCGCAATCCCACGGGTTCGTTCTTGGACAGGGGCTCGACTGTGCTTGTCAGCCTCGCGAGTAGGGGGGGTGTACAGGAGTGTGCATGTGTCACGACGGGGAACCTGGGGGCGTCTCTCGCCGCCTACTGTGCGAAGGCCAACATCAGTGCCCGAGTCCGTGTGAACCCGAACACGGACCAGGGCAAGCTATTCCAGATGCTTGCATACGGCGCGGAGGTCGAATCATCCTCGAGCAGTTCCTTTGAGCCCTACACTAACCGCCGGTTCCTCGCAGTGACCGCCGCGAACCCATACCTGCTGGAGGGGGAAAAGACCACCGGATTCGAGATGGTTCAGGAACTCGGGTGGAAGAGCCCTGACGTGGTGGTGGTCCCTGTCGGTACCGGAGGGCACCTGAGCATGATTTGGCGTTCGCTCGTCCAGATGCGCGCGGCTGGCCTCCTTGACGAGACGTCCTGCAGGCTCTTGGGAGTGCGCCTGGAAGACTCGCCTATGAGAACAAATCCCCTCAGAGGAAACCAAGCGCCATTCCTCCGGAGTTCACAGCTTGTCGAGCTCGAAGAATCGGAGCACTTCTTCCTGTCCGAAGCCGAGAGGTCGATGGCCGAATCAGGGGGTGCGGAGATCACCACGACAGAGAGCCAGACTCTCGCAGCAACGGGCCTCTTGGCGAGAACAGAGGGAATCTTCGCAGAACCGTCGTCTGCGTCGGTAGTCGCTTGCCTTGGCGAGGCTATCCGGAGCGGTCAGATAGGAAGGAGCGAAACGGTTGTCTGTGTCATCACAGGCGCGGGGCTCAAAGATACCAAGTCTGTGTCCCGCCTTGCCAGGCAGACGAGAAGGGTGGCCTTGAGGGAGGGCTTGGCAATGCACTCCCCCACAATCGGAGAGACAAAGCTGGCCATCCTACGCCTCCTCAGACGAGGTCCCGGGTATGGCTACGAGCTCTGGCTCCTCCTTCGTTCGAGCAGGAGGATTTCGACCGCGAGCGTGTACCAGCATCTGTCCGAGCTCGAGGGGCTTCTGCTAGTCAGGAGGAGAGGGTTCGTCGTAACGAAGGGGAGAGAGCGCGTGGTCTACGACCTGACGAAGAAAGGTGCCGACTTCCTGAAAATGATGGACAGACTTGCGCTGCCGAGCCGGAACAAGCGGCGACCGAAGAGCCTGGCTCCTTCCTAGCCCAACGCCCTGGCGAGATTTTCGAGACTGTCGCAGATAAAAGAAGGCTCGACTCCGGGGCCTAGTTTCTCGTCATACCTGTTCACCCAAGCCGATGCGATTCCCATTGATTGTGTCGGAAGGATGTCGTGATAGACGCTCTGGGCGCAGTGAAGCACGCTCCGCTTCTGCGCTCCACTCTTCTCCATGAACCTTATCCAATGCGCGGGATTTGGCTTGTAGCTCCCGACCTCCTCAGCGGTCACGTACCCGTCCACTTCAAGACCGTGCCTGCTTATCGTCTCCTCTAGGAGATCGGTGTCCACGTTTGACAGGATGTACCTCTTGAAACCCTTCGAACCAACCTCCCGCAAGAACTTCGCCGTGTCGGGAAACGGGGGCCACCTCGGCACTGAGGAGGCAAACTCTTGTGCGGCCGCACCCGTGACCTCGACCGCAAGAACCCCAGACATCGATACGACAGTCTTGCGAAGGACCTCTCTGTACTTCTTGTAGGCGGACTCCTGTGATTTCTCGGCTTCGAGATAGGCGGCAAGGAGGCGCTGTCCGCTGAGTTTGACACTGCCGAGAACTCTGGCGAGCTCGCGCTCTATTCCCGCCCTCCAGTCGATCAGGGTGCCGTAGCAGTCAAACGTTAGATGGGTGAATCCAGTGCTCTTCTTCACGCTTGCTGTAACAACCCTTGAGGTTAATGAATGTACACCGTTTCAGAAACTTGAGACAGCAATGCCGATTAGGTAGAGGATGCCGGCCGCCGCCCCGCCGACAAGGGCCGACTCGACTCCCGCCTTGAGATTGAAGTTCCTGGGCAGGAACGCCCTTGATCCTAGCGCGAAGAGAGCAGTCAAAGAGAGCGAAACCGAAGCCAGTAGCGCATGGGCGCGCGGAAGTGGGAATGCATAGGGTGATACTGCCAGAAGGGCAAGCAGGAGAAAAGTTACTCCGGCGAAGAGCGGCCAGACGAAGGGGTCCGACCCGACGTCTTCGATGTTTACGCCAAGCTCCCGTCGAAGCATTTCTTTAAGGAACAAACTTTTGTTCTTCAACAGCCTCTGAAGGATTGCTTCCACCTCTTGAGCGTCGTATCCATCTTTCTTCAGGAGTTCGCGCATCTCCCCCTGCTCCTCCTCGGGCTCTGTCTCGATTTCCATCTTCTCTCTTTCGACGTCTATCTGCAGTGATCTAAGTTCTGAGCGCCTGGAGAGATAGCTGCTGAAGAACATGGCAATGGCTCCGGCCATTGCGAACGCGAACCCTGCGAGCGCGATAGTCCCGGAAACCACGCCCGCTCCGTTCAGTGCGGAGGTAGTTGCGAGGCCTTCGATCGCTCCGTCACTCCCTCCGAGGATTATCCTGTCTAGGAGCTTCCTGGCAGGAATGTGCGGGTGCTTCTCTTTGGCTGATGCGCCCATTGGAGCCTCTAATCCATATTACGAGTCCATATTTGGGACTTCAGGTCAAAATTGCCAGCAGGAGACCTCGACGGGTGATTTATGGCTCGAATCGGCCATCTCCTTAGAATTCGCCCAGTCAAAACCCATTCTAACTATGCTTAGGCTCATTCCTTAAAAAGCACACAGGTGATACCACTGCCGGTATGACCCTAGACGAAAAGATTCGCTACGGAACTCTCGCCATCAGCGGCGCAACCATTGTTTTTGCGACGCTGGGGCTACACCTAGGCCCGCTCGAATGCATCGGCGGTTGGGGATCCCACTAGACTTCTCTGGTGGGCCCCGACTTTATTTCGACCATTAGCTTGTCGAATCTCCGGAGCAGATCATCCTTGCTGAACGTCCAAGCCTTCGAAGTCTGATCATAGAGCTGATACAGGATTGTGAAGCTGGCGGCCTCCGTCTGATCGCCCGGGTAGATGCTGAGTCTGTCCTTTACAGAACTTGTCGCACGACCCACGTATTGCAGCCCTTCGACGACGTTGTCAACCGGCAATGCAAGCCCAGCGTGGTAGTTCCGACCGCCCGCTTCGCTCCACAAGAAGGGGAGGACATTCATTTGGTGTCTCAAATTCATCGATTCATACTCGTTGACATTCCGTACGAAGAGGTCCAGAACGAAGTACCTGTGCTTTCTATGGAGGACCTTCTCCAGGGTGTAGTCATACCTCGTTCCTATCCAGTTCACGGTGTACCCGTGAAGCAGTTTCTGACCACAGACATGTGCGGTATGATGCCAAGCTAGCTTCTTGTAATTGATATTCAGCTTCTCAGACATCTCCTTCAGCGATTTGTTTGCATCCATCTGAAGTTCCTTTATGATCAAGAGATCCACGTAGTCGAACTTCCCCTTCTTCGAAGGCACATACGCAGCCCCTTCGTAGTCTTGCGAGCTGGGGTTCTGCCACTGGAAATCCCATCGGCCCGTGTCGAAATCGTAGTACTCGGGTTTCATGGGGACGTTTCGATACCAATCGAAATCCAGTATCTCCAGCTTCGAGAACATACCCTTCTGCTGCAATGCAAGAAAGAACGCTCGAACTTCTCCGGCCTGCTCGGTCGGAACGCTCAGGTTGATGATGTACTCTCCACCTATGAGAGATTTCGAGAATCCGACCACGTAGCAGACTTCGCTCATGGCAGTTACTATCGCCGGGGCGAAGTTCCGATATGTTTCGTCGAAGTCCGCGATAATCATAATCCTCTGAAAACCAAGCCTCTCGTGATCCACTGCTGCCTGCACTGCGTAACCTTTGCTCAGTATCTTCTCCTTGTACCTGTATCGGACCGATTCCTTGAACTGGCCCAGTCTACGCGCGATTTCAGGAATTTCAGGGCCCAGCTCGGTCAGGACCTTGACCATGGCGACCGTCCTCGCGTTCACACTACTCTCGGGCTCACGTTCTACCACGGTCAACTCATCGGCACCCCCGGCCGTGATATCATGGCCTTGGCATTCGCATTTAAGCCATGCTGATTCAGAATCCATGATACAGGGAAGCGGAATCCGAGCACGTGAGAATCGGCGTGGCTTCGCATAGACTGTTCGAAATAAGCATTTTCGGATTTCGTAATAAGCATTTTTGCCATTTTCTATGCATACTCCTATTCAGATTGCTACTTGAAGGTATGCGGACCCTCGTTTCTACACCGGATAAGGTAGGGATAGCAGTTGTCTGTCTTGAGAACCTTTCCCGTAGTGCATCTCGGAGGGACGGGATCGGCTGCAATCACGCTTTTAACTGGCACGTGAGGGCCAGCAAAAATCAAATTGCCTTTGAGGGACAGGAGAAGTGATTACTCCTGGCCGGAGACGAGACTCAGTCAGCTGCACCTGGTTGCAGACAAAAAATCCTACTCGATTTCGGATACAATCCGCCTCAGCGTCAATTTCAGAATCGCGGGCGGATTGAGGGAAGCATTCCATCCAGACGTATGGACCGTGGCCTGGGAGGACTTTGACAAGATCCTGCGACTGACACTGAAGACCGTTTTGAGGAGCCAAGGAATTGCAAGGTCACGGAAGCTCGGGGAGAGCAAGAAGGACGTGCGCAAGGCCAGCTTCTACTGGAGCCGCGACCCGGACCTTCCCTACCGAATCTGGGCCATGATCGTCCCCGAAGACGGGGGCCCGCCCCAGATACCAAGGAGCGTCGAGGACGCGAAATCGAAAATGCTGGATGTCGAAAAGGAATTCCAAATCCCTGCCTCCGCGCTTGGGGCGGGGAGCCACAAGCTTGTCGCCGACGTGAAGGCGAAGTGGGGGAGGAGAAGCTTCATAGAGAAGGGAGAAGTCTCCTCCAAATCGGAGCCTCTGGTGGTTCAGATTGAGTAAGGATGACTGGCTCGCTGAGGTCTCGTGGAGTGGGGGGAACATGTTCCTCGGCTCGGACACCTCGGGGCACACATTAGTCTACGATTCATCGGAGGGGATTCAGAAGGGGATTAGCCCCATGCGTGCCCTCCTCACGTCCCTGGGGGCTTGCACGGGGATGGACATAGTCGCGATACTGGACAAGCGAAGGCAGAAACTGAAGTCGCTTAAGATCCTCGTCTCCGGTGGACGGCCAGAACACGGCCTCCCAAAGCCATGGACGTCCATACACGTCAAGTACGTTCTGTCAGGGGATCCGCTGGAGAAGAGGTTCGTTGAGGAAGCCATCAAAGATAGTACAGAAAAGTTCTGCAGCGTTGGGGCGACCCTCAAGCCCACTGCGAAGATAACATACACATACGAAATCGTTTCCTAGACCTTCAGCACAATCTTCCCGAAGTGGCTGCTGCTCTCCATTCTCGCCTGTGCCTCAGCCGCCTTCTGCAACGGGCAGACTGAATCGACCACCGTCTTCAATCTTCCCTGGCCGAACAACTTCACCACCTCAAGAAGCTCCCCCATCCCTGCCATGTAGCTCCCGTAGATTGTCAGTTCTCTGCTGAAAACGTACCTAAGATCGGTTGTGGCATCGGCGCCGGTAGTGGCCCCACATGTCACTAGCCTCCCTCCCTTCGCTAGTGCCTTCACGCTCCCTTCCCAGGTCGCTTTCCCCACGTGCTCGATTACCACGTCCACGCCTCGTTTTCCTGTAAGTTCCTTCACCTCCGTGAGGACGTCCTGCTTGTAGTGGTCGACCGTGTAGTCCGCCCCGAGACGCCTTGCCCCTTCTGCCTTTTCCTTGTCTCCGGCCGTCGCTATCACTTTGGCTCCAAGGAGCTTTGCAATCTGCACAGCCGCGATGCCTACCCCCGAGTTCGCGGCCAGCACAAGGACCGTGTCCCCTGGGCCCACTCTCGCCTTTGTCACGAGCATGTGGTAGGCGGTCTCGAACACGAGGGGGAAGGACGCCGCCTCTTCGAAACTCATCCCCACGGGCTTCCCGATCAGGTGGGTCCTCCTTACCCTTACGAGCTCCGCGTACCCTCCGTCAGTCCCATAGCCGATTATCTTGTAATCCGGGCACTGGTCGTCCCGCCCACGGAGGCACGCTTCGCAGCGCCCGCATCCAATTCCAGGGTTGACGATTACTTCGTCTCCCCTCCTGAATATCTTCTCCTCGTCCGGGACCCACTCTACGACCCCTGCGATGTCGCTCCCAGAAATGTGCGGCATGTGGATGGCGACGTTCGGGAGCCCCTTTCTCGCCCAGATGTCGAGGTGGTTCAGGGCGCACGCTTTCACCCGCACCAGCGCCTCGTCCGAGCTGGGCTTAGGGTCAGTTACTTCCTCATACCGAAGCACCTCGGGACCGCCATGTTGGTGGAATCTGACTGCCTTCATCGACCTGTGGACTTCCGCGTCCTCTTTTTAGTTTGTAAGATTACTTTCAGGCAATCCTTGGTCCATCGCTCCATCGAACGGCAATCAAGGCAGTTCGAGCATCCACCCGCCGAGGACCGCCGGTTCAAGTCTGGTTGACCCAGCATGAATCAATCATCACTCCGCTGCCCTTGAGTTGGGCTCGAATACTTTCACGGAACTCCCTTGCACAATTAGTGCGGAGTACAGTATCAAGGTTATAAGACAAATATGGCGTAATCGCCAAGCTCTCATGGCACGCTCTGTCTTCCGGGACGAAACTATCCTACTGCAGGAGTATCTGCCACACCAGATACCCCACAGGGAAGCCCAGCTGAAGAAGCTCGAGCTGTACTTCCAGAGCGTGGCCCAGAGCGCCTCCAAGGCGAGCCAGGTCGTGATGATAACGGGCCCCGTGGGGTCGGGGAAAACTCTGATCGCGAAGAAACTACTGCTCGAGTCACTGCCGAGGAAGGCGGCGCTCTACGGCAACCTCGTCAAAGCGCTGCATGTCAACTGCAGGATAGACAGGACATTGCAGGCCATAATGGTCAAGGCCCTGAAGTCCCTGGGGCAGAGCTACCCCACTCGAGGCTACAGCTTCGAAGAGCTCCTGACTGCCCTGGTCGAAGAGCTGAGGAGCAATAGGACGCACTTGGTCATAGCCTTCGACGAGGTCGACTCGTTGATACTTTCGGACCCGTCGGCGCTCTACACCATAACGCGGCTGAGGGAAATGGCGCCCGGAAGCCAGGTCCTCTCGTCCATCCTGATTTCGAAGACTACGGACTACCTCAAGAAGGTGGACCTGAGCACCCTGAGTTCCCTCCAGTGGAACGAAATCGCCCTCGACTACTACCCTTCTGAGCAACTGGTCGACATCATCATCTCCAGGAGCGAGGCGTTCAACGACGGGTGCCTGGACGATGACGCCATACAGTTCGCCGCCGACATAGCCGGGCAGTTCGGGGACGCGCGATACGCCCTTGACCTCGTCTACAGGGCGGGGAAGCTGGCCGACGACGCAGAATCCCCAAGGGTGCTCCCCGAGCACATCAGGGCTGCCAAGGCTTCGCTCCCTCCTCAGCTGAGAAAGGAGGAGCTGGCGTATCTGACGACGCACCAGAAGTTGTTGCTCATGGCCATCTCCAAGCTCCTGAAGAAGGGGGACTCGACCTACGTCACCATAGGCGAAGTGGAGGAGAGCTACACGGCCCTTTGCGAGAGCATGAACGTCACCGCCTACAAGCACACCCAAGTGTGGAGCGACGTTAACGAGCTCTCCAGAAAGGGAATCATAGAGACCCAGCTCTCGGGCAAGGGGGTGAGAGGGAGGACCACCATGATCGGGCTGTCCCTCGTCTCCGCAAAGGAGCTGATGGGGGAGCTCGAGAGAGGGATGGTGGCTGACGTTAGAGCTTGAGAGGCTGATGTCCTCCTATGGGAGGACCAAAGTGCTAACCATCATGCTCGAAACGGGGGAACTCAACATATCCGAGATAACGCGAAGGTCGGGCCTATCCCACAGCGCTGCCGCCCGTCACCTGGAGTTCCTAACGAGCTGGGGGATACTGACCGAAAAAAGGTTCAACAGGATAAGAATCTTCAGAGTCGACCAGAGCAGCCCCCTGGCCGAGGCGCTGATGAAATTCTACTTCGACTGGAAAGAGGCACGAGATTACTACAGGCGTGACTACAACTAGCGCCTGGCCGCCCTTCCGCTTTCCTTCGCCAGGAAGAGGGCATAGTTCTCCTCCAGGCCGAGACTCTTCACCAACTCCTCTCTAAACCCCCTGTCCGCACAGAGCAGAAGAAGGTACGGCATGTCCTCCACCAGGAAGCTCTTCCGGCTGATTCCGACCCTTTTCCCTGCCAACCCGGCGATGTCCTTCAGCTTCCTCGAGTCATTCCAGATCCTAATCTGCAGCGGCCACGGAACAGCGTCCAGGGTGAACCGCGGCCCGCCGTCCCCGAGGGCCCTCCAAAGTTCGCTGGCGAGCAGCGGATCTAGGTACCTGAGGAGCCTCCAGTCCTTGCCTTTGATTATCCTCCCCATTACCACGTCAGCTCTGGAGAGCATGTCCAGAGCCCCCGCCTTCCGCTCCTCGTGGACCCGGGACTTCACCACCGCTGTGAAGATGTCCCTGACCTTGTCACGGGGCTGCCCCGGATACGCTCTCAGAGCGCGGAGGGCCGCATTCTCATCAGCCGCGTCGAAGAATGCGTTCACCGACTCTGACGCGGTCATCTCTTCATCCTTCCTTGCCGGTATCCCGGACTGAAGGAAGTTGATGGCGGCCCTGAGATCCCCGTTCGCCGCCTCGGCTACCTTCGCAATCTGATCCTTGCTCACCGAGAGCCTCTCCCTCTGGGAGATCTTCTCCAGTCTGCTCACCACCTCGGACGGTTCTGGTCTTTGGAGAACTATCTTGCTCGTAACGCTCCCCAGTTTCTTGACCTCTTCGGACTCGGGATCGTTGGCCGCCATCACCACGGGGCACTCGCTCATCCTTACGGCGTCTTTGATGAAATCAACCGCTCCATAGTCTGCCCTCCCCGCAAGGCCGTCTACCTCATCGAGGAAGATCAGGCTCGTCCCCCCAAACAGACTCGTGCTCGCTATCGCCTCACCCACCTTCCTGGAGAGTTTCTCCTTCGTCCGCGAGTCGCTTGCGTTAAGCTCGACCAGTTGAAGCCCCATCTCCCTGGCGACAAGGTGGACTGTTGTCGTCTTGCCCGTCCCCGGGGGCCCTACGAGGAGGGCCGCCTTTGACCCGCGTTTCCACTTCCTGAGCCAAAGCTGGAACTTCGCCCTCGCCTCCCTGTTCCCCACCATTTCCTCAAGGCTCGCTGGCCTGTACTTCTCGCTCCACAACTAGACCGCCCCCCCTATGAACACCAGGAGCCCCACCGTCATCCCGGCTAGGGCGATGCGTTTCACTCTGTAGGCGCTCCGAGGATCGTTGCGAACGACTATTGCCACTGCCAGGTAAACGAAGATGACATCAGGTACGATTACACCATAGGTGTAAACCTGGTTCGCAAGGCCAGTGACCAGCGGCACCCAGGATGTCAGCACGGCGAGCATGAAGAAAAGAGCTCCAACGCCCGAGGCGAAACCAAGCCCCCGCGTCCTCGCTATGGAGCTGACCTCCCTCTTTGCGTCCCCTTCCACGTCTGCCATCGACTTCACCACCTCCCTCCCGACCCCCGAAAAGAAAGCCGTCAGGGCCATCATGAGCAGAAGGGACCCCCCGATCGACCCTCCCGACACCGCCCCGCCGTAGACGAAGGGAATCGCCAGGGACGACGCCACTATGAGGTTCCCGAGGAGGCCCGTTCTCTTCGCCCTTGCGCTGTACAGCCAAGAAAGGAAGGCGTATGCGAGCGCGATGACTACAGCAAGAGGGATGAAAGAGAGGAACGCACAGCCCATGCCCACTGCCAGCATTATGAGCGAGAGCGACGAGGCCTGCCGGGCTGAAACCCTTCCGCTTGGGATGGGCCTGTCGGGCCTGTTGACTCTGTCCACCTCTAGGTCGTAGATATCATTCACCGACATCGAGTAGGCGCAGGTAAAGAAACCTGTGAAGAAACCCAGAGCCAACTCTAGCCAGGATATTGACGGAGGCTTGGAGACGTAGGCTCCAACTATCACAGCGAACCCGATCATGACGCAATTCACGGGCCTGATGAGGTCGAGCAGCCCCCTGAGGTTCATGCCCCGTCAGAACCTTGCCCTGCTAACCTTGTAGTAGATTACTTCTCCTCTCCTCTCGATAACGGCGATTATCGCTTCCTTTCCCATCTTGGCCATCTCTTTCACCGACTTCTGCAGTTCTGCCATCCCCTTCTCGATTCCTTCGTCCAGTGCGAAGACGACATACTTTGCCGGTTTCTTCGGGTAGTCCCCCCGCTCGTAGACCCTGAGGTCCGTGCCGAAACCGAACCCTTCCCTTACCACGTACCCCCTGCTCCTCAGATCCCTGTAGATCACGAACTTGGTCCACGAGTCCCCCGCTTTCTTCTGGGCGAGCTCTGCTAGCTTCTCGAATCCTACCTCTTTCCCATGCCCGTCCTCGAGGTGCATCTTCTTACAGTAGACGAGGTAAAGAGCCTCGTAATCTCTCAGGATGAGGTCCTGTCCTTCCCGGGCCCCGTACCCGGACTCCTCTAACTCCCCGAAGCGGTCACGGTCCGCGACTCGAGCAGTCCCGTCCTCGAGCACAGCCCTGAACGGCTGAACCTGATTTTCTGCGACCGGGGGTTCCTGCATCAGTCTCG
>Ga0187769_10000370_pt1 | contig 24609 bp, 21 predicted proteins | sample 0116_SJ02_MP02_1_FD_133140 | JGI IMG/M metagenome (GOLD analysis project Ga0187769, IMG submission 133140) | Tropical peat soil microbial communities from peatlands in Department of Meta, Colombia - 0116_SJ02_MP02_10_MG | ecosystem: Environmental > Terrestrial > Soil > Wetlands > Peat | place... | reverse complement strand
GGATTTTTCAACATATTGGCATTCCAAAGCGGTAGGAAGTACCGCTTGAAGCAGTTGGAGCCAGAGGGTCAAACTCCGCTTCCAAATTCAGAGCCTGATAGAGCGTTTGCTGCTCCATTCGGGCTGATTCCGCTCGCCGTACCATACGAAGACTCTCCTCCTGAGGCGAGAATACTGAATGCAGTTGCGGTCGGACTCGTAAGAGAGGGGAGGAACGATGTCGCTCTTGAGTTGGGAATACCGAAAGCTGACTTCACAAGAGCACTGCGTTCGCTGAAGAATGAAGGCGCAATATACGTCGGAGCTGGCGGAAGGTACAGACTCAGCTTCCACACTTCTAACTTCCCTAACATCGTCGCAAAGTAGAACACCACTACAATTTCCAGTGAGTGTCGGCCACTCCTGAGGGATTCTTTCCTGTCCCACGAAGAGGAAACTGTAACCCATCACAAGCTTTCGTGAAACGAAGGGGGATTTGGCAGGTTTCGCTCACGGGCTTCGCCCTACCGCCCCGAAATGGCTCCGCAAGAAAGGGTTAATATGACTATGAGAGGGAAAAATTCTGAGGGTTCCGGGCTTGGCCGTCGATAATGTTGGCGAAAACGAGGCTCGCCAGACTCTGGCCCCCGCGGTAAGTGCTCCGTCAAGCAACGTTGCCCGCCCTCGGAACAAGGGCGGTGATGTAGTGCTCGAGATCAAAGACCTCACTATAGATTTCGTATCTGTTGACGGCAGAGTCAGAATCCTGAACGGGGTCTCTTTGATGGCGAAGAAGGGCGAGGTCGTAGGCATCGTAGGCGAGAGTGGCTCTGGCAAGACTACATTGGGTATGGCAATCCTAGGACTCTTGGACTCCCCACCTGCTAACATAGTCAGTGGAAGTATCACTTTTGAAGGCAGGGACCTTCTGAAACTCAAGTCATCAGAGATGGAGAAGATCCATGGTACTGGAATTAACATGGTCTTCCAAGAACCACTCGACTCCCTCAATCCGGTGTATACTGTCGAGACTCAAATCGGTGAGGCATTGAAGGTTCAACGGAAAAGGCAAGACCCACCAGTACCACAGGAGTCAGAAGGAGAAACAAAAAAGCTGATTACCGATCTGCTGAGGAATCTGTGCATCGATAAGCCGGAAGAGGTCCTAGAACGATATCCTCACGAGCTTTCGGGTGGAATGAGGCAGAGGGTAGCCATATCGATTTCAACCGTCGAGAAACCAAGACTGATGATCTCTGACGAGCCTACCACGGGTCTAGACGCCTATGTCCAGAGCAGGATTCTTGGAATGTTCAGCGCGCAGAGAAAGGCTGGTGAGACACTCTTGTACATTACACACGACCTGACCATCGCCTCTCAAATCTGCGACAGGATATACATCATGTACGCTGGAAGAGTGATGGAAGCTGGGGAAACGCGCGGTGTCCTCCAGGAACCGCTACATCCCTACACAAGCACCCTAGTTGCGTCGGTGCCCCAAGGATACGAGGACGCATCACCGTTGTCGGTTCAGCTGGGAGAGCCTCCCGACCTTAGGAATCTCCCGAGCGGATGCAAGTTCAATCCCAGATGTCCGCACGCAAAGGACGTTTGTAAGGAAACCGAGCCGAAACTGGACGAGATTTCCGCAGAGAGGTACGCGGCCTGTTGGAGGGTGGATAAGGAACTTGGGAAATTTAGTTGAGATAGAGAATCTCACCGTGGCCTTCAGGTCCAAGAGGCGAGAGGGTCTCTTTCGCAGCGGTCCTTCACTGAAGGCCCTCGACGACGTCTCGCTCACCATCGGCCAGAACGAAACCTTCGGGCTGACCGGCGAAACAGGCTCGGGAAAATCCACCCTGGCCAAAGTCTTGGTGGGTTTGTACAGGCCGACGTCCGGGACCGTCAGGCTTCTGGGGCGGGAAATCGATTACAAGAAGAGGAAGGATATCGCCTTCTTGAGACAGAACGTGGGCATAGTCTTCCAAGATCCTGTCAGATCTCTAAATCCGTCGCTGACGGTAAAGGAGGTCATAACAGAGGCACTTATCGCAGCGAAGTCGATACCTAAGAAGGATTACGATGAAAGAATCAACTTCATAACCAAACTTGTCGGAGTTACAAAGGACCTGCTCCCCCGCCGTCCCAGGGAGCTGAGCGGAGGTCAAAGGCAGAGGATCAGTCTGGCCAGAGCCTTGGTGGTGCCAAAGAAGCTCCTCGTGTTGGACGAACCGACGAGCGCGCTCGACGTTTCAATCCAGGCGCAGGTCCTGAACACTTTGAAGAAGCTGAAGTCAGAGCTCGACATGTCATATCTTTTCATCACCCACGACATCAACGTCATCAAGTACGTTAGTCACAGGCTCGGGGTCCTGTTCTACGGAAGACTGGTGGAGGTAGGAGACACACGGACCGTCGACACCGAACCAAAGCACCCCTACACCCAAAGCCTGATTTCCCACGTCCTCACACTCAGGAAAGTCGGGCTCCAAGAGACGGTCATCTCCGAGCACAGGCCCGCACCTACCGGCTGTCGGTACCGCATAGTGTGTCCAGCTGCCTTCGAAAAGTGCGCAGAGGTGCCTAACTGGGTGAATCTCGGAGGCGACCATCTTGTCTCCTGCTTCCTCTACGACCACTCGTCACAAAAGGAGAGCCGTGCCCTCATTCCAGCAGCTGCGGCCACTGGTGGCGATCTGCGTGTGCCTCCTCACGAACACTCGTGAGAAAACACTCCCCAGCCCATCGACCGCAGGATGCATGCCTTCTACTGGGATTTCGTTTCGAATTCTTTTGCAGGCTTGCTCCTTATCAAGATGTGAGGTCTGAGTTTGACGTCCAACGACTCCCTGATTCCTTCTCCCAGGAAGCTGAATCCCGCTACAATCACGGCCACAACCACAGCGGGTATGATGATCTGATACGGGTACAAGAAGAGATTGTAGGTGACATTGGACACCATCATCCCGAGCTCTGGCGCGGTTGGGGGTATTCCCACGTTCAGGAAGCCAAGGGTCGACAGAGTCAGGAGCGCAGACCCAACATCGAAGGTTGCATACACGAGAATCGTGGGGAGGACGTTAGGAATGGCATCCTTTCTGACTATGTAGAAGAAGGACGAGTTCAACGCCTTCGATATCGACACGAAATCTTCCGCAGCGATTGCAAGAACTCCTCCCCTCACCAATCTTACGTACGGTGGCCACCAGACGATGATCATGGAGAAGGTGACGTTCAATAGGCTGGGGCCCAGGGTCGCAGCGATAGCCATGGCCATGATCATGGTGGGGAAGGCCATGAACAGGTCAGTCAGCCTCATTAGCACCTCATCCAACCACCCTCTGAAGAAAGCGGCCAGGGTACCTAGGATGATTCCTATGGCTGCCGAGAGAGCCACGGTTATGATTGGGATGCCTACGTCGATTGGGAGAGCGGTTATCACCCTGGAGAGCATGTCTCTTCCCAGAAGGTCTGTTCCAAACGGATGTGAAAGAGACGGAGCGAGATTCGCTTGACCAAAGCTGGGCTGGTAGGCGCTGTAAGGAAGGATCGCACCGGAGCTTGCAATCTGAGCCAAAGTGACGACCAAGAAGATTGAAACCGTCACAAGCCCGAACATGGAGAGTGAGTTGGAGGTGATGAGTTTCCTCATGCTAGCAGCTCCAGTGCTCAACCCTCTGAACCTCCCCCCTCTCCCAGGGCGATTCGAGGATCAAGCAGCGAGTAGAAGACATCAGCTATGAAATTTGCAACAATTACCCCCAGTGTGAAGAGCAGAACGCATGGGACTAGGACGGGATAGTTTATGGAGACTATCGCCTGGTATGTGAAGTAACCTATTCCGGGCCACGCAAAGATCTCTTCTATGACGATGGTCCCAGATAGCAGGAACCCAAACGTCACCGCTATGATGGTGTTCGTATCTATCAGAGCGTTTCTCAGAATGTGGTTCCTCCTCACCTCTCCCTCCGCCATTCCCTTGGCACGCGCTGCTTTCACATGCGTAGACCATCTCGCGTTCAATATCGACGATCGCATTATCCTCGCTACTAGCCCGAAGTCGAGCAGTGCCAGAACAGCAGCGGGCATGAAGACGTGCTGGAGGCCAGACAGGAACGCGGGCCCGTTCAACTGGATCAGCGCGTCCAAGATATAGATTCCAGTGATGTGGGCGGGTTGGTTTGCCAGGGTCAGCGAGTACATGCCGCCGGACGGGAAAAGTGGAATGTAACTCGAGAAGACAAGTATCGCAAGAAAACCTCCGAGGTAATAGGGAGAGGACCATGTGGCAAGGTAGAAGATTCGTATCGCATGGTCTACCTTAGTGCCAAAGTGCATCCCCGCGAAGTAGCCTGACGCCACCCCGAGGACTGCTATCATTACCATGGAGACAAGGACTAGCTCGAGTGTGTTTGGGAAATAGAATGCCATCTCCGAAATGATGGATTTCCCAGTCTGCGGGTCGACGCCTAGATTGCCCGTCACATACGACTGGAGGAAGTAGTAGAGCTGAACGTACCAGGGCTGGTCTAGGTGATACCTGGCTACGACGGCCGCTATGGTCGACTTGCTTGCCCTTGCCCCTGCCCACAGGTGTGCGGGATTAGGATTAAGGATGTACGAGATGAAAAAGACTAACAGCATGGCGCCGATCAGGACGCCAATCGCACCAAGGACTCTCCTCCCGAGGTAGGGGAGGAAGTCTCTTAGAGCGATCATTGCTGATCTCTCGCTAGCTTGTGTAGCTTATGGTGTTGTAATACAGGAAATAGCCCATACCTGACCCTGCAGGATTCGGAATTATGCCCGTGACGCTGTTAGCCGTTACAGCCATGAATTCAGGGACATAGAGCCAGATGTCTGTGTAGTTCTGGTACATATCCTGCGTTATGTTGTGAAACGCCTCGATTATTGTTGAACTATTCAGCGCTGTTGAAGCCTGGGTGGTCCAATTGATGACCTGAGGGTCTACGTAGGTGCTCGATCCTATATCATTGGTGCCTGTGAAGTAGTAAACGTAGTCTATGCTCGCCGTGTAGTCCTCACTGTAGTAGCCAAATCCCATTGGAGGGACACCTGTGGTCTGGTTTGAGGAATCGATGTCTGTCGCATACTGCCTGAAGGGCAAGGCCGTCAATGCAGTTGGTATCCCAATTGAACCCAAATTACTGCTTATGATTTCAGCGGCCCCCTGGTCCGTGGGATTGTCAGAATCGTACAGGAACGGGACAGTCGGAAACTGCTTCCCGCCCGGATTGAGAGTGGTCCCGTTGGGCAGGTGCGATACGAACCCGGCCTGGGCGAGTGAGACTGCTGCTTGGACCGGGTTGTACTGATACGGGCTCAGCCCCGCTGTCGATTCGTTGTAATACTGGAAGCCCGGAGGAACAGGGCCAACCCACTGCTGGGCATGGCCGTTAAAGACTATCCGAATGATATCCTGGTAGTCTATGGCATTGGCTATCGCCTTCCTGACATCGAGATTACTGAAGAGGGGGAAAGTCGTAGTGTCCATGTACAAATAGTGAACGTCTTCTGACGAGCCAAAGACGATTGGGAGAACAGTCGTCGTGACTCCGGAGATGGGTGCCGTGACGTTGTAGTAAGTGACCGGGACACTAATCATCTGAACCGTTCCCGCCCTAAGATCGGCAATGCTCGTAGCCGAGTCCTTGTAGTAGATGACTATTCTATTGAGAATCGCCGGAGCGATGGCGTTGTTCAGTTGCGACTTCGGAAGGCTGTTCGCCCAGTAATTCGGATTCTTCACCAAGCTCACACTCTGTCCCAGCACCCAGGATTGCAGTTCATAGAATCCGGTGCCAAGCGCATTGGTCGTCATGTAATCGTTCTCAACATCTGCATGCACCCCTCCATGGCTAAACACGAAAGCTGGGTCGACAGCATACGCCATTGGAGTTACGAGCGTCGCAAGGAATGCGGAGTAGGGCGCGGGTCCGTTGTAGCCATAACCTAGGTTGAACTGAATTGCGGACGCATTCAGAACGACGACCGACTGTTCGGGGTTGCTCATAACGGTAAGATTGCTGGCCGACGGATTGAAGTAGTTGATTGAATTCAACATTGAGTCCGTCACATTGAACGTCACTCCATTACCGGCAGCGAGGTTCTGGCTTAGGATCCAAGTTGGTGACTGGTCCATCACTATAGTCCTGTAGACGGAGTACCACATGACGTAGGCATTGAACGGATCACCGTTGCTGAAAGTCACGTCGGGTCTTAGTTCGAACGTGTAATTCATACCGTTGGGCGAGGTGGTCCACGCACTTGCGAGCACACCCTCGTAGGTTGTGTAGCTGCTGCTATTGTACGTCAGAAGGCCTTGATAGATCTGCTCGACAATTTCCCAGCCGGACGTCTCGTACGTCACGGCAGGATCCAAATAATCAGGCTCGGTCAACTCGTCTACTTGGAGCGAGGTCTTTGTCGGAGTGGTCTGTGACGTAGCTGTCGTAGACGACGTGGACGAAGTGGTGGAACTCGAAGTCGTAGAACTTGACGTCGTGGAACTCGACGTGGTAGAACCTGTCGATGTCGTAGAGCTCTTGCTTGATACAAGACCGAAGTAGATACCAGCCGACGCAACTAGAATAATTACTATTAACACAACCCCGAGAATCGTCCTTGAAACTGCTCTCTTTCGAAGAGGTTTCAATACGACCAGGAACTAGAATTTAGCCTCCTACAGTATTTACGCGTTTGGCCAAATCTAGCGGTGATACAGAAATCACTATAGTAGAGCGTTTTCGGAAGTCTCTACCTTGCTGACGAAGTCAGCCGGACAGGTCCCGATGGTCCAGCCACTTCATAGGATCCGCGCGGCTCATTCGCCGTTCTGAATCTTCGTAGTTTCCGTCCGAGATACGTGTGTGTCGACCCCGTTAAGGCCGAGTTCCCTAAGTATTGGAAGTGGGTCCAGGCACTCTGGGGGGAGAACCCCTTTCTGCCTTATCTTCCCTTCCGCCAACATTCTCACGAATACGGCTGGCACGACTCCGGTAAGGAATGACGTCCCGTTCTCGTGCAACGTCCTGTAGGAACCCTCATGTGAAGCCATGGTGCTTAGCTTGTAGGCCACGTCCGTGCCTCCGTTCCTCCCTTTTACCTCTACCACAATACCGGTGTTACCCTTTACCGTTTTCGAAACGGATACTGGCGTTGGAATCACTGAATTGAGCAGTTCCATGGGCGCTACCTTCGAGCCTCTGATCTCGACGGGCTTTGTTTCAAGCAGCCCCACCTTCTTCAGGGTAAGCAGAGCAGAGACAAATTCATCCGCCAGGGCGAGTTTGAAGTCCACGTACTTGACGCCTTTTCCAATGTATTCTGGTAGTGTCATGACTTCCTCGTGGTCAACGAGGTAGACAGGCTGCGCTCCAATCGGCTCGGGAAACTCGTACATCTCCTTCCCGCTCAGGGAGGGAGAGGACACTCTCCTTCCGTCCACGAAGGTGCGCGGGGAATCGAGAATCTCGGAAAAGAAGACCTCCGGGGAGAAGAGTAACATGAAATCGTACTTGGAACTTGAGGAGTTCTCTCCGTCTCTGACCCTGATCTCTTCGACCGTCGTCAGTCTGTCCGCTGCGTACCTTGCGTAGATGTTTGATAGTCCCGGGTCCTCGCCCAGGCCGGGGACGGCGAGCAGTCCCGATTCTTTCCAGGCCTTGTCCTGGGCAAGTTGTTCGATGAGCCCGTTGCCTGCTAGGTCGACGTAGTTCGCACCGTTCGCGAGAGATAGGTCCATCATCTGATGGTTGAATCTGGGATGGCCTGCGTTGATTACTGCGTCCTTGCCCTCGATGACGGCTTCCAGCTCTTCTTTGTTATTTGCATCGATTTTCACGACTCTAGTCCTGCCGGGTGACAACTTCGCTATCTCGAGGGCATGCGCAGTGTTCTTGTCAGCCATGGTCACGGACTCGATTGCCTTGCCTTCGAGAAGAACCTGTGCAATTACGGAGCCTACTGCGCCCAGCCCAAGGACCAGGGCCTTCACGCTAAATCGAGGTGGACCTCCGCCTGGGCTTAATACACGAGCCCTCTAAGGGCTTAGGGTCAAGAGTTATAGTCGCTCTGGCGGGGCGGCCGCCTCATGGACGTTCTAGTTGTCGGCGTTGGATCGGTTGGCTCGGTAATAGCTCAGTACCTTCAGCAAGACAGCTCTATTGGTTCTCTCACCTTAGCAGACAAGGACGTTTCTCGAGCGCGCAGCATTGCGGGGAAGCGCGGAAAGACGAAGGTGGAGGCTGTCAGAATAGATGCCAGCGAGCCTAAGCAGCTAGAAAGACTTATGGAGGGAAAGGGCATCGTCGTAAACTCTGGCCATCCCATTTTCAATGAACCTCTGATGCGACTCTCTAAGGAACTCGGCATCGCCTATGTCGACCTTGCAAGCAGCAAGATGAAGGATCAGCTGGCTCAAGACAAAGAGTTCCGAGAAGCGAACACTCTCGGTGTCGTTGGGATGGGAGAAGACCCCGGCCTTTCGAACATCTACGCAAGGTACGCAGCGGACAGACTGACGACGGTCAAGGAAATCAAGGTGCGAGATGGAGAATTCTCTGTGAGCAAGCTGCGGGGCTTCGTGCCCCTCTTCTCCCCGGAGGTCTTCTTTGAGGAGGTCCTTACGGAAGCCATCATTTTCGCTGACGGCAAAGTCAAGCACCTCGCACCCATGAGCGAGAGAGAAGTGTACGACTTTCCACCACCAATGGGGAGACAGACGGTCTACGCATTGGAACACGAGGAGGTGCAGACACTACCATACTACATCAAGAAAGGCGTCCAGTATGTGGACTTCAAACTGGCCCTCTCTGACGAGTTCGTCAGCAACGTAAACCTTCTCAAGGAACTAGGACTGCTCAGCACGAAGCCTGTCAATGTGAAAGGAACACACGTCCGACCCTTCGATGTCTTCATAGCGACCCTCCCTATCCCTGTCTCAGTCGCTTCCGCACTGAGCGGTCACGCGGGCATATCCGTGGAGGTGAGCGGGATTTCTCGCGGGAGAGAGACCAAATACACTCTGAGCACCCAGATGTCTCATGAGGAAGCATACAAGAGGTTCAAATCGAACGCAACGTCCTTCCTCACCGGAATAGTGCCAGCAGTGTATGTCTCGACCTTCGCCAAAGGCAAGATCAAGCAGAAGGGAGTCATCCCAGCTGAGATGTTGGACGCAGACCTGATGCTTGGCGAGCTGTCAAAGGCAGGCGTCAGGACGAGCTTGTCGAAGTCCGCAGAGGAAACAATCGCCAGCTGAGCCTTACAAATAGCGATGCCCGGGAAGCCGACTATGAAAGCCGCTTGAGTGCTTCTTCGAACGCTTGGACTGTGGTGGCGATGTCTTCCTCGGTGTGGACTGTTGAAACTGCAACTCTTTCGTAGTTGTCGGGGTGCAGGTAAACTCCACCGTCGAGTAGTAGCTGGTGGAGCGTCCGGAACTTGTCCCAATCAATCAGGAGGCTTTCCCTGTAATTCGATATCTTGGAGTGTTTCGTGAAACAGAGCGAGAAAATCCCTGGTACGCTTTGTATGCATGCCTTCTGCTTCGCCGCCTGAACGGCACGGGACAGACCCGCCGTGAGCTTCTCTGTGTTCTCCTTCAGAGTCTTCAGGGCGCGGTAGTCGTCCGCTGCAAGGACATCCAGGTTCGCCAAAGTTCCTGCAAGTGTCAACGAGTTCGCGAAGTATGTTCCTCCATAGGAAACCTTCCCTGGGGCGAGCAGGTCCATGTACTCTTTCTTGCCGGACAGCGCAGCAATCGGGAGCCCCCCTCCTAGCGCCTTGCCCCATGTGGAGAGATCCGGAGTCACGCCGTATACTTGTTGAGCTCCGCCAGGCGCCATTCTGAAGCCTGTGATCACTTCGTCGAAGATGAGAAGAGCGTCGTTGGAGGTAGCAATCTCTCTGACCGCCTTGGGGTAGTCGGCTTCCGGTGGAATCACGGTCGAGTTCGCCATCACGGGCTCCATGATTATTGCTGCAATTTCGTTTCTATGTCGCTTCATTATCCTCTCCAGTGCTTTCGCATTGTTCCAGGGAGATACCACGACTGTATCCAGAACCATTGACGGTATCCCTGCCGAGTAGGGAAGAGACCTTGGATACTCTTCCATTCCTGCTACCACAGGAGGTGCTTCGACACTCACCATCGCGTAGTCGTGCTGTCCGTGGTAGTGACCTTCGAACTTCAATATGGTGTCCTTCCCCGTAGCCGCCCTGGCAATTCTGATCGCGTTGCTTGTTGCATCGGCCCCACCATTGGCGAAGACAACCATGTCTGATGTGGGAACGAATTGCTTGAACTTCTTCGCGAGTTCCACTTCGAGCTCCGTTGGCGCACCAAACATCATTCCTTCCTGTGCCTGTCGCCTGATTGCTTCGACTATCTTCGGATGGGCGTGACCGTTGATTAGAGCACCATACCCGAGTAGGTAATCCGTGTACGTGTTGCCATCGACATCAGTGATTTTGGACCCATATCCGCTTTGCATGTAAAGCGGGTATGGTTCGTAAGAAGCCCACCGAATGATGGAACTGCAACCGCCTGGGATGAGCTGGACGGCCTGCTCATGCAGCGCTGCGGTCTTCGCAGTGCTGCGAACCTTTGAAGCGGCTACTGTCGGCGTAACGACCGTCTGTTCAGGAGGCTGGGTTGTGGAAGACAAGCCCTCACTCTCCTCTAGGCTCCTCCGTTTCCGTTCTGAGAGCTCCTCTTGTGCTTCTTACCCAAGCGCTTCCTCGATACAACCTTCAAACGGATGAGAACGTAGTTCCCTTCCTCAATCCGGAGCAGCTTTCGTATCTCTTCAGGAATAGTGAGCCTTCCTCCCTTAATGACTTCGGCAATGAAAGGCATCTCTTCCTCGGCCACCGTTTCAGCCAATGACAATCCAATTCTCCCCCACTTACTGCATTATCGAGAATTGTATAAAAACGTTCTTTTCCTCCATATTTATACGTTGACTGCTGTTTTGCGACCTCCTGCGTATCTCGCAACGTGTTCTATACATAATTCCTACTAATACACCATTTTTTGGAGCCCTAATACGTTTGGGGCGGATACCCGGTTTGGCATCGACCGTGGTTTTTCTCGAAACCCTTATCTCAACCAGAACCCCTTCCGTGACCGATTGCTATGCTCGCGACTCAGCAACGGATGATGGTTGGGGGGGAGTGGGTCTCTGCGGCCAGCGGTGAGACCTACGACGTTCTGAATCCTGCGACCACCGAAGTCATGGCCAAGGTGCCGAAGGGGGGTAGGGAGGATGCCTCCCGGGCCGTCGACGCTGCGAGGGAGGCGTTCGACAAGGGACCCTGGCCCAAGATGACCCCTGCTGACCGCGCGAAGATCATCTGGAAAATCGCTGATCTGGTCGAAGCCGACATCGACAGGCTCGCCCTTCTGGAGACCATGAACCAGGGCAAGACGATCAAGATGGCCCACGACAACGACTTCCCCTCTGGGATTGACAACATCAGGTTCATGGCCGGGGCGTCAAGGAATCTCGAGGGAAAGGCGGCTTCAGAATACACAGGGCTAGGCACCACCATATTCAGAAGGGAACCTGTGGGCGTCGTAGTATGCATCACACCCTGGAACTACCCTTGGATGATGGCCGTCTGGAAGGCCGTCCCTGCCCTCGCTGCAGGGAACACGATCATAATCAAACCTGCCAGCGTGACACCCCTGACGACGATCGAGTTCGCAAAGGTGATGGAGAAGGCGGGCGTCCCCAAGGGGGCAGTCAGTGTCGTGACCGGCCCCGGCTCGACGGTCGGGGAGGCACTCGTGACCCACCCAGGGGTGGACGTGGTGGGGCTCACGGGGGACACGGTCACAGGAAGCAGAATAATGGACCTGGCCTCTCACACCGTCAAGCGACTTCAGCTTGAGCTAGGAGGGAAGGCGCCTTTCATCGTTCTTGAGGACGCGGACATCGATGCCGCCACGGAAGGGGCAGTGGTGGGCGGCTACGTCAACGGCGGCCAGGACTGCACCGCGGCGACCAGGGTCTACGTCCATGAGAGCGTGTACGACAGATTCATGAAGCGTTTCATCGAGAAGGCAGGCAAGATACGGATCGGGGATCCCACAAAGCGTGATGTGGACATGGGTCCACTCGTCTCTGAGGCACAGCGCCACAAGGTGGAAGAGATGGTCAGTGCTGGTCAGAGTGAGGGAGCGAAGCTGGTCATCGGAGGCAAGCGCCCGTCTCTCCCTGGTCCTCTGGGCAAAGGATTCTACTACGAACCAACCATATTCACCGGAGTTCAGCAGAACATGCGAATCTGTCAGGAGGAGATATTCGGTCCCGTGATCTGCGTCTCGACCATAACTTCATTCGAGGATGCCATAGAGAAGGCGAACGACGTGATCTACGGGCTCGCCGCATCCATCTGGACAAGGGATGTGAGCAAGGCAATGAAAGCCGGCGCGCAACTGAGATTCGGGGATGTCTGGGTCAACGACCATCTCCCGCTGGCGTCAGAGATGCCGCATGGAGGGTTCAAGCAGAGCGGCCATGGGAAGGACCTGTCGGCCTACACATTCGACGACTACACCCAAGTCAAGTTCGTGTACATCGACACGACCGATGCCGTCCGGAAGCCCTGGTACTACACCATCTACGGCGACTAAACCGTTCCACGGGACAAACCACAGTTCCGGGCGAGGGAGGAATAGGCGAGATTCCGCCAGTCGGAATGCATCAGAACCGGCTCTTCATCACTGTGACGCCGCGAGCGACCGAGGTCTAAACGTTTAATCCAGCGTCCGCCATCCACCTTGAGCGATTGACAAGAACCGAGACGTGGGAGCTTCTGGGCCTGCTTCTGACGTCAGGGGGATCGGCCTTCGGGTTGATCTATGCCGCGCCCGACCTGGCTAGCCTGACCTTCTCTCTGAGGGGACCAGTGACTTTCTCCATCAGCGCCGAGGCTGCCCTGGGGCTTGCGGGCTTGGCACTGACAGCTCTAGGTTCGCTGGTGGCGATGCTGATGGGTCAGCTCAAGCCCCCGGGGAACAACATCGGTGCGCTTCTCGTCATATGGACCAATCTTGTGGTGCTGGTTCTGGGTGACGTCCTGTTCTACTCGGGGTATCTGGCGGGCACCGACATACTCGTAGGGTTGGTCTCTGCCGGTCTAACAACGGCCACTCTCCTAATCGTTGCAGGTAGACCTCGGGCCGCCGCGCCGCTAAACTAACGTCGAACCCGTTTCTGCTCTGCAGGGCTCCGTTGGAGAGGGCCATTACGTTCCGCCATTCGCCGTACCTCACAAACAGATTCCACGTCTACAATCCTTAAACGGAAACTGGGCTGGTAACTCAAGGAATCATGGATAGGAAGGGACTGAGCCTTCTGAGCAGCAACTTCAACGCGTACATAGTGCCACTTCTGAACAAGGGCGACCCAGAGGATTACCACGTAATCTGGGAGTTCCAAAAGCTGTTCCACGCCAAGAGGTTGGAGATCATGGCTGCCGAGTCGAAGAGTGCGAAAGATCGCAGAGATTGGTCACAAGACGGCTGAAGCTCTGAAGCTCGAATCCTGGAAGATGCCCGCCAAATCATGCGGGAGCTCGAATCAGAACTTGTAAATAGCTAGGACAGTTCACAAAGCCAATGGAGCTTCATGGCTCCACGGAGTCCGTCTGTCCTTTGGACGCAGAGAACGGGGACTGGAGGAGGATAGAGGCGAAACTATGGATTGACCGCCCCACAAACGAAGTCTGGATGACCAAACACTGCGACCGCCACGGCGACTTCCAGGACCTCATCTCCACGGACGCCGACGAATACGTCAGGGCCGAGAGGTTCGCTCAGAAGGGGCCAGGCATCCAGAACCCGATTTCCTACACCAATGGCGAGTGTCCGACCCGATGCGGCCTTTGCTTCGAGCACGAGTCGAAGACAGTCCTTGCGATAATCGACGTGACCAACCGATGCAACATGAGGTGTCCTGTCTGCTTCGCCAACGCAGGGACGGCCGGGTATGTGTACGAGCCCACAGTCGAGCAGATTGACAGGATGCTCGAGACCGCGACAAGGGTGAACTTCCCCAAGGGAATCCACGCCCTCCAGCTTTCAGGAGGCGAACCCACCGTAAGGGAAGACCTCCCGGAAATCATCAGGTTGGTCAAGCGCCACGGCATCAACCACATCGAAGTGAACACAAACGGGCTTAAGGTAGGGGACCCGCATGCAGGAACCGACTACCTGAAGACACTCATGGACGCAGGAGTCTCCACACTCTACCTTCAGTTTGACGGGCTCACCCCGGACCCCAGACTTGTCGCCAGAGTCCCCGGCACAGACGAAAAGGGTAGGTCCATGTCTGAGGCGGGCAGGAAGAAGCTCGCCGAATACTACACTGAACGCCAGCTGAATGTGGCCAACAGCGCGAGGAAGGCGGGGTTCGAGAGCATCGTCCTTGTGGTAACCCTTCAGCGCGGCTTGAACGACGGCCAGATGGGTGATATCTTGAGGTACGCCGGGGAGAACTCTGACGTCGTGAGATGTGTCAACTTCCAGCCAGTTTCGATGGCCGGGAGGATGGACAGGAACAAGATACGTGAGGTCAGAATAACCAACGCAGACGTGGTGAACGGCGTCGAAAGACAGACCGGCGGCCAGATAAAGGCGAGCGACTTCTACCCGATCCCTGTAGAGGTGCCCCTGGCCAGCTATATCGAGCTCGTCAGAGGCAACAAGGACCACTACGACAGGTTCTCAACTCACTCGCAGTGCGGAAGAGCGACGCTGGTCTACGTCAGCAAGAAGGACGGCCAAGTGACCTTCGACCCGATTACAAGGCACATGAACGCCGATGGGCTCTACTCTTCACTGGACAAGGCGGGCAGGAGCGGACGCTTCGTAGGTACCCTCCGTGGGTTGTCAGGCGTCCTCAGGCACACCGATTGGAGGATGAAGCGGGATATGATTGGTCCGATCCTCATGAGGGGGAACTACGAGGGAACAGGGGAGTTCATGAGGAAGGTCTTGATGATAGGAGACATGCACTTCATGGACACCTACAACTTCGACTTCCAGAGGGTCCACAAGTGCGCCATCCACTACCTGGTCCCTGACGAGAAGTTCGGCGCCAGAGTCATCCCATTCTGCACCATGAACAACTTTCACAGGCCCCAGGTCGAAAAGCAATACTCTGTACCGCTGATTTCAGCGCGTCCTGTGGGTCGCGTCTAGCTCGAGTGATCCTGTTCTCCCGTTTTCACGGGTACAGCTGCTCCCCTGTGTCGGCGTCCTCTATCCGTATGACTCCGTAGGGGCACGACTGGGCAGCAAGGAATAGCGCCTCAGGTTCCGTCCCCCTAGACTTCAAGACTTCCAGCGGGGCGGGTTCGACAGCAGACGACCTCTTTTTTGCCCAGTCGAGGCGGAACACCTTCGGCGCCATGGCTACACAACTGGCGGAACCCATGCAGAGATCCGCATCAATCCCTACCCTTACGTTTCTTCCCTCAACAAGGCTCCCAGTCCACCAGGAGTCAGCGGCTCTCCTGAATTCAGGAATTTCGACACGAGTGGGCAGAGCGGGCAACCAGCGGGCAGCGGCAACAAGTTCCTTGGCCGTCGGCGCTGATTCGCTCCTCCCTTGTATCGCTTCGTCAATCCAAGAGCCCATCGTAAGGCGGTCCTGCTCGACCCCCATCCTGACATCCGCAATCCCTTTCAGAGTACCGACCCACTGACGGAACTGCTCAGCTTCTCCAAAGTTGCCCGAGAACGCGGAGAACAGGGAGTAGTCTGGGTCCGACCTTGTATCACTCCATTGGTATGCTTCCCCCAGCCTCTCCACGATGACGGGATCCACCTGCCCTTTCCACGACCTGTCCCCGTAATGGACCACGAGCATGTACGACAGCCCTGCCATCTTCTGGAAGTCCATCTTCACTTCGAGGTAGAAGGCGTGTCCCTCAACAAGCCTCTCCATCCTCCTGTTGAGAGTCTTGGCGCTTATGCGTGCTTCCCTCGCCAGTGTCCCCAGCTTCCTTCTCGCTCCGCGTCGCAACGACCTAAGAATCCGCCAGTCAGTCGCAGTCATGACGAGCCAGAAAGGAGGGAACTTCGATTCTAGGACCATGGTCCTCTTTGCCCCCGCGAGTCCTTCGATTTCGGCGACTATCCCCTCGTGCGACATGCTGCTAGGATAGTCTGCAAAAACGAGCAGGGAATCGTTGTGGAAATAGTGGAGCGCCATAACCCCCTCCACGGCACTCAGCCTTCCAATCAGCCCACTCCTGTCTGCACCGGGAGGGAGCTCGACATAGACCCCGACGCAGTCCTTCTCCAGGAGGTGGGGGTTCGGGACGATGGTCCATCCCTGGATCACACCTAGCGTTTCCATCCTGTCGACCCTTCTCCTTACGGTCTCTTCATCGACCTGCAGTCTCTTGGCGATTCTTGCGAAAGATTTCCTGACGTTCCACCTCGAAGCAGGATGCTGGAGTTCCCTGAGAATCCCTGCGTCCAGCCGGTCAGGCCGGTACAACATGATATAGGATTTTCACTAATCTATTAAGCGTTGTCAAGAATTTTGAGAATGTCCGATTTCCGGCGTAGCTGTAGGGCATCTGTTAACCGATTCGAAGGTGGAATGGAGTGGCATGGCGAAAAGACTGACGACCAGAGCCGCTCTCCCGGCGCCACTTCTTTCTTCAAACGCTGTGAGAGCATCATTCTCGAGGCTGACGGAAGACTCCGTCAGGAGGTGAATCGTGCAAATTTGAAGACTATGAGCCTGATTCTGTCAGTTGTCTTGCTGTTCTCTGCGGCGGTGGGAGGCTACATTCTAGCCACAGATTCGTATCTGTGGTCTGTGGCCACGACGCATGCCTACGGCCTCTTGGCATTCACGGTCATTGACGTGGCCTTGGTTGCCGGCCTGTGGAGAAAGCCGAGGGTGGCGATCGTAGCCGCAACCCTGCTCGGTCTGGTCCAGCTAGGGGCGATGAGCGGCGACATCTTCTTCGGCACAATGACTTTCTCCTCTGACGTCACCACTGCCGCCGCCTTCTCGAAGTACCTCCTCGGCGATGTGGCCTTCGTGACCCTCCTCGGAATACAGGCTGTCCTCATCATCGTCGGGATCGCGGCCTTTGTGTCGTGGAGAAGGGCTCCGGCCGTGATCAGAGAGGTCGCAGGGACATGAGAGCTCCTGCAAAGAGGCATGGGCTAGGCACAGGAGTCATTTTTGTCGTGGCGATGGCGTTCGTCGTCCTCCTTGCCGGCATTGCCTACTACGCGTCCACCGGCAGCGCACCCCCAACCTCGTCGCACCAGACGATGTCTCAAGCTTCGGCGGCTCCCACGACAACGACGTCTCCGGCCTCACCGACAACCTTGAGCGCCTCCGCACAACCAGAAATGGTGCACGTGAGCATGCCTTACGGCGTAGGTACCAACCAATCATTCAATTTCCAACCCAGCACAATCGACCTGGTCATAGGCATCAACAACACAGTGATGTGGACCAACAAAGACAGTGCACCCCACGTTGTCAGTGTAATGTCCGTTCCGAGCGGTGCGGCCAAGTTCGACTCCGGGAACATGGTGCCGGGCGCAACCTTCACGTACACCTTCACAGTTCCTGGCATCTACAAGTACGATTGCACGTACCACTACTGGATGCAAGGAACCATCGAAGTGAGTCAGGCAGCATAGGCTGTCTGACTCCAATTTGTTGAGCTGATCAACAGTGGGCGACCTCATTACGAATCTCGCCTGGATTGCCTTCGGCGTTGGCACACTTGTTGGATTCACAATGATACTTCGATGGCGTCGAGACCTGAGTCAGAGCGGTTGGTGGACAGGGATTATCGTCGAAGGAACAAAGCTCGATGTAGGTGTCGACCATGATCTCTGTATGGGCGCCTCAAGCTGCGTTGAGTTAGCTCCAGATGTATTCCGCCTGGACTGGAGCAAGAAGAAATCGATCTTCGATCCAGCTCCACTTGAGGCGTTGAATGGCTCGAGTGCCGACCCAGAGGAGGTCTTCAAGGCCGCGCAGTCCTGTCCCTACCGAGCGATATTCCTCCGAGACGCCGTGACCGGCGAGCACGTCTTCCCGTAGCCTGACAGTGGACGTGCGCCGCCTCGGGGGCGTACAGATTGACAGTCTCGAATGAGGCGCGCGACCTTTCACGCAGCGGCCGGGTCCCCCACGATGACGGGAGACTCCGTCAGGATTCGGGACAAACGATTAGTAGTAACTTGGTCCTCAACCTTTCGTGGGGGCTTCGCAGTTTCCCCCGTTTGGGATGAGTTCAGGTCAATCCGAAGACGCGGATGTAGCCATCATTGGGGCGGGGATCGTCGGCCTCGCAATCGCATACCGTCTATCGAACCTTAACAAGCGTGTGCTTGTGATTGAAAAGGAAACTGAACCCGGCAAGGGAATCACCTCCGGGCAGGCAAACGTCATCCACGTTGTCCAGCTCCCCTTTGGCTCTCTGAAGAGCAAGCTCGCCAGGAAGGGGAACACCATGTATGACGACCTCTGCCGGGAGCTCGGGGTCAGACTGAACCGTGTCCCGTCACTCCTCGTGGTCAGGGGATGGCTCAGGCTACCAATCCTCTTCTTCGTCTACCTCTATCTTAGGTTCGCGCTTCGGGGGCAGTTCAAAGTCCAGTTGATGAGGGGCAGGAGCCTGCGAATGATCGAGCCGCTCCTGGCGGACGGAATTTCAGGAGGAATCGTCGTCAACGGGTACGGGACCGTCGACGCCCAATCATTGGTGCTCAGGCTGAAGGAAGCGGCCGAGAAGCGGGGAGTCGTCTTCTGGTTCGGCTGCGAACTCACCTCCTGCAGCCGGGAGGGAGAGAGCACCCTTCTGAAGACAACATGCGGGGACGTGAAGGCGATGTTTGTGGTGAACGCTGCAGGACTCTATTCAGATGACGTGGCTAGGATGCTTGGCAGGGACCTTGGGAGGCTCGAGCCCGGACTTGGCGTGATGGCAGTCTACTCTGGCCTTGACCTGAAAGCGATAGTCGCGCCGCTCCCTCTGAGCATCGGGTCGAGGACCAAGGGAGGCGCAATAATCCCCGCAACTGACGGCACGACAATCGTCGGTCCGACATTGAGGGTGGCCAGGACTAGGGATGAACACGAGTATACAGAAGAAGACCTGACGCTTCTCAGGTCCAAGTTCCGTCCCCTATTGAAAGAAGAGGGGGAGCTCGTCAGGGTCTACACGGGGGTACGGCCATTGTCCCCAACACGGGACTTTATCATAGATCTCGACGGCACCAAGAAGGCGGTCAACCTAGTGGGCATCGAGTCTCCCGGCCTCACAGCTGCCCCGGCGATTGCCGAATTGGTAGTCGGGATGATAACAGGGGTCAGCGCATGAGCGAAGTGCTCTACGCCTGCGTCGATGTGGGCACCACCCGAATCAAGCTCAGCATCTTCGATGAGGACATGCAGAAGAAGCACGGCGAAGCCCTTACTGTTCCAGTGAACCCCAGCGGCCTCCAGGACGCGGAAGAGCTCTTCCGGGCTGTGAAGCACCTCGCGGACAAGGGTAAGGAGATGGGTGCCAGATCTATGGGTCTGGCGACCTACAGGGGGTCTACCGTTGCCTGGGACAGGGAGGGGAAGCCACTCACCCCCATCGTGACCTGGACGGACAGAGGGGGAGAGTCAACCTACCGGCGTCTTCCGGCGTACATGAAGCTGGTCGGAAAGATACCGCCCTTCGACATGATAATCTCCCCCTACTCTCCAGTCCTGAGGTTCCTGAGGCTCGGGGAGCTGAACAAATCGCTCGACGAGAAGAGCATGCTCTGGACCATCGACTCCTACCTCGCCTACAGGCTCACGGGGAAGTTCGTCTCCGATGTCACCAACGCGTGCCTCACCGGATTCGTTCACCCCAAGACGATAAAGGAAATCGGGCCGGTGAAGCCCCTCTTCAAACTGAAAATGGAGATCCCTGAACTGGTGGAGAACGCGGAGAACATCGGGTCATACAGCGGGTTGGAGGTCAACGCTCTCATCGCAGACCAGCAGGCCGCGAGCGTGGGGGAGTGGGCCGTCGAACCGGGGATGGGCAAGGTAACGAACTCGACAGGAACCTTCGTCGACATACCGACGGACGGCTACGCTCGCAGAGGGGACTTGATACCCCTGGTGCTTCTCAAACACAAGAGGAAGGTATGGTACGGGGTCGAAGGGTATCTTCCCACCACCGGGAAGGCGGTCGACCTGACGCTGAAAATGGGACTGCTGAAGGACTATTCCGACCTAGAGGTCGAGCCGGCCGGCGAGGTCATCTTCATCCCCGCGCTGAGCGGCCTCTATACGCCCCACGCCATGGGCGCGAAGGGGCTCATAGCCGGTCTCACTCTGTGGTCCGACAAAGCCGCAGTTGTATCGGGGCTCCTGAAGTCGGTGGCCTTCCATGTCAGATTCGTCTTGGAGCAATCTGGAGAAAGCCTGAAGACCCTCAGGGCTGACGGAGGCCTCTCCAAGTCCGACGCTCTGTTGAAGATGATTTCTGCGGCAACGGGGACCACGCTGGAGAGGGATACGGACCTGGAAGCGACGTCCAGGGGAGTCGCGATGCTCCAGCTGGCCGCCACTGGAAAATCCTCCCTAGAGGAACTTGCGAAAGCCAAAAGGGAAAGGGAGGCTTTTAGTCAGAAGGGAAACGCGGCACTAGAGGAAGAGTACCAGAAATGGAAGAAAACGACAGGATTGCTGAAGAGCTCGAAGGGGTCTTACCTGGCCGAGTGACCAGAGACGTAGGGCCCTACCTGAAGGACTGGTGGCCCCTCACCTGGTTCAGCGAAGAGCCCCTCGGTAGCGCCATAGCCGCGGTGAAGCCAACGAACGTCGATCAGGTCACGGCCTTGGTCAACTTCGCGTCAGCCCACGGCGTACCTCTCTATGTCCATGGTGGAGGGAGCTCTGTGACCGGGGCCTCGATCCCCACCAAGGGGATAGTGGTCGACATGCAAGGAATGAACCAGGTGCTCGACCTTGACGAGACGAACAGGACGGTGACTGTCCAGGCCGGGGCAAAGCTCAAGCAGGTGGAGGCGAAGCTTGGAGAGAAGGGACTGTCGCTCTTCCAGTTCCCCCAATCGCTAGAGCTTGTCACGGTCGGAGGCTACATCTCGACCCTAGGGACGGGGCAGTACAGCACTCTCTACGGCGGAATCGAAGACTCGGTCCTCAGATTGGAGGTCGTCCTCCCTACCGGGGAGGTCGTCTGGACACGCAAGCGTGGGGCGCCTAGGTCTTCCGTGGGACCCGACCTGAGCAGGCTCTTCCTCGGTGCGGAAGGAACCCTCGGCATCATCACAGCAGCTGAGCTCAAGGTCCACAGGCTCCCGAACCACGAGTGGAGGGCTGCCTACACCCTCCCCAACTTCGAATCAGGAGTCGCAATAGCCAAGCTCCTCATGGAGCTGGATGTGAAGCCCGCAGTTTGCAGGCTCTACAACGAAGTCGAGACGGCCTTCCAGTTCCAGGGGGACAAGCCTATCATGATGCTGATCTACCATGCAAGGTCATCGCAGATTCTCGAAGAAATCAAGGAGGAGGTATCCGGCCAGCTGCAAGGGACCGCCACCGTCGCCGACCCGGCCCTGGTCGGCAAATGGCTAGAGAGGAGATTCAACTTCAGGGACGACATCGAGACCGTGAAGAAGATGGGGTACACCCTGGAGACGATAGAAGTCGCAGCGAAGTGGAGCAGAATTGTGGAGATGTACGCGGACGTCATGATCAGCCTGTCCAATGTCAAGGGTGTCGCAGGCGTAGGGGCACACCTCTCGCACATCTACGATCAGGGTGCTTGTCTCTATCTTACCATCCTTTTCGAGCCCAACACTGACGTATACTGGAGCATATGGGAAACGATGGCCAAGATAACGAGCACTCACGATGCAACAATCTCCCACCACCATGGCGTTGGCATCCTCAAGCGGGCCTATGCTCGCGATGAGGTCCCCATGGGGCTCCTCAAGAAGCTCAAACAGGCTTTGGACCCGAAGGGGACCATAAGCCCCGACAGATTGCTATAGGCAAGCCAAATCCAACATGCGCACTGGGATTAGCACACGTTAGTTCAACGGTCAGCTCCGAGATTTGGAAGTATGCATATGAACCGAGATGGGCGCAATGGCATGCAGACCGGGGCAGAGTGGGACTCGGTATGGGTAAGGCCACGAACAGCGTAGCAGAGCGATCTGGAAGGTTGATTTCGACCAGCAATATTCCACTGCCGCGCTTCCGAGCCCACGCCCAGTCAACGCCAGGCTGGCTCTACTCGTGCACGTACCCTTCTCTTATTTTGCGCAGGGCCTCCTTTCCCAGCCCAGAAACGCCACCGACCTGTTGTCCGGCAAGGTAGATCTTTGCGCTCTCCTCTAGGACCTCCAGTCGCGAAGCCGCTTCATGGAGGTCGCCCCCCAGAGAGAAGAACCCATGGTTCCGAATGCCCACTACGTCGCACAGCTTCAGCGCCCCTCTGACCGCCTTCGCTCCCTCCTCGCCAGGGGGAGCGAAGTCAACCACCTTGAGCCTTCTGACCATGACGGCGTGCTCCGGCGTCATTACGGGAATCGGTACGCCGGCGGTGATGAGAGCGACCGCCGTCGGCGGGTGTCCGTGGACCACCGCCTTCACATCTTTCCTCATCCTATAGGCCTCCAGATGGGTCGCGAGCTCGCTCGAAGGATTTCCCCCGCTGACGACCCTCCCCTGCAGGTTCACCCTCACGAGGTCCCCTTCGGCCACTCCTCCTTTGAAATACTTGGAGGGCGTAATCAGGATCTCCTTCCCTGACGGAAGAAGGACACTTGCGTTGCCACCAACCCCTGAGACAAGCCCTCTCTCGTACAGCCTCCTGATCGTGTGGGCGAGGTCATTTTCGAGCCTCGCCGTCTCTTCCTTCATTTCAGCTCGTCCAAGGCTTCCATGTACGTCTTGAAATCATTCTCGGTGTATAAGATGAACGTCACTTCCGCCGGTCCCCCCTCGCTCTCCAAGTAGCTCTTTACCGCCTTCAGGGCCACCCTGCTTGCTTCACGAATCGGGTACCCATACGCCCCTGTACTTATCGAGGGAAAGGCCACGGTCCTCAGCCCCTTCTGTGCAGCGATCCCGAGCGAGCTGGAATAGCATTCAGCTAGGGCTACAGGCTCGCCGCTCCATCCCCCCGACCATACAGGACCCACCGTATGGATGACGTGCCTGGCCTTCATTGAACCCCCCGTGGTTATCACCGCCTTCCCCGCTGGGAGCCCGCCGGGCCACTCTTCCCGTCGAATCCGTTTGCACTCATCGAGTATCGCCGGCCCTCCCCGCCTGTGTATCGCCCCGTCAACCCCGCCTCCGCCCATCAGGCTTGAATTGGCAGCGTTAACCACAGCATCCACGTCCTGGTCGGTGATGTCTCCCTGAACGAGCCTGATTCTAGTCCTCCCCCATATGGCCGACATCTGCCCTCCCTTCCCGGCCCGCCACCTAATCAAATTGCGCCGGGTTCTGCGCGCGCCGAACCCTCCCGTCCTGCTTAACTAGAGTGGCCACAGCTGGAGGCGCCGAACGTCTTGCGCCCCGCACGCGACGAGCTGTTCGACTGGATTCTCAGCCTGGGGCCCACTTCGAAATACAACCTCACCGCAAGTGGTCTCACAGAGCCTGTCCTGCAGGCCATGGGTATCGACACGTCCTTCGAGAAGTTCGCGGCCGAGAAAGACGAGCACGAGAGGATACTCGTGGACGAGGTGGCCCGGCTTTACGGCGTCGAGCCCGAGAACGTCACACTCACCAATGGGGGATCTGAGGCAATCTTCCTGGCGTACTCCGTCCTTGGCGCGGGAGGGATGGCGGCTGTTCCGCTTCCCAACTACCCCCCGATGTTCACCGTGCCCAGGTCTCTTGGAATGAAGGTGCAGGGGTCGCCGACTGCGAAGACGTTGGCTCGCGGGTCAGTGTTCGGCCTGACCAATCCCAACAACCCCACCGGAAGGAGCTTACACGAGGGTGCGGTAGAAACGCTGGTAGGTTCCGCGAAAAAGTCCGGCGCCACCATCTACGTTAACGAAACATACAGGGAGTTCACATTCCAGAAAAGCCCCGACACTGACTTCGGGCTGGCCAGCAACGTCGTCACCAGCAACACGATGACGAAATTCTTCGGGCTCGGCCGACTAAGAGTGGGATGGATCCTGGCAGACAAGATGAAGTCGCGCAAGCTGCTTTATGCCAAATGGGCCGTCAGCGGCCATGATTCGTCCTACTCGCTGTGGGTAGCCACCCAGGTGCTCAGGCAGAGGCCGAGGTTCGTCGAGCGGGCGCGTCAGGTTTACTCCCGGAACGTGAGGCTCGTCCGCAGATTCCTGGAGGAGACAGAAGGGGTGTCAGCGGAGCTCGGCGTGGCGCCCTTCTGCCTGGTTCGTTACAAGGGGAGACCTCACTCCGTCGCCTTCACCCGCGAGATACTGGGCAAGACGGGTGTCCTCGTCTCGCCTGGCGACTTCTTCGGAGCCCCTGGGGCGTTCAGGTTGTGCTTTACCACTGACGAGGAGTCGCTCAGACACGGCCTGACAGTCCTTTCGGAATT
>Ga0187769_10000369_pt1 | contig 24670 bp, 27 predicted proteins | sample 0116_SJ02_MP02_1_FD_133140 | JGI IMG/M metagenome (GOLD analysis project Ga0187769, IMG submission 133140) | Tropical peat soil microbial communities from peatlands in Department of Meta, Colombia - 0116_SJ02_MP02_10_MG | ecosystem: Environmental > Terrestrial > Soil > Wetlands > Peat | place... | reverse complement strand
TTGGCGTCCATCTGCTCCGACTTCATCATTCCCCCTCCGTAGCCCATCCCCATCCCCCACATGCTGAACCATCGCCCTAGCATGAATCCAGCAGGCAGGCGAGGAGCGCTCACCCGACCAAGGGCCCTCCTCCTTCCTCCCATCCCTCCGCCGAACCCCCCTCCTCCCATTCCGCCCAGAATGACCCCCATCAGAGCCGCCGTGGTGGCTGTCTGGCCCACTTGCGCGGCCGTGTTGGTGGCGACAACCGTCGTTCTGGCTGAAACGCTCACTATCCAATACGGGATGTAAGACAGCGTCAGCTCCTCCTGCTGGGAGTCTTCGTGCAGATGCCTGTGGAGGAACCCCTTATCCATCATCGATGTGATTTCCTTACTTGCATCGTCCACGCTGCCCAGCTTTATGGGGAGCATCGTTTGCTTCTGGATCCCCGTCCACCCCTGGTCTCCCAGCGAGACGCTGCTCCCACAGTATTCGCACGTAATGATCATCTCTCCAAACTTCGGAGCCAACGGGGCCCCGCAGTTCGGGCACTTCATCGACTTCGCGTCCATGGGTGCGACGACAGCCACCGGCTTCGTAGTCGTATCTGCCGCAGAGCCAGACGGCTGCCCTGAAACCCTCGACCCGCACTTGTAGCAGAACGTCGCATCATCCGGGAGCTGTGCGCCGCACTTTGGGCAGTTCATCATCGTCACCTAGAGCTTGGTCCCGCAATTGTTGCAGAACTTCGCGCCAGCCTCCACGGGGCCCCCGCAGTTGGGACAGAACTTGCTTGTACCCGCCGGGGGCGGTGGTCCCCCTGGCGCAGGTAGTGAAGCACCGCAGTTGGGACAGAACTTCACGGAAGCCGGTATGAGAGAGCCGCAGTTGGGGCAACTCCTCTGGTTCATCCCCATGCCCATGCCCATCCCCGTCCCGGCCATCTGACCTCCTATCACTCCGCCGACGCCGATACCTGCTCCAAGTCCCGCAAAGGTCCCGGCCCCGCCGCTAGGGTTCTTCGCGGCGTCATCGATGGCCTTGCCCGTCTGATACTGCATGAAGTTGACCCCCAGGACCTGCATCTCGGACCTGGTGTCTATCGCCTTCTGGACCTCGTCAGGGAGGCTAATCGTAAGCCCTGAGATCTTGTTGATCTCGACCCCGTACTGTCCGAGGTGATCAGGCCCCGACGCCAGGACTTCCTGCTCTATGTTGGTAAGATTGGCAGCTAGGTCAGTCACCTTCAGGCCCTGCTGTTTCATCTTCCCGAGGGAGTTGTAGACTAGAATGATCAGCTGTTCCTTCAATCTGTCCTCGACGTCTGAGGAGGTCTCCGCACTGAACGTTCCCACGAACTGGTTGATGAACAGCTCAGGTGACGAAATCTTCCATCTGTACTCCCCGAACACTCTCAGGTTGACCACACCGAAGGTTGCGTCCGTGAAAGAGTATGGTTGGGTGCTCCCGAATTTCCCATCCATGTACCTCTTCGGGATGTAGTACACCTCAGCCCATTGCGTCACCCCTGTGAAGAACTTCAGGAGGTTCCCTACGATGGGGGCATTGAAGTCGGTCAGAGCATACCTGTTGGGCTGGTCGAAGTAGGTGAGCGCCTTTCCATCCCTGTAGAATACAGCAGTCTCGTCCTCTCTGACTACGATGTTGTCGTTCAGCCGTATCTGCCGCGGCGCCTTCCAGAGGGCACTGTTGACCTTCTGGTCGTCGGGCCAGGCGAACGTGGTTGAGCCTATGACACTTCCGCCCGTCGCCGGCACTTCTGCGTTGCTCTTCTTTCCGAATACCATCTTGATCACTGCCCGAGGGCTACGCCCTGTATCGCTTCTATCCTCTGCGACCACTTCTGCTTGATATCCGCGACAGACCTGGAGAACCCGCTCAAGGTGCTCTGAATAGAGTTGGGCGCAGCCCCATCGTAGGTAAGCGTCCCTGGCGAAGTCGCCTGGTCCATTTGCCAAACAGCGCTGACGAACGAGTAGTCGTACTCATACAACTTGTTCAGCTTATCATCAGTCATCTGTATCGGTGCCACCCACCCCGAGTAACCCTGGGCTGCGTGCCTAACCTCCCCACTGAGGGTCTGAACCTGGGCGATGAGCGACCCAACGCTTGTCAGGTTCGTAAGGTCGTTGCTCGCTGTAATCTGTTTCCTCAGCTGCTGCAGATTATCCTTCACGTGGTCAAGCTTGTCGGCCACCTGGTTCCTAAGCATCGAATCCGAAGCCCTCAGGTCCTCCTTCGTCCTGTACCCTTTGAGGCCGGGTATGAGGAGCTCTAGCTTCTTGGCTATTCCCCTGTTGTCCTCTACCTGTTGCCGGATGTCTGGATCACCCTGGGGCAAGACCGTACAAGATTAGACCCCCGCTCCATGTAAATAAATATGGCGAACGCCTGCCAGCTTCGGAAACGGTTGCCCATTCATGGACCTTGGAGAGCTTAGGATAGGGTGTAGCGGCTGGTCCTACAAGGACTGGCAGGGCATATTCTACCCCAAGGGGCTCGCCGCCAAGGACTATCTAAGCTACTATGCGAAAGTCTTCAACTGCGTTGAAATCGACTCGAGTTTCTACAGGGTCCCGAACCAGTATATGGTCACACAGTGGAGGAGCAGCACTCCCGACGGGTTCCTCTTCTCCCCGAAGCTCCCGAAGAAGATCACACATGAGAACAAGCTGAAGAACTCGGAGGCGACCCTAGTGTACTTCTACAGCATGATGAGCAAGCTGAAGGATAAGCTCGGCCCCATCGCCATTCAGCTCCCCCCGTCCATCAAACTTGGCACCCATGAGGCCGTGATGAAGGAGTTCATCTCACAGTTGAGCCCTGAGTTCAAGCATGCTATCGAGTTCCGCCACAAATCTTGGTTCACTCCTGAAGTCTGCTCCCTGCTGAAGAAGAACAATATTGCCATGGTCTGGTCCCTCAACCAGTACGTGGAGACTCCTCCAGAAGTCACGGCTGATTTCATCTACCTCAGAATGGTTGGAGACAGGGAGCTCACAGAGTTCACCGGCATCCAGAAGGACAGGTCCGTCGATATGAAGCGCTGGGCCACCGCCGTACGGGAGAATGCCGGCAAGTTCGAGTCGGGGTATGTCTTCTTCAACAATCACTTCGCCGGCTTCAGTCCCGAGTCTTCGAACGAGTTCCGCAGGCTCCTGGGGCTGATGGAGCTCGACTGGAAGGCCCAAGGGACCGAGCAACGGACGCTCTTCGGGACGTAACTGACAGATGCAGCGAGAACCCAGGGCAGTACTCCACGTAGACCTGGATGCGTTCTACGTCTCCGCCGAGGTGAGGGAGCATCCGGAACTCAAGGGCCTACCAGTGGTGGTTGGTGCGAACCCCGATGGGGGGAAGGGAAGGGGAGTCGTCGTCGCCTGCTCTTATGAGGCGAGGAAGTTCGGGCTCAGATCAGGCATGCCGATCTCCATCGCCTACCGGCTCTGCCCTCAGGCGAAGTATATCCCTCCGAACTGGGGCCTCTACGAGCGGGTCTCCGAAGAGGTGATGGCGACCCTGAGGTCCTTCGCCGGCAAGTTCGAGCAGGCGAGCATAGACGAGGCCTTCCTGGACATCACTAGCAGGGCCAAGGACGAGGAATCAGCGAAGGAAGTGGCCAGGCTCGTCAAGCAGGCAGTCAAGGAAAGACACAATCTCACCTGCTCAGTCGGCGTCGGCCCCAACAAGTCATCGGCCAAGATTGCATCTGACAGGAACAAGCCAGATGGGCTGACCGTAGTTCCATTCGGGGATGTCCCCGGATTCCTTGCCCCCCTTCCAGTCGGGGTCGTGCCTGGCGTTGGCAGGAAGACGGGAGAGTTCCTAAGCGAGAAGGGCATCACCGCCATTGGCGAGCTTCAGCGGCTCGACGGCAAACAACTGCTCAGCTGGTTCGGCAAGAATGGCGTATGGCTATGGGGTGTGATTCACGGCGAGGAGAACGTCGAGGTCAGGCAGCAGGAGCTGCCAAAGTCGCTGAGCGTCGAGAGGACCTTCAAGGAAGATGTGAACGACTTCCGCGTCGTAAGAAAGGAGGCAGCCGACGGGGCATCCGAACTCATGAGGAGGGTGAAATCCGCCGGCTACACGTACAGGGTTGCGGGGATCAAAATAAGATTCCAGGGCTTCGAGACCCACACAAGGGAGAAGACGCTGGTCAGCCACACCGACAGCGAAGGCCCTCTCGTGGAGACCATCGACAGACTCTTGGATGAGTTCGAGACCAAGGGGAAGCCCGTCAGGCTAATCGGAGTCCGTGTCGCCGATATTCAGCGCTCAGTTTCTGGGCCCTCGAGGCTCGACGATTGGGCGGGGCCCTGAGCGATCCTCGGCTGCTCTTCAGGCAGCTTTGCATTCCTAAACATGACCCAGAATATACTAATGCCAATTACGTAGAGTATCGTCGCGACGTAGAACGGCAGTGCGATGAGGCCCGCCCCAATCCATGTGAGCCCAACGGTGGTCGATAGCGAATTTGGAAGACGCCACAATGACGCTGCTATCCCCGAGGCCATTCCTCTTTCTTCAGGAGATACAAGCCCCATGATCAGGGACTGTGTCAGAGGATTGGAGAGGTTCATGAGGAAGACGCGGACCACGTAAAATGTGGCCGAGATGGGGAAGTTTGGCGAAAGCGGAACTGCAAGCATGAAAGCGGTGGACGAGGCCTCCGTGACTACAGTGGCCTTCACAAGCCCAAACCTCCTGGCGAGCCTTGGTGTTACGACAACCACCCCTGCAGTCAGGAGAGACGTGATTGCCAGCACGAGGCCGCTAACGTCGTCCGGCACTCCGTAGGCCGCGTTGAACCAAACCGTCATGATAGGCACGAACAGGCCCGCGCCTACCGCAATCAAGACGCTGTAGGTCAGGTACTTCATGATGACTCTCCCGGATTTCCTCGGCAGCCATTCCTTCCGCCTTTCATACGACGGCCCTTCTCTAATCCTTAGCAGCAGTGGAGTGATCGCAAGACCGAGCAATCCCACGACTGCGAAAAGGATCACATGGGCTTGCCCCAGGTCGAACCCGAAGCTCTCAAGCCCGATTACCGAGGATATGATCGCGGCGCCAACCGCGCCGGCAATCCACCCCAAGATGCTCAGGAGGGAGAACGCAGGGGTCCGTTTCTCATCTCCTGCGTGCCCGGCTAGCAGGGCTGACACTGAAACAGCGTAAGCCGCTTCTCCCGTCCCTTCAAGGATTGCTACAAGCAGAACAAGTACGTAATTGTTGGTCAGCGCGAAACCGAGGAGGCTCAGGCTGGCGCAAAGGTTGCCAAGAATGAGCATTTTCTTTCGACCGAACCTATCTGCGACGATTCCCAGGGGTATGCTCTCGACGACCAGAGTCAAGCCCATGGTTGTGATGACGATACCAGCCTCGGTAGGCCCTATTCCCTGGAAGGTAATCAGGTAATACCCAAGGTCTGTGTAAATGAAACCTATCGCTACGTTTGGGATGAAGGTCAGGTAGATGAGCAGCCTAGCCTGCCAGGGAATGCCCCTGTATTCACTAAACAACTCTCGCCTCTACTGCCCCTTGGGCAATCACTATAAACGCAAAGGAACGTCCCGAAGAACCCAGCCGATGCCGAATTTCTCACCGAAGGGTGGCGATCTGAAGGGGCCAGGGCTGTCCTAGAAGCCTGACTGCCCGAATCTTCTTGGACTCAGGAAGGAGATGTCGAACGGAGGCTTCCGGTCGGTGGCGAGGTCCGCCGCGATTTCACCCATGACGCTCGCGAATTTGAACCCATGACCAGAGCAGGCGCTCACCACAACAACCCTCGGGTCCGCTGGGTGGGTCCCCACCGCGAAATTCAGGTCGGGCGTGTTCGAGTATATGCACGTGGTTGAGGCGATTGGAGGCCCATCAAGTTTCGTCATCCGTCTCAAAATGAACTGCCTGATCGGCGCCACGTCATGTTCAGTGACCTCCCTTCTGACACCGTCTGGCTCGCTAACCTCTCCACCGTGCGTCCGCGCCACTTTGACCCCGTGCCCCACATCCGGCGTCCCGTAGTAGAACACCCCCTTCTCCTCTTCCATGATGAAGACCGGCATCTTGGGGGGCGAGAAGGCATCCTGACCTCCGGAGGAGAACCATAGGGGGACCTGCCTCTCGCACTGAAGCGGCACCAGGCCCTGAAGGAGCTGCCCGTTCCAGGCGCCCGCGCAGAGGACCACCTTACTGGCGATCTGGGTCCCATTCGACGTTCGCACTTCGACCCCTTCGGAGCCACTTTTCCAACCTTTCACCTGCTCAGAGAACCTGAATTCGCACCCGGCCTCGCTTCCGAGCCCCACGAAAGCCCTTACGCACTCCTCCGCGAATAAGATCCCTGCGTTTGGTTCGAAGACGGCCATGTACTCCCCTCCTAGAGTGAACGCAGGGAACCTCTCCTCAGCCTTTGCGGGAGAAAGGACCTCGCATGGGAGGCCGTGAATCTTAGCGCTATTCAGTACTCCTCGTATGAGTTCCCCCTTCTCCCTTCCAATCATGAGGCCGCCTGTGATCTGGAGGAGTCTCTTCCCTGACTTTGCCTCTGCCTCCCTCCAGGATTGGAATGCCCTACTCAGCATAGGAACGTATCTCGGGTCCTCATAATATGCGAGCCTGATAATCCGGGTCTTGCCGTGTGACGAGCCGAGCTTGTGGTTGACTCCGAACCTCTCCAGATTGAGAACCCGAAGCCCTCGGCTGGCTAGCTTGTAGCTGACCGATGCGCCCATGACGCCGCACCCAACGACGATGGCGTCCCACTTTCTTCGTTCGATGTGCTCCCTAGCCGGGGCCTTTACCGTCTGACTAAGAGACAATGCTCCTCCGGGCCATCTCTAACTTTCACTCCAGCCATAGGAGCGCCCCAGTGATAAACGACGGCCCTCGATTTTTTGTGGCGGGGTGCGCTATAACTATCGTTAAATACACTATCAGGAACGCCTATCCTCGCCCGCTGATTTGGTAAACACCAAGAAACTAATCACGGCCACGCTTTTCGGCGTACTAATCGGAGTTGTGTACGGTGCTCTTCCATTCGAAATTGGCGACTCTTTGATTGTCTTCGAAGCGATAATCCTCTCGCTCAGCTACATACTTCTCGGACCTGGGGGTGCGACCTACACTGGTCTCATCAACGGGCTGGTTGAGACTCCATTGCAGCTCGCGTATGGACCATTCGCATTCGGCGTTGCTCTCCTCTACGGGGTGCTTGTGGACGTCTTCAGCACCCTGTTCCGGGCCTCATCGGAAGGCAAAGTTCACCCGAAGAGATTGATCGCCTCCTTGAGCGTGAGCACGGTCATCACGGGTCTGGTCGCCACTTTTGCATTCATCACTTTGGGCTTCGGCACGACGGCGCCCTTCCTGGATGTTTATTTGCCAGTATTGATTGTGGGTGCACTGAGCGGAACCATAGGGGGACTTCTCGCGGCGAGAATATGGGACCATAACCTGAAGCACAGGTTCGCACCCGTTCAGGCGCCGGCAGTCTGACTCTGCTCTATCTCGCTTATCTCCCGTCGAAGCTTCCTGGTGAACCAGATTAGCAAAATGTACAGGATCACGCCCAAGGTTACGAAGGCAGACCCCGCGATGTAACTGGCGAGCTCTCCTGTGACGAAGGCAGCTAGGAGGACGAATGCGCCTACCGCTATGATCAGGATGGCTGCAATCTTGGAAATCGGGCTGACCCTTACGGACATCCTCTTCTCCCAGTTTGCGGAAGCAAGTTAAATGATTATCACAGCCTCTCGAGGGCTAGCTCCGCCGGCCCTTCTTCTCCTCGTCCTTCAGCAACTTGTAGAGCCTGTACTTGTCGTTTTCGCCCGGAGAAAGCGAATATCCGCATACGCGGCAGGTGACTCCCTGGGGCGTCTCTCTCAGGTCGAAGCGCCCGCATTTCGGGCACTTCATCTCGTCACGCTCGGCCTTCATGTCCGTATGGCTTGGGAAGTTCGGTTCAAAAGCCTTGGCAGAACCAGACGCGCTCCGGCATCACCAGACTCGGATGAGAGTACCCTTCGCGAACAGTTCCCTGCCCACGGAGAGGGCGCCGTAGATTCCGTCCGGCATTGAGATGTCTGCGAGGTACAGCTCGCCGACATGGCGTCGGGCTTTGGGGTTCAGGAATCCCGACTTCGGAAGACCGAACGTCACCGTGGCTTTGGCGATCATGGTGGGGTCTCCCGGCTCCCCTGTGGTCGCATCGAGCCCCGATGGGATGTCCACAGCGAGTATCGGAATCTTAGAGTCGTTGGCCCTCCTGATGGCACTGGCCACAGGTTCTCTGGGGTTCCCCCGGGAGCCGTACCCCAGAAGGGCGTCGACTAGAAGGCGGGCCTTCCCCAGCTCGGCTCCTGCACCCATCACAGGGATTCCCATCCTCTCAACTATCGCCATCTGTCTGGCCGGCACGTCCCTGAGCTCTGACCTCTCTCCAGCGAGAATCACTTTGACGTCTGCTCCCCAATTATGCAAGTGACGCGCTGCCACAAGCCCGTCCCCTCCGTTATTCCCCCTCCCGACAAGGCAGAGGACCTTACCATCCTGCACGTCTCCCCCGAGCATCTTCCTGGCCATTCCTGCAGTGGCCACTCCCGCGTTCTCCATCAGGGCGAGCACGTCTATGCCGTATCCTTCGATGGCCTCTCTGTCTGCATCTGCCATCTCTTCGGCCGTCAGGTACACGAACACGCCTTCTTTTTTCATCCCGACCAAGTCACCACCATTGACGTTATTTCAGCCTAGGGCTTCTCTGAGGTTCACAGTCAACAATATTTCTTCAAACTGGCACCCCGATTAGAGCCCCCGGTATATTGGAACTTTGACGTATGCGGAGGTCCAGCATGAGCTTTTCATCCAACTGGGAAAAGAAGGACAAGGGCCCCGGCCTGCTAGACAGGCTCAGGGGGTCTGTCCAGACACCCACCCCACTGAAATCCCAAATCGACCTTGCCAACAGGCAGATTCGTCTCCTCATTTCGCAGCTCGACAGCACCGTGAACCGAATCAAGCAGCGAGACTCTACCATCTTCAAGAATGTTGTCTCGTCCCTTGCCAAGCACGACATGCAGCATGCGGCGGTCTACGCCAACGAGCTGGCTGAGGTCAGGAAGATGGGCAAGATGGTGACCCAGGCGCAGCTCGCGATGGAGCAGATTTCACTGAGGCTCGGGACGATCACCGACCTCGGCGAGATTGCAAGTACCCTTGCCCCGGCCGTGTCGGTCATCAAGAACATGAAGGAGGGTCTGAGAATGGCTCTCCCCGAGGCCGACAAGGAGATAGGCGAGATATCCGGCCTGCTGAGCAGCGTGCTGGTCGACGCCAGCACCACCGGAGGGTTCTCTCTCAACTTCGATGCGGCCAACGAGGACGCGCAGAAGGTACTGGAAGAGGCTTCGATAGTGGCCGACCAGAGGATGAAGGAGAGTTTCCCGGAGATTCCGGCAGGAGTCATCGTGCCAGAGGACGAAGGCCTTACGGCCTAACCTCTCCTTTCCAGGATTCAGACTGGGTGCCGTGGTCGCGGCTTGTCAGCCAGAGCCATGGCTCCCACGATTTGTTTAACGAGTTTGTATGGATTCGAAATACCATTGTCTTAATACCGTCGGGGTGAGCTCCGTCTCAGCTTGAGAATTAGCATCGATGCTGGACGCTCGTTCCCGACCGAAGGGGCGCCGGGCAACCAGCCTAAGTCCCACAGGGCGGCCGGACTGATCATCGCGGCTCTGGTCCTGCTTGCAGCCTTTGTGTTCGCAGCCCCGTACCTTTCATCCGTCATCAGGCAGAGTTACTCCTTTCTTTCCGGTTCCTCTGCGACGGGACCCAGTACTATCAGCACCGCGCCCTCGAACGCAACGAGCACGTCTACGACCGCTTCGAGTCCAATCAACAGCCAGTGCTCGAGCGTCGTCTCAGTGAAGAACCTGGCGGCCCCTGACATTCGAAACGGATCCGCGGACATCGCATATCCTTCCGGCTATTGCGCCTTGGCATCCTACGCCCTGGGGGTGATCAACCAGGACAGGGCCGCCAACGGCACGGGTCCGGTCACCCTGGACTACAACCAGGCGGCCCAGCAGCATGCGGACTCCATGCTCTTCTACGGCTACTTCAGCCACTTCGACACCCAGGGGTTGAAGCCATACATGCGCTACTCCCTCCTAGGCGGGCGCGGCGCCGACTTCGAGAACGTGGCCTACTACTATTTCTCCATCCCTCACTTCCGGTCCACGGGTTCGGTGGAAACCGCTATCAACGAGTTGGAATACTCCATGGTCTACAACGACAGTTCCTGTTGCGCCAACGGCCACAGGTACAACATCCTCGATCCTCTTCACAACGAGGTCTCAATTGGAGTCGCCTACAACAGCACCACCGTTTACTTCGACGAGGAGTTCGAGAACAACTACATCAACTTGAACTTCACAGTGGCACAGGCATCCACGCCCGACCCGTACTACGTCACCCTGAAGGGGGTCCCCACCGGGTCCTTCCCCAGCCCTAGCTCCCTGTATGTCGCCTTCGACAACTCCTCCACGGCAATGACCCCCTTCCAGCTCAACAGCGGCCCGCACGAATATGGTCCCGGCTTGCTGGTCGGAGGGGTTCTCCCGCGAGTTGGCTTCTTTGGCGACTGCGGTCAGTTCACCTCCGGGACCACGGTCTGCGCGGATACGTGGGAGGTCACACCGAAGACGGTTGACATAGCGTTCTCATTGGGTCCCTTCATCAGGGAGTACGGTTCGGGAGTCTACACACTCTACCTCATCACCGGCTCCAGCACGGATTCGGCCATCACATCCATCTGCGTGTTCGTCCCCTAGCAGCGTCGGCTAGGTTTGCTCCATCTCTGATCTTATCAAGCGGGCGGTCTCCTCCATCTCCTCAGAGCTGAACCGCTTTCTCTCGAAGAACCTCCCCCTGTCCTCCATCTTCACTGGTATCACGTGGACGTGCACATGGGCTACTACCTGGTTCGCTGCCTCTCCGTTGTTCTGGACGAACCTGAACCCATCCGCCCCCACGGCGGCCACCACGGCCTTGGAGACCTTGAACGCCACCTTGAAGAGCCCGGCAATGTCCTGCTCGTTCATGTCCCAGATCGTCTCTCCGTGCTCCTTCGGGCACACCAGCGTGTGGCCCCTGGAGAAGGGGTAGAGGTCGAGGAAACCTATGTACTTCTCGTCCTCGTAGACTACGCTCGACGGCGACTTCTTCGATGCAATCTGACAGAAGATGCACCTGTCGGGCCCCACTGTGGGCGAACTGAATGTCAGACGCTTCAAGCTGCCGCTCGGAGGCGTCGTCGCCGTCAAACCACCTAAACCTTTGCCCGGCTTGTCTTAATACCACCTCCTTGCGCAAAGAAACTGTTTGATTTGCGACCGCTGCCACGCTGGTCAGATGGAGCACTACGAGAAGAAGCTAGGCATGGGGGGAAAAGTGACAATCAGTGGGACCAAGTGCAGCGTATGCGGCTTTGTCATTCTTGACAACGACGACGACGTCTGGTCTGCCCTCGGAACCTAGCCTTCACCCCGTGAGGTCGCGACTCGCCTGTATGCGTCTATGAAATCGAGAGCGAACCTGTCCGCCTGTTTCTCTGTCCCTCGGTGGTGCCCGCTCACTGACCTGAGGTGGTGGTAGAATTCGTGGATCATGACGAAGGGGTCGTACATGAATTCCCGGCGTGCAGCGAGGATTTCTTTCCTTTTCTGGGAGTACACCGCCGCGACCCCTTTGGTCTTCCCTTCAACGACGCCAATCCCAAGTCTCGGGACAGACACCCTGTACCAATGAGAAAGCAGATGGATTGCTTCCTCCGTCTTGGAGTCGAGGATGAGCGCCACGACCGACGCCTTCATCTGGTCCTCGGTCGGAGTCAACGATCGAACCGGTTCTGCGGGCGCTCTTAAGCAGTCGCGCCATGTCAACGCCGTTGAGTGGTTGGTCAGCAATCGTTGATTCCCCTGTTCAACTGGTTTCCCAGCCTTTACACGCTTCGATGAACAGGCGCAGGCACATCAGGCTCGATGGCCCGAAGGGAATGAGATTCAGGGGACCTCAGTCGTTCTTCTCCGTAGGCTAGCCCAGGCTCAGGACCCAGAGTCGCTGATGCTAGGAAGAACAGACATAACGAGTTTCCTACTGGATATGCTATGAACTTCTCCTCCGCTCGTCCCAGTCAAATGAGCGTAGCAGCGGTAGATTGGTCAGCAGGGCACTAGGGGGTGCATGTCGGCATGAAATTTACGTCGTATCCGCACAGTGTCCAGGCTATTGAGGTTCCGTTGTAGATCTGCAGTTGGTCTGCACCTGTCGCCGACAGGGTCCACGCTCCTTTGATGAACTCCCAGAAGAACCAGGACGTAGAGGATGTCTGAGGGGCACCTACAAGAGCCGTGATTAGATGCTCCCCGTACTGCGGGTACCAAACGGCCTGGAGATTCCCCCTGAGAAGAACCAGGGTCGCAACGTACCCGTTCCAGCCCGGCTGGATTGACGTGCCGTTGAACCACTTTCGCGTCCCGTTTCCGAAGTCTACGAGCATGTGAACTCCATACGCCAACGCCCTCCTCCCGCTGAAACCCGCCAGCTGTTGATAGGAAGTCCAGAGCGAAGAGAGCTCCAGACTGGCATTGCGGTAGGCCGGTGTGCTCGTGTTCAGGTTGGCCAGAGCGCCTGCGAGCAGGGACAGCGTGGTGTTGTAATCACTGAGACTGGCGTTGTACTGTGCCGAAAGGGTTCTGTAACTGGCAAGCGCCGCGTCGAGTTCTCCGATGTACTCTTGGCCTTGCGAACTCGTTCGTAGGTTCTGCCCGTAGTAATACAGGGCTGCCGTCGAGCTTACAATCAGAAGAGCCACTAGTAGGACCACTACCCCGTAGAAAAATCCCCTGGGCGGTGTCACAGTGACCCCCTCATCACTCTGGGAATGAACAGGATGAAAAGTGGTGCCAGAACGATTCCAAAGGCGAGGTCGCTCACCTCGTGTGCCAGAGTGAAAGGGAGCGTCAGAGGACCGAAGGCGGTCACAACGTATTCACTAAACGTGGGCGAGGGCCAATACTGGAGTAGAGCGGTGGCAAGGTTGGTCTCCAGGTCCCAGAGGAACGCGCAAATCGCGAGAGATGCCCCGATGAATAGGGAGTAGGGCGACGCCAGCTTGAACTGGTGCCCCCACACCCTTGACGCGGCCCAGCCTGCCATCGCGAAGAGTACCTCTCCACCGACGAGGAAGGGCGCAATGGGGCCCGCGATTCCCACCGGGCTGACGAAGCTCCAGATGGACTCTGACACTATTCCGACGAAGGCCCCAATGCGAAACCCGAATACGTAGGCTGCCACGAATACGATGGTGTCGAGGAGTTTCACATTCGAAAACGGCGCGAGCGCCATGTCTGATCCTACTATAAGGGCGGAGAGTGTGGCTACGATGGCCACGGCTCGGGTCGCACGCACGCCTGGATGGATAATCCAACCAATAGAAAGGCATTTCGGCGTCCTGGGAGGAGGTGGAAAATGTGTTAAGGACAACAGACCCCAGGCCTCGCGGCTTGGCTTCCATTCGCGAGCTTCTGGACCTCGTTGAGTCTGAGGCCCCTGGCCCAGCCCCGAGCTTCACAGGCCCGCACATCCTCCTAGCCTTCCTGACGATAGCAAGCTCGAGCTACGTAGGCAGAAAAACACTCGCAACGAGGTCAGGGCTCGGTGAAGGCGCCGTAAGGACAATCCTGAGGAAGCTAAGGGAGGGCGGGTACGTGAGCACGATCAGATCCGGATGTTACCTCAGTCGCTCGGGGAAAGCATTAGCCAAATCAATTCACTCCGATGTGTCCGACATCCTCCCGATTCCGAAATCTGACCTAACCATGGGGGACAGTCAGGCAGCCCTAATCCTTCGAGGAGCTGGGAAGAACGTCCATTCGGGGATTGAGCAGCGGGATTCGGCCATCCGGGTTGGCGCGGCGGGTGCAACCACCTATATCATGAAATCAGGAAGGTTCGCGATTCCAGGCGGCTCGTCCGACTGCGAGAAGGACTACCCCAGTCAGGTCTGGTCCTACCTGAGAAAGGAATTGAAGCCAAAGAACGACGATGCTGTCATACTCTGCGGCGCCAGGGACGAAGTCTCAGCAAAGCTGGGCGCGTTGGCCTCTGCGATCACGTTGCTCTAGCTACTGCTTCTGTTCCTGCTGGGCGGGCTGCGACTCGGAAGTCGGAGGTTTGTTGACCTGCCTGTTGATTGCGTCTGCGAAGTAGTGTCCTGTCACGAGGACCTTCACCTCCTTCACCCCCTTTACCTGCAGAAGACCATCCCGAAGGTCCTGAGAAATCTTGAGCGCGAACACGGGAGGGCAGTACTGAGTTGTCGCGTGATACTCCACGTCTACCTGTCCGTCCTTTATGTCAAGCTTGTCGATTAGATTCATCTCGACTATCGGCATTCCTATTTCGGGGTCGACGATCTTCGAAATCTGCTTCTGGACCTCCTTGATGTCCACCTGCTCCGTTGACATGAAACTCAACGAAAACCCCTCTTTCCGCTACAAAAAGATTGCCCCCTTATGAGATGCGACCGACAGGTTTACACCCGGGAGAAGTGCAGCGCACACATGAAACCGGAAGAGGTCCTGGCGACAATAGAGAAAGCCGCCCCGCAGCGAGGGCTCCCCATCATCGGGCCGAAGCGGGGCAAGTTTCTAGACGAGGTAATCGAGCAGCACAGGCCTTCGACAATCCTGGAGGTGGGGACGCTTGTCGGGTACAGCGCCATCCGGATGGCGAGGCATCTGGGGGACGGCGGGCGCCTGACATGTGTAGAGCTGAGCGAGGAAAGGGCCCGGGCCGCGCGTGCCAACTTCGAGCTCGCTGACCTTTCTGACCGCATTGAAATCATCGTGGGGGACGCAAGGAAAGTCCTGCCGACACTCAAGGAAAGGTTCGACATGGTCTTCTTCGACGCCGTCAAGGAGGACTACCTCGAATATCTGAAATCAATCGAGGGACTACTGCATGGGGGGAGCGTCGTGGTCGCCGACAACGTGAAATCTCACGCAAAGGAGGTAGCGCCCTACCTCGAGTATGTCAGAAGCTCAGGGAAGTATTCGAGCAATTACAAGGAATCTTTGCCCAACTTCGGGAGCGGTCCCGGGGATGCGGTAGAGATCAGCGTCAGGCTCTGAACCCGTTTACCAAGGCCTGCCACCTCTCATCCCCGTCGAAGGGTAGGTAGATCCTGACCCTGTTCACCAGTCCGTCGTACTTCTTCTCGATGATGCCCCCTATCTCAGACCAGCTCCCCTGGACCACGAATTCGTCGAGCATGTCATCCGCCACCACTCTCCCCATCGCCGCCCACTCGCCCTTCAGGGAAAGCAAGTGCAACTTCTCGCCAACGTTTCCCCAGCCGTGAAGCTCCAGTACTTTCCTGTAGCTGCGCGTCGAGGCATAGAACGCGATTTGCTGCCTCATCGCTTCTCTGACCGCATCGACCTCGCTCTCATTCCCGCCTACCGCCGCGAACACAGACGCTGCTATTGAGATGTCCTCCATATTCCTGGACGCCTTGGACGCTCCCTCAGCGATTGCCGGGCGGACGACCTCCCTCAGATACTTCGCCGTGTGGAAAGGATGAACATGGATACCATCAGCGACCACCCCTCCCACCCTGCACATCCTCTCGTTTACCGCTGCGATGTACACCGGTATGATGGGGTGTTCGATGGGGCCCGGGTTGAAGAAGGGCGTCATGAGGTCCAAATGGAAGAATCGTCCATTATAGTCCAACTGGGTTCCTTTCTGCCAGCTCCCCCATACGGACCTCAGCGCCAGGACTACGTCCTTCATTTTGGGGGCGGGAGGCTCCCATTTCATGCCGAACCTTCTTTCGATGTGCCCCTTCACCTGGCTCCCCAGTCCGAGGATGAACCTCCCCTTCGAGACGCTCTGCAGGTCCCAGGCGGTGTAGGCCAGGGTCGTGGGGCTGCGGGTGAACGCGAGTGCTATTGAAGTCCCGAGCTCGATCTTCCTCGTGGACCCGGCGGCCAAAGCAATCTGGACGAAGGGGTCGTGCTTGGTTTCGTTGACCCAAAGGCAGTCGAATCCGTACTCTTCGGCCTTCCCGGCGAGCGCTGCCGCCTCCCCTACGGACTCCGCGCCGATTTCGGCATCGACCTTCAACTGGTCTCCCGCCCTCCAGGACGCCTCTTAAAGCCGAACCGAGGGGAGGATAGCAGACAGTTGGCATACGCTTCCATAGTCACGGGCCTCGCCGCAGCCTTCTGCTGGGGGACGGCAGACTACATGTCTCGAAGCCAGTCGGAAAGGGTGGGATACTACAGGACGATTATCTACTCGCAGATGGTCACCCTCATAGCGGTCCTTGTCCTTGTCCCAATAATCGGTCCGAACTTGGCCTTCCCTGTTTATCCTGTCCTTGCGCTGGTTGGCGCGGGCCTCATCAACTTCGCCGCCTTCATCTTCCTTTACCGGGCGTTCCACCGCGGTGTGGTCTCCGTCGTGGCCCCTGTGGTCTACACCTACCCGACGGTCACCGCTGTCCTCGCAGTAGTGATACTCGGGGCGTCCCTCTCCATCACCCAGGTTGTCGCCCTTGCCTGCATAATAGCGGGGGTGGTCCTGCTTTCGACCCGTTTCTCCGAGCTCTACGCATATCTGCGGGGCACTGGGGCACCAGGCCTGACGAAGGGAATCGGCCTGGCCGTAGGAGCATCGCTTTGCTTCGGCGCGGTCTACATCGGAATCGGTTACGCAGCTCCCTCGGTCAGCGTGGTCCTCCCGGTGATGTTCCTCCGAATCGTCGCTATTTCTGCCGGGTTCCTACTGGCACCCGTACTGAAGCAGGAAGCGAAGCCGAGCCGTCTCGTCCTCTCAAAGACGATGATTGCGATGGGGGTCCTCGAGGCCTTTGGGTTCCTGGCGTTCACGTACGGCATTGAAGCTGCCGGCAGCGCCCTCCCCGTGGTCACTGCCCTCTCAGGAATGGGCGGCGCAGTCGCCGCGAGCTACGGGCTCGCCTTCTTGAAGGAAAGGTTGGAACCCAACCAGATGCTGGGTGTACTTCTCTCCCTCGCGGGCGTGTTCGCACTGCTCTATCTTGGAGGCTAGGCGGGTATGGACTACTTCGCGGCTGTGCAGGAGGGGAGGAGAAGGGTGAACAGGGCGGTCGCCGTCCTGCAGGAGGTTGCCGGTCCTTCTCACTCCATGCTTTTCCTGAAGCTCGGGGTATCCGATTGGACACCAGTCGGGGACGAGATGATGCACAAGATAGTCCCGGGGAAGGGGGGGACTGCAGCGCTCGTTATCTGCGACGCTGAGGGGAACGCCAAGGCGATGAGCGGCTGGTTCCCGGCTGACAGGGCCCAAACCCTAGCGAAGGCGCTTGGGTCGAGGGAGATTCCGAGTTTTCCGGGGGACGTCAAACTCCCGATTTGAGCCTCCCCTTTATTAACCGGCTCTGGGCTTAACAACCTTGCGCCTTACCTGCACTCCCGCCGGCTCCAATGGACTCGAGTCAGCTCGAAGCCCTCGGTGGTGCCCGTTCGACGCGGACAAAATTGGGGGTGAACGAATGGCAAGATGCTCGGTATGCAAGGGCCACGCGGTAGCGTCATGCGCAGAGTGCGGATCGCTAGTATGCATGTCACACTCCACAACGATCTTCGACGAAACAAGTAGGTCAATGAAGACCTATTGCGGCAATTGCACCGCGAAACGGATGCCGCTCTGGGTCTCCCGGAGAAGGTAGTCGTCCAAATCAGCGAATTCTCGCGATCATTCTACTGTGAAGTAGAGTCTTCAACTTCGATATGTCGAGTAGGAGGGGCCCTATTGGCATTAATATTCAGCCCTTCTCGTGTAGGCTCCATGGGAAAAGGGTCCCACGAGGTCGACGCGTATATCGCGAAGTGCCCCAAGAACGCACAGGCCAGACTAAAGGAAGTCAGAAAGGCGATACTGGAAGCCGTGCCCGACGCTGTCGGGGGCATAAGGCAGTTCAGGATTCCGAGCTATTCCCTTCCCGGCGACAATTACAGAGGGGTCTACGGCGGGGTGTTCGTCTGGTTCGGGCTCCAGAGCAAGCACATCGGGCTTTACCTGCGCCCTCCGACGATCGGCGACCACAAAGAGGATCTTGCCGGGTACGTGACCACGAAGTCGGCCGTGCACCTGCCTTTGGACAAGAAGGTCCCCGCGGCCCTGGTCAAGAAGCTGGTGAACGCAAGCATGAAGATAACGAAGGAAGCCTCCCAAGCGGGTTCAGTCAGCTAATCAGCTATTCTTCTTCGTGTCCCACCCGGAATGTTCCAAGTCAGAAATTCTTCCCTGAACTATCTCCGCCTGCTTCTGGATGAAGGACCTGTACGCTTTCAGCAGCTCAAGCTGCTCCCTGCCAGTCTTTCTGTCAATGACCCTGAGGGTGTCGTTGAGACTCTTGGACGCCGTCTCGAAGGACCTGTCGAGGGTGTTGGCTACCCTTGGTGCGCTCTTCTTGAGCTCATCGTCCACGCTCTTTGTGACAGCTTTCATCAGCTCTCTAACGCTCCTCAGGGTTTCCTTAGCCTTCGCCTTCACCTCTTCAGAACTCATGTAAGACCAGAAGTGCGCCGCCCTCAAAAGTGTTCCTTGCCCTCGGGGTACGCGCTCCTATCTTCATCACAGTGATGGACGCTCCCTTCTGGGTCATTCACCCGGTGAAAAAGGCGTGACTAGACGACCCTCGGCAGAACAGCCCCCAGACCGACACCTAACCAATAGGCATGGGTCGGTCACGACGGCAACCAAGGCTGACACTGCGATAACGTCGTATGGGAATCCGGGGATGCTCGCTCATTGCACCGTGAAGTAGAGCCTTCTGTTGCTCTTCCCCTTGTTTTCCGTCTTCACCGCCACCACCTTCCCGATTTCGGCGGTGTTCTTGACGTGGACCCCTCCATCAGCCTGGGTATCGACGTCCCCGATTTGGACGATCCTAAGCATGTCTACCGACGGCGGCATGGCGTTGGCCAGCTTGACGAATCCAGGGTTGGCAAGGGCCTCTTCCCTCTTCATGAAGTAGGTCTTGACCTCGAGCCCCTTTGTGACCACTTCGTTCACTCTGTCGATGTAGGAGGAGATTTTCTCCTTGTCGAAGTCGTCTAGGTTGAAGTCGACCCTGGACTGGTCTGGACTGATCTGATTCCCGGTTATCAGGGCGCCCGTCTCCCTGTTGACAACGGCGCTTAGGATGTGAGCCGATGTGTGCATCCGCATTATCCTGAACCTCCTGTCCCAATCCAGAACGCCATGGACTACTGCCCCGGACCCTACCCCCGTTGGCGACTCCAGAACGTGAAAGATTTCTTCTCCTTCTTTCACCACCTCGGAAACTCTCGCGCCGGCGAGGGTCCCAGTATCAGATACGAGTCCGCCCCCTCTCGGGTTGAAGGCCGTCTGGTCGAGGACAACTCGGGCGCCGTCCGCCGACTCGACGCTGGCGTCGAATTCACGTTTGTACATGTCCTCCCAGAACAGACGGCGTGTCAACTTCAGCAGCTCTGGGGCTCCACCACTTTAGTCTTCAGCGGACGAGTAGGCGCTGATCTTCGTCTGAGACAGCTCCCTCGAGATCAGGACACTCTCCCTGATCCACTTCGGCTTCGAGATCACGAGCCTTGAAAGGGCGGAGTCGAGCGCTCCCCTGAAGGTCCCGTGAGTCTCGAACGGTTGCTTCAGCAGCTCCCTTATGCTCTCTCTAACGTTCCAAACTCCCAGGGGCATTATGAACCCAGGGTACGTCTCTCTAAGCACGATGGCTGCGGCCTGCCTCCCTTCCCTCTCGAGCGCCTCGCTCACAGCGAGCCTGGTAGAGTAGTAGCACCCTCCGACGAGGGCGTACTTCGTCCTCCCGAAGTACTCCTCGTAATCTCCGATCATGTACGGTTGAGTAGTGTACTGGTTCCATGTGGTGTTGGGGAACCAGGCTTCAATCCATTCGAACCTCCACGGCTCGGGGAGGAGCATGGCCACATACTGGTTATCGTAGACCCTGAAACTGTAGACCCTGTACTCGTCGATGGTTGGTCTGTGCTTCACCTTCTCAATGAGCCCCAGGCTGATCGAGCTGTCGACCGCGGTGATGCTCCAGCGGGTAGGGACTATCTTCCTCCTCGGCCCCACCCCGAACATGCCGAGCGAGAATGCCTTCTGTATCCTGGTGACAAGCACCCCTTTGCGGTACAGCTCGTCCACGGCCCCGGCCGCGTCCAGGTCCCTGTCGTAGTAGGCAGTCTGGACCCTCCTGTCGACCGAGGGGTTGTCGATTCTGAACCTGTCAAGGGGGCCGGATGGGCCGTAGGGTTGGGTGTCCTCGCTGAGCGTCAGGATCCTCCTAGGCGCCTTCGTCAGCTTCAGTTCCGTGTCCACAGGCTTCGCAGCCATCGCAAGTTCTTGTAACGAAGTCAGGAACCTGTTGGGCTCCCTGGCGTCCTCCACGCTCGCCCTGGAGTTCCCCCTCACCAGGGAATACCTGTAGTCCACGATCTGTTCGATGGGCCTGCCCAGCCACTCCTCTGGGGTGTCGAGGATCGTGGTGTCTCCGAACTGGGGAGGGACCATCGGCCCGATAGAGACCTTCGGGTATCCCAGCCTTCCGACGAAGACGCCGGGCGGGGATGAGCCAAGAATCTCGTTCGTCCCCATTGCCAGCCCCTGCTTGGCCATAGACTGGGCCTTCACTATGATGGGACACCTCGGCTTGCCGCAGAGGAGCTTCGCGCCTCGGCAGGCGAGACACATCCAGGCGGGAGGAGTCTCTACCACCTCAATGGACCTGGCCACGTCTTCCTCGAGCCCAGTCACCGAGGCTGCCATTACGTTAGATAGCCAGGTTATCCGCCGCGGCATGAACTCTGGTCACGCCCCGGCATCGCTCTTAAAGCCCCTGGTGGTCCGGACCCAAACTAGCCCTCATCCCAAATATACCTCGGCATTCTCCGTCCATCCAATGCCGAAGTTTGCCCACATGTCTGACATCCACATCGGCGCCTTCAGGCAGCCGGAGCTGAAGGGCCTTCTGCTGAACGCCTTCGACGAATCCATCAACAGGTGCATCAAGGAGCGGGTGTCTTTCGTCATCTTGGCGGGGGACATCTTCGACTCAAACATCCCCGACCTGTCGGCTGTCAGAAGGGCAGCCGAGAAGATGAAGGAGGCCACCGACGCAGGGATAAGGTTCTACGCAATCTACGGTTCTCACGACTTCAGTCCCAACTACTCGTCCATAGTGGACGTACTCGACGGCGCGGGTCTGTTCGTCAAGGTCGAGGCGAAGTCAACCGTGGGCGGAAAGACGGCCCTGTCGTTCGTTCAGGACCCTTCCGGCCCGAAAATCTGCGGCATCTCAGGGAGGAAGCTCTCCCTGGACAGGGAAGAATATGCCGCCCTTGACAGAGAAAAGCTCGAGGCGGAGCCCGGCTTCAAGATATTCGTCTTTCACGGCGCGCTGGACGAGCTCAAGCCCTCCTCTCTTGAGATGATGGAGTCGATGCCCGCAGCAAACCTCCCGGCTGGTTTCCAATATTACGCTGGAGGGCACGTGCACGGCCGGACTCTGGCCGACCTCCCTGGCCATCTCAACATCGCCTATCCTGGTCCGATTTTTGCCACCGACTTCGATGAGCTCCTTCAACTAGCGAGAGGCAAAGAGCGAGGCTTCTACATCGTCGACTTCAACCGCGACCGTGTGGAGAAGGTCTCCTTCGTTCCGATAAGCGTCTGCGAGCCCGTCGAGCTGCACTACTCCGCCCAAGGGAAGTCCTCCATCCAGGCAGCCAACGAGCTCGCACAGCTCGCTACGAATGCGAATGTAACCGGCAAGGTCGTCCTCCTGACGGTCGAAGGGGAACTTGCAGAAGGGAAGACCTCTGACATTGACTTCAACATGATCCGCAGGCGTATTTCCGCCTCCAACCCCCTGTCTGTCCTCTCGAGCTACAGCCGCCTAATCTCGAAAGAGATGCCCAAAGGGCTCCCCCCGAAGCCCGTGAAGGCGACAGAGCGCGAAATCTTCGAAGGCCGCGTCTCGTCGGTCACCATTGACGAACCCAGGCTCCGTGGAGAGCGGGGGGTCAGCCTCGCCGTCAGCCTGCTCGAAGCCCTGAAGGAGGGGAGGAAGGAGAACGAGAACAAGGGGGACTTCGAAGAGAGGGTATCGAAGTCGGGCTTCGCTGTCCTCGGCCTAGAGGAGAAGACCTGAATGCTTGTCCAGAGACTCTCACTCAAGAACATCAGAAGCTACAACGACGGGGAAGAGACAGCCCTCGATATCCCCGACGGAGTGGTTCTATTCGAAGGAGACATAGGCTCCGGCAAGTCCACCCTATTGTATGCTATCGAGTTCGCCCTCTTCGGATTCAGCGATCTGAAGGGGTCCCATCTTCTGAGCGAAGGGAAGCAAGCAGGGAAGGTCTCTATCACATTCGAGTCGGGGGGAACAGAATACACGATTCTCCGTCACCTCAAGGCCAGAGGGAATGAGGTCATCCAGGAAGATTGCTACATCTACTCAAACGGAGAGAGGACGAAGCTCTCCCCCAGTGACCTGAAAGAGCGGGTCGTATCGATTCTTGGGTTCAACGAACCAACGCACCCCAAAGCAGAGAGCCTGGTCTACAGGTACGCCGTCTTCACCCCCCAGGAGCAGATGAAGGAGATCCTGGTACAGAACCCAGAGGACCGAATGCATGTCATACGGAGGATCCTTGGTGCCCAAAGCTACCAGGTGGCCGCCGAGAACTCCGAAACAATCGAGCGCGAGATCAAGGACATCGCCCACGACCTGAACAGAGAGAGCGAGGACTTGGATACGAGAGAAGAACAGATGGAGGCCACAGCGAAGGGAGTCGCCGACCTAGAGGGAGAACTCCCGAAGCTCAAGGAGGGCGAGGCTAAGGCTTCCCGGCTGGTGAAAACCACCGAAGCAGAGTGGAAGCAGTATCTGGGCCAGAAGGAGGCTCTCAGCCGAGCGGAAGCCACAGTCCCACGCCTCAGGCAGGAGATTTCAGACGTGACAGATGAAATCGATGAGCACGAGAAAACGCTCAAGGACCTCGAGGCACGCCTCGCAGAAGAGGTCGTGCCTGTAATCAAAGCGTTCGAGGCAATGCCAAAGCAAGAATCAGAGGCAGGACAGATCAAGTCTCGCCTCAACTCGGAGAAGGAGAAGCTCGCCCAGCTCACAGGCGCCAAGACCAACCTGGAAAGAGATCTGGCGAGGACCAAAGACCTTGTCGCGAGGGGAGTCTGTCCCCTCTGCGGTCAGAAGATTTCTGGCGACATCTTCGCTAGATCCGAACACTCCGAGCAGGAGCTGGCCGGGGTAGAGACACAACTGCAGGACGTAACAGCCTCTGTAGCCTCCATGACGTCGGAGCTGGAACGAGCCGCCGACTACGAGTCCGCCGAGTCCGATCACGCGAGAGCACTGAAGGATGAGAACAGGATCAATATGGAGATCAAGGCCGCGCGCAGGAAGCTCCAGAGGGCCACCGAGAAACTTGCGCAACGCAAGGCCGAACTGGATGAGGCCAGCTCACAGATCAGGGAGATGAGCGGAATCTATGACAGGCTATCAGAATTGCAAAGTAAGCTCGATGACGCCAGGGAGCAGGACAAGCAGGCGAGCCTCAGACTCAGCCGTATCCAGGCTGACCTGGCGAACGGACGCAAGGATCTGGATCGGCTGAACGCCGAGGTGGCGAAGATGCGGTCCGCTCGAGGAAGGTCAACACATCTCGCGAAGTACCAGTCGTGGCTCTCCTCCTTCTTCAGGCCCACAGTAAAGCTGATCGAAAGCCAGACCCTTATCCAGGCAGCGGCAAGGTTCAACGAGCACTTCCAGAGGTTCTTCGCTTCCCTCGTGGAGGACCCAGATATGAAAGTCAGGGTCAATGAGGACTTCACTCCTGTCTTCGAGAGGCAGGGCTTCGAGCAGGCCTACGAGGCTCTCAGCGGAGGGGAGCGGACCAGCATGGCCCTGGCCTACCGATTTGCCCTCAACTCGGTGGTGAGAGAGAGCATCATGGGCCAGCCCGAGTTAGTAATCCTTGACGAGCCCACAGACGGCTTCAGCAAGGAGCAGGTGTACAAGATGAGAGGGCTTCTGGAGGAGCTCGATTCCAGGCAGGTTATACTCGTGTCGCACGAGAAGGAGCTGGAATCCATGGCTGACCACATATACAGAGTCGAGAAGAGGAACGGGACCTCGGTAGTCACCCCGGTTGGAGCCGGAGCCTAGGCCTAACCCATACGCAAAAAGGCAATAATACTCGCCTCGCTTGTCAATCTCTGGAAGGGGAATGGCCGACATCGAAAGGATGTTCAGTCCTAGGGCGGTCGCCCTCATCGGAGCGACCGACAAAGAGGGGACAGTCGGTCAGGCGACCCTGAAGAACCTCCTGCAGGGCAAAGGGAAGCACACGGTCTATCCGGTAAACCCCGGCCACGAAACCGTGGCCGGCCTGAAGTGCTACCCGAACATAGCCTCAATCCCTGAGCACGTGGATTTAGCGGTGATCGCCACCCCTGCGAAGTCGGTCCCCGAGGTCGTGGAAGAGTGCGGTGAGGCGGGGGTCGACGGCGTTGTGATAATCTC